>Ga0209205_1000041_pt1 | contig 45448 bp, 33 predicted proteins | sample ZodSprso05mmetaG_FD_184133 | JGI IMG/M metagenome (GOLD analysis project Ga0209205, IMG submission 184133) | Hot spring sediment microbial communities from Zodletone spring, Oklahoma to study Microbial Dark Matter (Phase II) - Zodletone Spring... ... | reverse complement strand
GGAGGGTTTGAGAAAAGAACGTATATTTAATCCCGTAAAATAACACTGTGCAATGGATATAAAGAAATTACCGAAACACAAATATTTCAGGTTCGGAATAGCGGTCACCCTCTACATCCTGTTCGTAATCTGGCTGAGAAACTGGTGGTTTTTATTGGGGATCCCGGTCATTTATGATATCTATGTGAGCAAAAAGGTCAACTGGACATTCTGGAAAAGCAGGAAGAAAAAGAACCATGTACTCGTAGAATGGCTTGATGCACTCATTTTTGCGGTGGTTGCAGTTTCCCTGATCAACATTTTCCTGTTCCAGAACTACAAGATCCCCACACCCTCCATGGAGGGAACCCTGCTTGTGGGAGACCATTTGTATGTGAGCAAGCTTGCATACGGACCACGCACTCCGAATACACCGCTGGCCATTCCCTTTCTTCCCAATACCGTCATGGGGAAGAAATCATACCTGGAATGGATCAAGCGCCCGTACAAACGGCTGAAAGGATTCAGCGATGTCAGGCGCAACGATATTGTGGTTTTCAATTTTCCCGCATCGGATACCGTTGCCCTGGAAAAATCTGACCCAAAGCTGTATGCCAAGGGCAATTTCGATTATTACGATCTGATCCGGGATGAGACCTATTCGCTGATGCTTGCCGATCAGGCCAGGAACAACCGTACGCGTCCCTGGCATGTATACGAACAGTACGTCCGGAACCAGATCCGCCAGAAGTATGATGTGGAAACCAGACCGGTGGACCGGAGGGACAATTACATCAAAAGGTGCGTGGCCATTCCCGGGGAAACACTGGAAGTGGTGAACAACGATGTATTTGTGAACGGTGAGCGGCAGCCCGCTTATGAAGGTCTGCAACGCTGGTATACTGTCACCACCAACGGAACCCCCATCAACCCAAGGTCCCTGGAACCTTTTGGGGTCAGCAGGGAACTGGCCGATATCAGGAATAATCCCACCTATGTATTTCCCCTCACCGGCGGCGATGCAGCACAGATCCAAACCCTGCCCGGCATTACGAATGTGGAACCCATGAACCTTCATTCGGAGGGAGAATTTGACCGGGATATTTTCCCCCATGATCCGCGTTATCCCTGGAATATGGAATTTTTCGGACCCCTGACCGTCCCGATGAAGGGAGCAACCGTCGAGCTCAATACCCTGACCCTGCCCCTTTACAGGCGGATCATCGAAGCATATGAAAAAAATGACCTGGAGGTCCGGGGAGAAAAGATATTGATTGACGGGAGTGAGGCTTCCACCTACACATTTCAGATGGATTACTACTTCATGATGGGGGACAACCGGCACAATTCGGCTGATTCCAGATACTGGGGCTTTGTTCCCGAGGACCATGTGATCGGAAAACCCAGGCTGATCTGGCTGAGCGTGGACAAGGAGTACGGGGGGATCAGGTGGAACCGGATGTTCAGAATTGTCAGAGCAGACCGATAATTGAAGCGGATCATTGGTATATCCGGCATTTTATAACGGACCTGTCAATTATTTCGCCCGGCTGATCAGAGAACAGGAGATCGTCCTGGATCAGCATGAGCATTATTATAAACAGACTTACAGGAACCGGTGCAGGATCATGGGTCCCAACGGTCCCCTTTCCCTTTCCGTCCCTGTGAAAAAGAAAAGGGGTGAGAAAAACCGGATGAAGGATATCAGGATCGACTACGACACTCCCTGGCAGAAAATTCACTGGAGGAGCATGGTGGCTGCATATGCTTCCGCTCCCTATTTCCAGTTTATGCGTGACGACCTGGCGGTATTCTTTGAAAAGCGGTACAATTTCCTGGTAGACCTGAACAGGGACATGCTTGCCCGGTGCCTTTACCTTCTCGGCAGAGAGATCCCGGTCACTCTTTCTGATTCATTTGCTGAAATAAAGGAAAGGGAAGATCCCAGGATCTTTATCCATCCCAAGCTGGATCCGGCCATCCATGATCCCCTTTTTCATTCCGTGCCTTACCACCAGGTCTTTTCCGACCGTTTTGGTTTCAAATCCAACCTGAGTATCCTGGATGTTTTGTTCAATGAAGGGAACAATGCCCTTTCCATTCTTGAAAAGAGCCTCAGAGCCTGATTCCCAGCGTACACATCACATTGTTGCCACGGATATTGTTGATGGATACCTCATTCACACCCGGCTCGATCGCATAAAGGCCATACACCTCCCTGGTACTGGAATGTGCAAAACTGACATCGAAGGAGATACGGTCATTCCTCATGCCCAATCCGCCCGTATATATCCAGGTGTCCGCATCATTCCGGGTATCCGTAAACGGACTCATCAGGTATCGGGTTCCTGCCCTGAAATAGACTTTGCCGAGCCTGAGTTCTGCCCCTGCGCTGATGTTATGCGTGGATTTGAAATCTTGCCGGATGCGGTCATTCTCGGGGAAGAATTTATAATCATAGGCATCAAGCCTGGCGGATGAATAATCAATGTATTCATATGCGGCAGAAATTGTGGCCATCTTGGAAAAGATCAATGATGCCTGTGCGCCGGCATGGAAAGGAGTTTTCAGCCGGTAATCATAGATCCCTTCAGGCGAGGTGGCCTCAGCATCAGGTATACCCGAACCCCTGTCCCAGTATGAATTCATATCCGTGGTCTTCTCATCGGTCAGACGGTAATAGGTTGGGATCTGAAAGCTGGCGCCCACCCGGAAAAGCTGGGTCGGTCTGATGATCATACCAAACCTGGCAGTATATCCCCAGCCCCTGGTGGAATTGAATTCCCTGAAACGGAAGCTTTCGAAATCCAGCACCCGGTCATCCAAATCAGTCTCCTCATGGTAGATGTCCTCGTTGAAACGGACCGCATGAATCCCCAGTGAAGCCCCCAGATAAACCAGGTTGTTAAAGTTGAACGCTCCCGAAAGAGAATACTCCCCGATATACCCCCAGGTTTCGGAAAGCCTGTACTGCTCCTGCCCGTAATCGTCACGCTGCATATCATGCCAGAATTCACCCGCGGTTGAATCGAAGGGCATCAGGTAGGTGTCAAATGCAAGTTGTTCATAGAAAGGGCTGAGATTATCGGGATCCGCATTGGCATGCCAGGTGAAATCATCCAGCAGGGAACTACCTTGGTTGATCCCGCTCATGGTGGTGCGGTTATTGAAATTCACCAGGGTATTGTAACCGATGGAAAAAGCAGCGCCCTCAAAGCCGCCTCCTCGCTTTATATCCTTGACATTGACCATTCCCAGGCTTCCCATATTGAAAATGAGCCTGGAATCATCGGTGGCATTGCCCAGGTATCTCGAACCGGTATTCACCCAGTTCAGCGAAGGGGAAAAAGAAAACTCTGAAGTACGGTAGAATCCCAGACCGGCAGGATTGACAAGGGTGGATGAGAAGTCACCACCCAGTGCCCCGATGGACCCTCCCTGTGCTGCATATCTTGCAGTTCCAAACGCATCGTACCGTGAATATCGCAGTGCCTGCATCTCGTTTTGAGCTTTCACAGCTACAATTGAAGACACGAGTAGCATGGCTATCAAATGAAACTTTTTCATAGCAATCCTATTTTAATTTGTGAAAGAAAGAATGGCCAGGATCCTGTCCGGTATCCTGGCCATGTGTGACAGTTATTTATCGCCTTGAAGACCTGGAAGAAGAGCTGCTGCCTGAACTGCTGGAGCGGCTGTATGATGAACCAGAGCTGCGGCTCGGACTGCTGCTGGAGCGGCTGTATGAGCCTGAACTGCGGCTCGGACTGCTGCTGGAGCGGCTGTATGAGCCTGAACTGCGGCTCGGACTGCTGCTGGAGGGGCTGTATGAGCCTGAGCTGCGGCTCGGCGTGCTTGGCCGGCTGTAAGAACCTGAGCTGCGGCTCGGTGTGCTTGGCCGGTTGTAAGAACCTGAGCTGCGGCTCGGACTGCTGGTCCTGTTATAGGAATTGCTGCTCCTGTTTGTATTGCTCCTGGGCTGCGTGTAAGCAGGGGAACGACTGGGAGTAGTGCTCCGGTTATAACTGGGCGTGGTGCTTGTGCGAGGCTTGCTGTAACTGGGGGTATAGGTACGCCCCTGGTTGCTGTTGGTGCTTCGCTGCACTTCGCGCGGCGGACTGGTACGGGTGGTTCTTACCGTATTGGGTGCATCACTTCTCCTGTTTTCCGGGCTCTGCGTCCGCTGAACATTTCCCTGTTCGGCCCTTTCCCGGGTCGCTCCCGTACTCGTTCTTCCTGCGTTGGGATCCCTCACCGTGGTGGATTCCCTGGTCACACCGGAGGAACCGGAGGATGTTGAACGATCCCTGTATTTGGGATCCAGGTAGGTAGAGCCTTTCGAGCCTACGTACCGCGCATCGGATGCCCTTGCATACCCGTAGTAGTGCCGGTTATCCATCCTGCCATACAGGTAGCTGCGCGAAGAACTGTACCTGTCATAGAATCCGTGATAGTACCCGGAATAATATCCACTCCAGTACGATCCCCTGTAATAGGGTGAGTACCCGTAATATCCTCCGTAGTAGTAAGATGAGTACCAGGGATCATAGTATCCGTAAGAATCCCATCCCCAGTATGAAGGGTAGTATGAATAGCCGTAATAAGGCCATCCGTAGGAATAACTGAATCCCCATCCCGGATAACCCCAGCCCATCCGCATACCCCAGTGATAGGGCCTTCCGGTATACCAGTAAAGACTGGTGTAGTACGGATCATAGTAATCCCATCCGTAATAACGATCTGAGAACCTCCTCAGGTTGGAGGAGTAGTAATAATCGTTCGGATCATAATAGTAATTGTAATTATTCACAATCACCGGAGCGCTCTCTTCTCCATACTGGGTTGCCTGATCGAGGGAGTCGTACTGTTCATACTGAGAAGCATATGCCGCCTCACTACCCTGGGGTTCATAGGTTTCACCAAGCATTTCCGCTTCTTTCTGCATCCAGTATCTTTCATAGTCGCTCACCGCCTCTTCCGCATACCCCTCGGGTTCCGCATAAGTCTGTTCCCTGGGGACGGGCTGTGCGCTCATGGCTTCTTCAGGCCTCAAAGCTGGTTCCTGAACTACTGCAGATGCCTGTCTCTCTGCTACATCCGGATTGTAATACACATCGTCATACTCGCGGGATGCGGCGTATCTGGATGAACTGCAGGAAGCCAGGATCATTGCGGAGCCAAGTAAGAAAAATGTTAAAGTTTTCATGATAGTTCCTCCCGGTATTTTTTGCATCTTTTTTCTTTATAATGAAACAAAGTTCGTGCCAAAAACAGGCCAAATGATGGTACGCCACCATGGCAAGATAAAAAATATTCGGGTAAGATCCGGTGAAATCTTGACAAAGTATTGAACCCGGATCACCAGTCGGGCAGAGAATGGTGCATTTGATGTGCCGAGTAGTTGTAAATGGGAATGCGCTTCGGCTGATAGGTATTACCCATCCGGGGATTGTTTTCCTGGGTGTAGATCCAGACTTCCCTGCGATCCCATACCAGGATCTCGTCCCGTACATCGCCGGTCATATCCTGTGTCATGTAACACAGGTCAGGATGCCCGTCCGCGGGAAAAGCCACAGCCAGCCTCCCATCCTTGTCATAGAGTCCGCCGCAGACCGTGTCGGCAGATGTGATGAAGAATTCTTCTCCGTCACCTTTCCAGTTCACCGGCATGCACCTGTTCAGACCGGAGGGAGACATGAACCTGTGACTGATCTTCCCGGAGGCATCCGTCACATGCATCATCCCGTCACTCCCCCACTGGTTGGAAGTGACTAACTCAAGCCCCGGCTTTTCAGAATCGAAATTGGCTGCACTTAAGTAACGGACATGGCCCAGGGTATGCTGTTTAAGCAGATTCCCGCTGAAATCATAATAAACCAGGCCCCAGTCCCCCGCAGCATACACCAGGCAGGGGATGTTCCGGTCACCTTCCTGCAATTCATACACCATCACACCATTGCATCTGTCCCGGATAAATGCCCCTGCATTCAGTATCCGGTAACCCTCCGCGTCAAATACGGAAAATCCCATCAACACCTCCTGGGATCCGTCACCGTCCATGTCATAAACAAGCGGATGGGAACCACGCTCTACCACCTGTTCCCATAGTACTTCCAGTTTCTCATTCAATACGATGATCCTGTGATCTCTGTCAGAAAGCAGGATACAGTTATCCCGTCCCGTTCCGAGCAGGTCACCGAAGGAAAGCGAACAGATGGATTCCGGTGCTGCCGGCAACTTTTTACTGCGGATCAGGGTTCCGTTCCTTCCATGAAGGATCCTGATCCAGCCGTCTTCATAATAGATCACCTCCCGCTTTCCGTCCCCGTCCAGATCGTGGATCTGGACGGGCACCTCCCCTCCCTGGGACACGTCACCCGGCCCCGGGTTCCCGTACTGCCAAATCAACTCCCCTTCCAGGTCCATGGCACTGATACAACTTATCGATCCCGGCGATTTCCCTTTGCCGGGCAGGACCCGGATAAAAATGATCTCTTTGTTTCCGTCGCCGGTCAGATCTCCCAGCCTGATATTCTGGTCTGTACCATATTCTCCTGTATCGAATTTCCTCCATCTGACCATGGCCGGATGCTCTGCAACCTGCATCTGCATTCTCCTGGATATCAGTCTTCTTCTGCGGTTCAGTCGCCTTTGCTCACCCTTCAGGATCTTTACCTCCACACGGTGAAACCGGGCGGGCAGGTCGGAAAGCAATCCGATCTTCCCCGACGGAATGGTCTGATCCCTGGCATACATGGGAATGGAGTCATTCAGGATGGCATGGATCTCGCCCTTTCTCACGGAAACCACCGCATGGAACCGGTCACCGGGATTCCAGACCAGGGGTATGAAATCCAGGATCTTTTCGATGGGGCGCAGGGGGGTGACAGACTGCTGTATGAGTTTCAGGGTGACCGTATTGCCCTCGGTCCCGAAAAAATAGTAACTGGCGGGATGCTGGTACCGGAACACCACACCGCATTTATCGAACTTGGCCAGTGGTGTAAAATCCAGTTCGATGGTATAATCCCGCCAGATGGTATCGCCGGCAACGATCAGGGGGTGAGTGATCAGGCTGAGCGGCTCATATTGCCCGTTCAGATTGGTAAAAGTCTGTGCCAGGTAATGGGACCCGTGTTGGCTCATGATCCGCCACGCTTCGCCGAATTCCTCGTGCCTGAAACTCGTGGCAACACTCCAGCTGCCCAGTTTCCCCCGCTCAGGGATATAATAGACCGAAGGATTGGAAGCATCATCATAGGGGACCGCGCCCGGCTCCAGTTCCTGGAAACCATCCGAGAAAATCGTCGTCTGCATCACACTGCCCGAGCAGGAACAGAGCAGCATGAGAAACAAATACAGCAGGATTTTTGGAGCGCCGAAATCCGGGACCATGTCAGGATGTAAACTTTTGGTAAATATACGGGAAATCATACTGCTTCCCAATTTCGGTTCTTTAAAAGAATCTTTAATATATTTACATACAGAATGGAATATCTGGAATGCGTCTGAAGCCGTTTCTTATATGCATTATATTCAGTCACTCGCTGGTTGCGCAGAAACCTGTCATCCTGTCTGACTACATCCAGCAGGTTTCCATTTCGGACATGCAGATCAACTACCTGGACGATCCTGCCTGTTCCACCCATCCATCCGAACTTTTCTCAGGAATGATGGATCATCATTTCAGCGAATTGGATTTCAGCGATCCTGATGATGCGCTGCTGCATGCTTTACCGGGGAACTGCGTATGGTTCAGATTTTATTTTGTTAACCGTTCAACCAAGCAGTTTGCTTTCCATCTGCAGCCCAATCTCTTTTCGGAATTCAGCGAGTTCAGGCTCTACCAGCGCTTTGAAAACGGATTGATCACGGTCAGAAAATCGGGCAATACCCTTCTTCCCAGGAACAAGGATGTGAATATCAGCGGCTCGGACGACCTGCGTGTTTTTCTCCCCCCGGGCGAATCCGATACCCTGTACCTGCGTGTACTGCTTTCGGAGGAGTCCGTACTCTCAGACCTCACCTTCACTGTATCCACCCAGCAGAGCGTGCTCCAGAAAGACAGGTCGAAAAGATTGATCTTCGGGATCTTCGTGGGGATCATGCTGATCATGATACTTTACCACGTCCCGTTTTATGTGAGGGCGAGAGAAACCAGTTACCTGTATTATATCCTGTATATCCTCGCTTTCCTTGTTTTTTTCGTTCATAAGGAAGGTTACATCTATGAGCTCACCCCGCGTTTTACCTCGGCCCCGGTCAATATTTTCCTGCTGGAGATCTTCCTGTTGTTTTTTCTCCTGTTCGGAAGATCTTACCTGGATACCCGCAACACCCTGCAATCATGGGATACCATCCTGTTACTGGCGGTCTGGTTTACGGTGGGGGGACTCATCCTGAGTCTCACCATCCTTCTGCTTCAGGGGACCGGCGTGTTCGTTCCGGTATTCATCCAGCTGGGAGGACTGGCCATCAACATTGTTTCGGCCATCGGCTCTCTGTTCCTGGCCATTGTGCCGGCGATGATCCTCACCCGTGAGAATTTTCAGCCCGCGCGTTATTTTTTGTTTGCCAACCTTTTCCTGATCCTGGGCATATCCATGAATTACGCCCTGAAGGAATATGCAATTGGCAAGCACAGCCTGGAATTCGGTGTCACCCTTCAGATCCTCGCCTTCTCCATCGGTCTGAGTGAACGCCTCAATCTGCTGAAAAGAAGCAAGGATGTAGCCCAGCGGCGTATCATTGACCAGTTGAGGGAAAATGCAGCTCTGAAGGATAAGGTGACCCGGGAGCTGGAGGACAAAGTGCGCGAGCGCACCTTCGAGATACAGGCACAGAAGGAACAGATCGAGAAACAGAATAAAGAGATCAAATACAGTTTTGATTACGCAAAAAAGATCCAGAACACCGTCCTGCCCCGGCATGAGGTATTTGATAACCTTTTCGGCGAACACTTCATTTTTTTCAAACCACGGGACATCGTGAGCGGGGACTTCTACTGGATCACCCACAAGGACTATAAGATCTACCTCACCGCGGCTGACTGTACCGGACATGGCGTACCCGGATCACTGATGAGCATGCTCGGGATCACCATGCTCCACGAGATCGTCAACGAGAAGAACGTTTCACACTCGGACGAGATCCTGAATCAGCTGCGGCTGGGCATCGCCAGGACGCTCAAACAGGAAGGGAAGATCGGTGAACAGAAGGACGGGATCGACATGGCCATGCTGATCTATGACACCAGGAACCGCAAGCTTGAATTTTCGGGTGCGAACAATCCCGTCTACATCGTCAGGGATGGGGAGATGCTGGAATACAAGGGCAACAACATGCCCGTTGCCTATTACGATAACATGTCGGATTTTACCCGGTATTCCATTGATATGAAGCAGGGCGACCGTGTCTATATGTTTACGGACGGGTTTCCGGACCAGTTCGGCGGACCGCAGGGAAAAAAATTCAAGTACCGCCCATTCAAGGATCTCCTCCTGGAGGTCCACGAACGGCCCATGGAGGAACAGCGCAGGATCCTGAACCTGATCTTTGATGAATGGAAAGGTGATTTGAGTCAGATTGACGATGTGCTGGTCATCGGATTGAGGCTCTAGTTTCTGCACTTCACCAATTTTTCCTTTCTTTGTAGCGCAACTTTTGAACTCCTTAATAGATTCTGCAAAACATGGCGAAAGTTTTAGTGAGCAAGGAAGAGAACTACGCTCAATGGTACAACGACCTGGTGTTAAAATCGGGACTGGCTGAGAATTCAGCCGTGCGGGGATGCATGGTGATCAAGCCCTACGGATATGCCATCTGGGAAAAGATGAGGGACGAACTGGACCGGATGTTCAAGGCGACCGGACATGAGAATGCTTATTTTCCACTCTTCATCCCCAAGTCCTTTTTCAGCAGGGAAGCCGACCATGTGGAAGGGTTTGCCAAGGAGTGTGCGGTTGTCACGCATTACAGGCTCAAGAATGACGAGGAGAAAGGGGGGATCATCGTGGACCCTGAGGCAAAACTCGAGGAGGAACTGATCATAAGGCCCACTTCGGAAACCATCATCTGGCATTCCTACAAGAACTGGATCCAGTCCTACCGCGACCTGCCCATCCTGATCAACCAGTGGGCCAATGTGGTCAGGTGGGAAATGCGCACCAGGCTCTTTCTGCGTACCACAGAGTTCCTCTGGCAGGAGGGACATACCGCGCATGCCACCCGGGAGGAAGCCATGGAAGAAGCCATGCAGATGATGAGGATCTATGCGGAGTTTACAGAGAATTTCCTGGCGATACCGGTTATCACAGGCACGAAAACAGAATCTGAAAAATTCGCCGGAGCCGTTGAAACACTGACCCTGGAGGCATTGATGCAGGATGGAAAAGCCCTTCAGGCGGGTACATCCCATTTCCTTGGCCAGAACTTCGCCAGGGCTTTTGACGTACAGTTCACCAATAAGGAAGGCAAACTGGACTATGTGTGGGCTACCTCATGGGGGATGACCACCCGGATGATCGGAGCGCTGATCATGGCTCATTCTGATAATCACGGACTGGTGCTTCCCCCCAGAGTGGCACCCATTCAGGTTGTGATCATCCCCATTTATAAAGGGAGGGACGAGTTCCCTGCCATTGCCGAAACGGCGGAAAGGATCAGAAAAGAACTGACAGACAGGGGGATTTCGGTGAAATTTGACGACCGTGACACCCATAAACCGGGCTGGAAATTTGCTGAGTATGAGTTGAAAGGTGTACCTTTAAGAATTGCGCTCGGCCCCCGTGATATCGAACAGGGGACTGTTGAACTGGCAAGAAGGGATACCCTTGAGAAGCAGGTGCTGCCCGGGGAAGGCATTTCGGCACACATCTCTTCCCTGCTGGAGGAGATCCAGGAAAATCTCCGCCGGAAAGCATTGCAGTTCAGAAATGAGAATACGCACAGGGTGGAGAGCTGGGATGAACTCGTGGATGTTTTGGAGCGCAGGGGAGGATTTGCATTGGCACACTGGGACGGGACCAGGGAGTCGGAGGACCGGATCAAGGAGACGAAAGCCACCATCAGGTGCCTGCCCCTGGACGGTGTAAAAGAGATTGGGAAGTGCGTGGTAAGCGGAAAACCATCCGGTCAGCGGGTGGTCATCGCAAAGGCTTATTAATTAAAATCAGATATGTATGAACCGTAATTTCATTGTTCCTTTCCTCCTTGCGGCCATGCTCCTGAGTCTCCAGGAATGCAGCCAGGAGAATCCGATGCATGACCTGTACGCAGGGACCTCCCCGTCCTTTCAGATCTCCGACCAAGGATCCATCCGCATGGTACCGCCCAGATCTTTGTTTATCAGGATGATGGATCAGTATGTGGAGACCGGCGGCAGTCTCTATCCCGTTCAAGAAGTCACGGAGAACGAGGAACAGGTAACCTTTGCGGCAGATTTTCCGGTAAGTGAGGACCTCACTGTATCGGGGATGACATACAGGAAAAAGGATCAGGTCCTGATCCTTGAAATTGAGGGACAAAACAGGAAGGTGGAGCTTGTCCCCTACGACCGGATGATCGAAAGCAAAGTGAGCCAGTTTGCGGAAGTGGATCTTACCGCCGATATCTCCCATCTTTCAGAAAACCAGAAGGAGATGCTGAAACTGCTGTTCCAGGTGGCGGATCTCATGGAGGAGATCTACTGGGAACAGGTAGTCCCGGACTGGGAAACGGTCCTCGGCTCCATCATGGATGAAAACCTGGTGCGCTTTTTCAGGATCAATTACGGTCCCTGGGAAAGACTGAACGGAAATCTTCCCTTCATGCCTGATTATGGTCCCAAGCCTGCCGGCTCGGGTTTTTATCCTGCAGACATGACGATGGAAGAGTTTGCAGCGTTGCCGGATGAATCGAAAACCAGTCTCTATACCCTGATCCGGAGAAATAACCAGGGCAATCTGGAGGTGATCCCCTATCATGAGGCCTATGCCGGAAAGGTGGAGAAGGCAGCGGAACTGCTGAGACAGGCTGCGGAACTTGCTGATGATCCGGGATTCAAACAATACCTTTCGCTCCGTGCCGATGCGCTGCTGACCGATGATTACTATCAATCGGATCTGGCATGGATGGATATGAAAAACAATGATATTGATTTCATAGCCGGTCCCATCGAAAATTACGAAGATGCACTTTTTAATTACAAGGCTGCCCATGAATCATTTATCCTGATCAGGGACAGGGAGTGGAGCGAAAAACTCGCCTATATCAGCTCACTGCTACCGGAGATGCAGAAAAACCTGCCGGTGCCGGATGCTTATAAAAAGGAGGTTCCCGGCACCGGTTCCGACCTGGGGGTATATGATGCGGTGTATTATGCGGGAGACTGTAATGCGGGCAGCAAAACCATCGCCATCAATCTTCCCAATGATGAAAGGGTACAGGCTGCCAGGGGATCCCGCAAGCTGCAGCTGAAGAATGCCATCCGGTATAAATTCCAGGAGATCCTGGTACCGATCAGCAATGTGCTCATTGCGGAAGACCAGCGCGATCACGTAACCTTTGATGCCTTCTTCGAAAACACCATGTTTCACGAGGTGGCACACGGACTGGGGCTCAACCAGACCATCAACGGCCTGGGGACTGTCCGCTCGGCACTCAGGGACCAGTACAGTGCGCTGGAGGAAGGGAAAGCCGATATCCTGGGACTGTATCTCATCACCCGGATGAATGAGCAGGGCCTGCTTGACGAACACGACCTGATGGACAACTATGTCACTTTTATGGCCGGTATTTTCCGGAGTATCCGGTTCGGAGTGGCCAGTTCGCATGGAAAAGCCAATATGATCAGGTTCTATTATTTCCAGGAGACGGGTGCGTTTGAAAAGGATGCGGAGACAGGTACCTACCGGATCAATTTTGAAAAGATGCAGCAGGCCATGATCGATCTTGCCCGCATGATACTCACCATCCAGGGGGACGGTAACTATGAGGAGGCCGGACGGCTGGTGGAGGAAAAGGGCTTTATCCGGGAAGAACTGCAGTCCGACCTGAACAGGCTCGGGGAGCTGAGCATCCCGGTGGATATCGTCTTCAACCAGGGTCCTGAAATGCTCGGACTGAACCAGAGTAACTAGCCGCAAGGCAACTGTCCATACCATGCTGGAACAGTTTACATCCTTTCTCAGGGAGCAGGAACTCTGCTCCGGAGGCGAACGTGTGCTGCTGGCTGTGAGCGGCGGGGTCGATTCGGTGGTAATGGCCCACCTTTTCAGCCGGTCGGGTTACCAGTGTGCCATTGCCCATTGCAATTTCCAGCTGAGGGGCGAAGAATCGGATGCCGAAGAGGTATTCGTCAGGTCCCTGTCAGCCTCCCTGGAACTGCCCGTATATGTCAGGCGCTTTGATGTGGAGGAAACCTGCAGGGATAAAGGGATCTCCATTCAGATGGCGGCCAGGGAACTGAGATATGCATGGTTTGAATCGCTCTTAGGGGAACAACATTATGACGTTGTGGCCACCGCACATAACCTGAATGACTCGGTGGAAACGGTGCTCCTGAACCTTTCACGCGGTACAGGCATCAAAGGGCTGACCGGCATCCCGACCAGGAACGAAAAAGTGATCCGGCCGCTGCTGTTTGCCACGCGTCCTGAGATCATGGAATATGCATCCGAGCACCGGCTCTCCTACCGGGAAGACTCCAGCAATATTCAGACAAAATACAGCAGGAACAAAATCCGGCATGATGTGATCCCGGTTATGGAAATGATCAATCCCGCGTTCATTGAAACCATGAACCAGAACATGACCCGGATGAAAGAGACCCTGGCCATCTTCCGGGATGCAGTGGATCGCACGCGGGAAATTCTCTTTGAAGAGGCGGACGACCGCATCCGGATCAGCATCCGTGCACTGAAAGAACTTTCACCGGTGCATACCTGGCTTTACGAACTCTTCTCACCTTTCGGATTTACCCGTGCCCAGTGCGAGGGAATGGGAAAGATCATGGATGCCGAACCGGGCCGCCGGTCCATTTCCACCACCCACCAGCTGTATAAGGACCGGGATTATCTGATGCTGGTGGGGTCCCACCGGAAATCATTTGACAGGTATTACCTGGACAGCCCGGAGCATGTATCGCATCTCCCCTTTCCCATGGATGTGGAGGTTCTGGATCGGGAAAAATTAAAAGAGATCCCTGATGACAACCGGATCGCATGCCTGGATTATGACCGGATCCAGTTCCCGCTGACCATCCGCCACTGGTATCACGGCGATTACTTCTATCCCCTGGGTATGGAGCAGATGAAAAAACTCAGCGATTTCTTCGTGGATCAGAAGGTCCCGGTTCCGGTGAAAGAGCAGATCTGGGTCCTGGCCTCAGGCAAAAAGATTGTCTGGATCATGGGCTACCGGATAGACGACCGGTTCAAGATTACCGGCGATACCAGAACGGTCCTGCTACTCAGGTTCCAGGCCGAGGTTGCTCCTGAGCCTGTGAAAGAAAGCATTTAGCTGCTCCTTGTCCCGCCTTTTAATCATCCCTGTCAGCGTATCCAGCTGATCCCGGATCCGTTCCACCTGGCCCAGGCTGTATGGGCTCAGCAGGATCTCGGAGAGCAGATAGTCATCCTCGGAGAGAAGTCCCCTGGCAATTTCCAGGTGCTTCCTGAACGTGGTCCCCGGTGCCTCCTGTTCTTTCATACATGCCGCAAAAACCATGGTGGAGGAAAAAGGGATGGAAAGCGAATAGGCGATGGTCTCATCATGCTCCCTGAAAGAATATTCATGGACCCTGATGTGCAGTCCCCCGTAAAAGTCCCGGAAAAATGCCTTCCCCTCTTCATCGGATTCGGAAATGATAATGGCATTTTCCATGCTCAGGTCCTTCACGTTCCCGAAGGTGGGCCCGAACATGGGGTGGGTGGAGACGAAGCGCCTGCCCAGTTTCTCGTAAAACTCTGCCAGTCCGCTTTTCACCGAAGTAATGTCCGCCACGATGCATTGTTCCGGGATATAGGGCATCACCTCCTCAAATACTGCGATGGTCCGGTCCAGGCTGACCGCGTTGATCAGCAGGTCCGGAGAAAAATCCAGGATCTCCTCGTAATAGAGAAATTTCCTGGAATTGAAAAAATATTTCAGTTTGCTTCGGTCCACGTCATAGACCCCCACTTCATAATCCAGACAAAGTGATTCAACCAGCCACGAGCCCATATTCCCGGCTCCGATTAAAGCGATGCGCATCTTGATCTATATGAATTTAGGTTTGTTCACTCTGGTTATTTCCTGCGACTGCAGCATGAAATCTGCCATGACCACGGCCGCCGCAGCTTCAAGTACCACGGGGACACGCAATGCAATGCAGGTATCGTGGCGGCCTTCGATGGTGAGCGTCTCCACCCTGCCGGTCCTGAAATTCATGGTCTGCTGCGGGCGGTGGGTACTGGAGGTGGGCTTCACGGCCACCCGGAAGACAACCTCATTCCCGCTGGTGATCCCTCCGTTGATCCCCCCCGCATGATTTGTTTCCGTGGTGCCGTCCTTTCCCACGATATTGTCATTGTGCTCGCTTCCCTTCATTCCTGCCGCCCTGAACCCGGTCCCGAATTCAATGCCCCTGATGGCCGGGATGGAAAACACCATATGGCTCATGACCGATTCCACGGAATCAAAAAAAGGCTCTCCCAGTCCCACCGGTACCTGATTGATCCTGCATTCCACAATACCCCCGATGGAATCCTGTTCATCCACGGCTTTCTGAACGGCCGCATCGATATCATTGCTGCCGCCAGCTTCCGTCAGGACCGCTGCCACTGTCACCGGATCAATGATCTTTTTGGCAATCACTCCTGCCGCCACCAGCCCCAGAGTCAGCCGGCCCGAAAAATGTCCGCCGCCCCGGTAATCCTGGTACCCGCCAAACTTCCGGGATGCGGTGAAATCGGCATGACCGGGCCTGGGAAAATCCACCAGCTTGCTGTAATCACCCGGACGGGCCGAGGTGTTCTCAAAAAGGATGGTGACAGGTGCCCCGGTGGTATGCCCGTTAAAAACCCCGCTCATCATACGGGGGATATCCGGCTCCCGCCTGGGAGTGGTCCCTTTGCCCCCGCTCCTTCGCCTGGAAAAGTCCGCCTCAAAATCGCCCTCCTGCAAAGGAATTCCCGCGGGGCATCCGTCTATGACAATCCCGGCAGATTCTCCGTGGGATTCGCCAAAAATACTGATCCTGAATAGTTTGCCAAATGAATTCATAATGGTTCGATGATTTCATAGATCTCTTTTAGCCGGCGGTATGTAAGCTGACCGGGGGCGGTTTCTGGTCCGTCATCCGGAGCTGCGAAAGTAAATTCCGCACCCAGATAAGGAGCCGCCACCCTGGTGATGCGCCCTTTCTCACCCATCCCGATAACCACCTTCCGTCCCGGCAGATCATACAGTGAAAACAGGTTCCTGATATCCTCCACGGTATGCACCTCCGTTGCGATCTTGGCTACCGAGGCACCCATCTGGTAAGCTTTGTCCATAATGGCCGTCAACCGGTCACGTCCCGGTGTCTGTTCACTGTTGTGGTAGGAGACAATCACCCGACAACCGCGTTCAACGGCATATCCGGCCAGTTCTCTGAAATATTCCGGGGAAGATTCGATCTCCAGGTCCAGGAAACCGGCTCCCAGTTCCACTGAAGCTTTCAGCAGATCCATCCTTTGCCTGTCCCCAGGGCCTCCCGGCCTGCAGGTGGCGATGACCCGGATATCACCGGGGATCCATGCAAACAACTTTTCCGGTTCCTCCCGGATCAGATCGAGCCTGAGTTCGAGCATCTCCGCCCTGAGCCGGAGAACGTTCGGTAATTGCGCTGCATTCCCGATGCTAACACAGATCATGAAGCATTTTTTTAAGTTCGGTGAGGGGGATTTTCCGGACAAACGCACTCCCCAGATCATCCAGAAGCACAAAATGGATCTGTGCCCCGCTTTTTTTCTTGTCTTTTCTGATGTGATCGTAGATCCGATCGGGATCCATCTCCGGTTCCACAGGCAATCCGGCATCAGCAAGTATCCTTTCAAGGATCGAGACACTTTCTGCCCCAAGTTGACCCAGTGTGTGTGAGAGCCTGGCAGCCAGGACCATACCCATTGCAACCGCCTCCCCGTGAAGGATCTTTCGGTCCCTTTCGATGGCATGACCCAGGGTATGACCGAAATTGAGCAACCTCCTGATGCCGGATTCAAACTCATCCTGCTGCACGATGTCCGCCTTGATAGAAACGCACCGGGTCACCACCGCTTTCAGCACATCCATATCCAGAGAACGCACTCCTTCCATATGGTCGCCGAGGAAATTCAGGAACTCCCTGCTTCTGATGGCCCCGTACTTGATCACCTCGGCAATCCCTGCCACGTATTCCCTGCGGGCCAGCGTGGTTAACAGGGACAGATCGCACCAGACGAATGCGGGCTGGCGGATGACACCCACCATGTTTTTGTACCCGTCCAGATTGACCCCGTTCTTTCCGCCGATGCTGGCATCCACCTGCCCCAGGAGGGTGCTGGCAATGAACCCGAACCGGACCCCCCGCATATAGGTGCTGGCAACAAAGCCGGCCACATCGGTGGTCACTCCGCCCCCAACTCCCACCAGCAGGGAGGACCTGTCGGTCTCCAGCCGGACCAGCTCCCTGTGGATCTGTTCCACAGTCTGTATGGTCTTATACTGTTCTCCAGAGGGGATCGGTACAACCGGAAAAGAATCAAAGTGCTGTCCGTGCAGCGACATCACCTTTTCATCCACCAGAAGCACCGGCCGGGGATCCAGGTTTTTCAGGCCGGAGGAAAGGTTTTCACCCACGGAGATTTCAGTCTCCGCATGCCTGGCGGACAGTCTTATCCCTTGTTCCATGATTATTCCTCATTCATGATCCTGGTCTGATGGTTGATCGACTCCTGGTGGATGGAACGGAACAGCCGGATGATGAATTCCTCACTGAGCCCTTTCCTGGTCCCCAGCTGCAGTCGGTTCTTCAGCATGTCATCCCACCGTTTGGTCTGCAGGATGGTGATGTTGTTGACCTTCTTGTATTCACCGATCTGATCGGCCACCTTCATCCGCTCCTCCAGGATGTTGATGATCCTGTCATCCATTTTATCGATCTGGTCCCTCAGGGCAGCCAGGGTAAGCATCAGCTCTTCCTTTATCTCGGGATCCCTGATTATCAACCGATTCAGTAGTTTTCCGAGTGCGTCCGGGGTCACCTGCTGATTCGCATCGCTCAGTGCCTTGTCGGGATTGCAGTGGGTCTCGATGATCAATCCGTCGAAGTTGAGGTCCATAGCCTTCTGGGAAATATCGAAAAGCAGTTCCCTGTTACCGCATATGTGACTGGGATCGGTTATGATCGGAATCCGGGGGATTCTGCGGCGGAGCTCTATGGGGACCTGCCACTGGGGCACATTCCTGTAAAGCGTCCTGTCATAACTCGAAAACCCGCGATGAATGGCAGCCATCCTTCTGATTCCCGAATTGTTGATACGCTCGATGGCCCCGATCCACAGGTCCACATCCGGGTTGATGGGATTCTTGACCATCACCGGTATGTCCACACCGCGGAGACTGTCCGCAATATCCTGTACCGCGAAGGGATTGGCCGAAGTTCTGGCCCCGATCCAGATGATGTCCACCCCGTATTTGAGCGCTTCATACACATGCTTCACATTGGCTACCTCGATGGCCACCCGCATCCCGGTTTCCTTTTTCACCCGCTGCAGCCATTTCAGCCCAACAGAACCCACGCCTTCAAATGAATTGGGCCTGGTTCTGGGTTTCCAGATTCCCGCCCTGAAGATTTTTATCCCCATGGCTGCCAGGGGAACAGCAGTATTCATTACCTGTTCCTCGGTCTCTGCACTGCAGGGTCCTGCGATGTAAACGGGTTTTTGAAAAAGATCGCTTTCTGCAGTGACGGGTTCAAGATCTATATCCACTACCATATTTTCTCATTATTCAATGACCGATAATCCTTTTTCATATTCCCCCAGGATACCCAGTGAGGCAGTAAAGGGCCTGATGGCTTCGAGGGACTTTTGATACATTGCGTAATCATGGATCTCAACATCCACGTAGAACAAGTATTCCCAATCCTTTCCCACAATGGGCATGGACTGGATCTTGGCCAGATTGATGTCATAATAGGACAGGATGGAAAGGATTTTTGACAGCGATCCGATCCTGTGGGCAAGGGAAAAATAGACAGAGGCTTTGTTCACCTTGTCTGCCGGGACATTGAATCCGTTTTCTGCAAGGATCAGGAACCGCGTATAGTTCATCTTGTTGGTCTCAATACTCTCGGCCACCACATGCAGTCCGTATTTTTCCGCAGCCAGCCTGCTTGATATCGCCCCTGCATACCTGAGTCGCCTGCTGGCTATCTCTTCCGCGCTCATGGCGGTGTCAATGCTTTCTATCAGCCTGATATCCGGGTAGTGGTCGAAAAAATCCTGACACTGCAGGATGGCCATGGGATGGGAGAACACTTCTCTGATGTCCCCGATCCTGACCCCGGGCAAGGCCACCAGGTTCTGCTTGATTCGGAGGTAGATCTCCCCGATGATGTGCATACGGGTGGTAATGATCAGGTTGTAATTGGGTATGATGCTGCCGGCCAGTGAATTCTCTATGGCCATGATCCCGAAATCGGATTTTCTGTTCTTCAGTGTGGATACCATGTCCCGGAAGGTCCTTGCCGGAAGGATTTCGATCTCCTCACCCCGAAAATAATGGTGTGCTGCGATCTCGTGAAAGGCGCCGTAACCACCCTGTATTGCTATGATCTTTGCCACTGTCTGTTACAGAATAAGGTGCTCTGAAACTTTTCACAAAAAAACCCGACTGCTGAGCCGGGTATCATGCACATTCAGGAAGCCCGACCAGTTATCGACTGGAAAAAAAATAGTAAAAAAATACGGCGCTTCTGTACATCATCCCTGATTTTTACGATGTAAACCTAAACAATTATTGGTTAAAAACCAAGAATCGCTTCAAATTGAAAGCGCAAATAATATTGTTATATTGTTCCGGTCATATGGCCGGATTGCATTTGCCGGGAACATTCATGAAAAAAAAGGAAAGATACGAACAGGTCATCCAATACTTCAACCATACGATGCCTGTCGCAGAGACCGAACTGCTGTACGGCAATCCCTATGAACTGATTGTGGCTGTCATCCTTTCTGCCCAGTGCACGGATAAGCGGGTGAACATGATCACGCCCCTGTTCTTTCAACATTTCCCGGATGCATGCTCCCTGGCAGCGAGCGAACAGGACGCGGTCTTCCAGGTCATCAAAAGCTGCTCCTATCCCAACAGCAAAGCGAAAAACCTGCTGGGGATGGCAAAGATGCTGGTCGAAAAATTCGGAGGAACCGTACCGGACAACATGGATGATCTGCTCCAACTGCCCGGGGTGGGCCGTAAAACAGCCAATGTGATCCTTTCTGTGGCCTTCCGCAAACCTGCCATGGCAGTGGATACACATGTGTTCCGGGTGTCAACCCGCATTGGGCTGGTCTCCAATGCGAAGAATCCCTACCAGGCTGAAATGCAGCTCGTCAAGAACATCCCTGCCGAACAGATACACATTGCCCACCACTGGCTGATCCTCCACGGAAGATATGTGTGCAAAGCAAGGAACCCGGAATGCCACAGCTGCGGTTTAAGACCATTTTGTTTATATTACAAAAAGAATCATACAACGTGAAACCCTTTGCATCAGAACCGTTGCTGACAGAAAGGTTGCAACTTTTGCCATGAAGTAAGCGGCCTGAAAACGTTCTGAATCCCTTATAAATTAAGGTCCCCGGGCAGTCCGGCGGCCTTTTTGTTTTTAAAAAAAAAGTATTATTTTTACTCTTACTATGAAATCTCCTTCAGTGAAAGGTCTTAATCCTGTGCGAAAGCATAACAATTGCCAAATGACCGCTTTAACCCAGTGAAAAAACAAATGCACATGAACCGAAATTTTAGAATGACCGGCAGATCTATCCTTCTTCTCCTTATTTTCCTCGGACTCCTGACGGATGGCTGTAACAGGGGTGCCAAAAGCGCAGGGGAAAATTCGGAATTTGAAGCGACAGGTACCCTGGACCCGGAAACACAGGAGCAGATCAACACCGCCAAACGAATTTTTTATTCCCTCCCCTCCCCGCTTGAAACTGCCATGCTTATCAAAAATGCGGGCGCAGAATATGACGAAAGGCTTCTGAATCCCGTGGAAAACACCTCCATATATCTTACTGCCAAAAGCAGGGCCCTGAACCTGGGAATCTATTCCACCGACCTGAGCTATGCCAGCCTTTTCGACCAGACGCAGGCCACCCTGAATTATATCGAGGCTGCCAAGGCGATGGCGGACGGCCTGAATATCCTGGACGCCATTGACGAGGAGACCATGGAACGGCTGGAAAACAATATCAACAACCGGGATGTTATCATTGATATTATTTCGGAAACCCTCATGAATTCAAGTTCTTACCTGAAAGAAAACGGCCTTGAGGCTACGGCCGCGGTGGTTCTGGTGGGAGGTTGGATGGAAGGCCTTTATATCGCCACAAATCTTGTGGGCGAAGATCAGCTGGAGGGCAATAAGCTGGTTGAAAGAATTGTTGACCAGAAACTTTCCCTGGATATCATCCTCAACCTGCTGAAACAATCATCCGAAGACGAGGATGCCCTTGCTGTAATGGACGATGTAAAAGAGCTGAAGTCTATCTTTGACAAGATCTCCATTGAACAGGGTGAAGTCACTGCCGTGGAAGATCCTGAAACAAATGTGACAACCCTCCGGTCGGAATCATCCATGAAGATCACCAGGGATGTATTTAATGAACTGCGGATCCGTGTTGGAAAAATCAGAAGTAGATATATATCCTAATACCATTATACCATGACTAAGAAAGGATTACTTTTCATATCCCTGTTTGCTTTCATGCTTATGCTTCCGGTTGCCATGCATGGCCAGTGCAAGCAATTTGCCAAGAAAATCTGTAAAGTGGGGCTCCACCCTTACCAGCATGACGGTAATTACCATGCTGCCCTTCTGATTGAAGGCGAAGAAGCCGAGCTCTATAAGACCTTTTACTCGGATACGGATTACAGAATTGGCGTGTGTGGAGCAAGCAACCTTTCCGATATTGAATTTAAAGTGGTAGACAGCAACGGCAAGGTCCTGTACGACAACAGTCTGAAGGATTTTGAATGGAAATGGGACTTCAAGCTTGAATCAAGCCAGCAGCTGAAGATCGTGGTAAGGGTCCCTGTTCCGGATGCACAGGTGGAAGAACCGTCCGAGGGATGTGTCGCGATCATGTTCGGCTTCCTGGATTAACACGCACACACCCAGAAAATCTGATACAGAGGCTGTCCTGCAGGGATGGCCTCTTTTTTATTCAGGTGCGCAGCAGCAGGTTTATCCGGCTTTCAGTTTGGGTCGCAGGAAGGAGCCGGTATGGGTGTTTACCGGAATCTCTTCCGGGACCCCTTCATACACCACCTGTCCGCCTTCATCCCCACCTTCGGGCCCCAGATCTATGATCCAGTCGGCGAACTTGATCACTTCCAGGTTATGTTCGATCACCAGCACCGTATGTCCTTTCTTCAGCAGGGATTCAAACGAAGTAAGCAGCATGGATATATCATGCATGTGCAGGCCGGTGGTGGGCTCGTCAAAAATGAAGAACACTTTTTCCTCATCCGATTCCTTGCTCAAAAAGAACGCCAGTTTAATGCGCTGGCTCTCTCCGCCGCTCAGGGTACTGGACGATTGTCCCAGTTTTACGTAGCCCAGGCCCACCTGCTGCAGGGGCTTCAGTTTTTTAACGATCCTTTTTTCAATGGAGGCGTCCGACGCTGCGAAGAATTCAATGGCCTCATTGATGGTCATTTCCAGTACATCATAAATATGCTTATCGCGGTAAGTCACCTCCAGGATCTCATCCTTGAACCTTTTGCCGCCACAGCTTTCACAGACCAGCCTCACATCGGCCATGAACTGCATTTCCACAGTGATCTCACCTTCTCCCTGACATTCCTCGCACCTGCCTCCGTCCACATTGAATGAAAAATGTGAGGCCTTGAATCCGTTGATTTTCGAAGCCTGCTGAGAAGCGAACAAGGTCCTGATCTCATCATATGCCTTCAGGTAGGTAACCGGATTGGAACGGGAAGACCTTCCGATGGGATTCTGGTCCACAAGTTCCGTTCGCTGGACCAGGTGGATATCTCCCCCGATCAGATCATGTTTTCCCGGTTTCTCTCCCGCCCCCTGCAACTGCTTGTTCAGCGCGGGATATAGAATCGAACTTACCAGGCTCGATTTTCCCGAACCACTGACGCCGGTCACCACAGTCAGAACATTCAGCGGGAACCGGATATCAAAACCCTTCAGGTTATTTTCCCTGGCACCGATCACCTGGATGTAATTGGTCCATTTCCGGCGGGTGACCGGTACCGGTATGGAATCCAGCCCGTTGAGATACCTGGCCGTAAGGCTTCTCTCCTCCCTGAGCAGCGCCTGAAGTCCCCCCTGGAATATCACTTCACCCCCGTGTCTGCCCGCCCCGGGACCCATATCCACAACCAGATCTGCAGCCCGGATGATCTCCTCATCATGCTCAACGATCACAACAGTGTTATCCAGTTGCTGGAGCTCCCTGAGTACACCGATCAGTCTGGATGTATCCCTTGGGTGAAGACCGATACTGGGTTCATCCAGGATGTAGAGCGATCCGACCAGGCTGCTTCCCAGGGAGGTGGCCAGGTTGATCCGTTGACTCTCCCCTCCCGAGAGGGAGGACGAAAGCCGGTTCAGGGTCAGGTATCCCAGTCCCACGTTGTTCATGAACCGCAGCCTGCTGATAATCTCGTTCAGCAAACGGCCGGATATCTCCCGTTCATTCCTGCTGATTTTGATATGGGTAAAAAATTCCTCCAGTTCACTGACCGGCAGGTCCACCAGAGACTGGATGGTCCTTCCCCCCACCCGCACATATCCCGCCTCCTTCCTCAGGCGGGTTCCGTTACATTCGGGACAGATGGTCTTTCCCCGGTAACGGGACAACATCACCCGGTACTGGATCTTGTATTTTTTCTTCTCCAGGTGATCGAAAAACCGGTTCAATCCCCTGAAATACCTGTTGCCGGTCCACAGCATCCGTCGCTGTTCATCGCTCAGCTGGAAATACGGGGTATGGATGGGAAAATCAAAATGGCCGGCATTCATCACCAGCCTTTCCTTCCATTTTTTCATCTTTTCCCCTTTCCAGCAGGCAATGGCATCATCGTAAACCGACAGCCGCTTGTCGGGGATGACAAGGTCTTCATCAATTCCGATGACCATTCCGTATCCTTCACAGCCCGGGCAGGCTCCCAGGGGATTGTTGAAGCTGAAAAGATTTTCGCCGGGTTCTTCAAACTCCATCCCGTCCGCTTCGAAACGGGTGGAAAACTCCTCCGTCTCACCGGTCTCCGGATCCCAGATCAGACAGTGCCCGTGACCGATCTGCAGCGCGGTCTGGGCAGAGTCACCAAACCTGCTCACAGATGGCTCGTCTTTCTGGACCACGATCCTGTCCACCACCAGCCGGAGTTCGCTGTTTTTCAGACTGTTTTCTCTCCCCTTCAGCTCCTCCAGCTGTACAAGACGACCCTCCTCCAGCGCCCTGGTCATTCCCTGCTGTATATAAATATCCAGTTGATAATCAATATCTTTCCCTTCATGCAGGGCAACTGTTGAAAGGAGCACCAACCGTCTTCCTTCTTCCTGGCTCACAATGTAATCCACCACGTCAGTCACGGTATGCTTCTTCACCAGCTTCCCCGAAACCGGTGAGTAGGTTTTACCGATCCTGGCAAACAGGAGCTTGATGTAATCGTATATTTCTGTGGAAGTCCCTACCGTAGAGCGCGGATTCCTGGTGTTGATCCGCTGTTCCAGGGCAACAGCAGGCGGAATGCCATGGATGAAATCCACATCGGGTTTGTCGATCCTTCCCAGGAACTGCCTGGCATAGGACGAAAGACTTTCCACATACCGCCTCTGTCCCTCGGCATACAGCGTGTCAAAAGCCAGCGACGATTTCCCGGATCCGGAAAGCCCGGTGATCACCACCAGCCGGTCCCGGGGAATCCTCAACTCCACATTTTTCAAATTGTGCACCCGTGCACCCCTGATATGTATTTCCCGGTCGCTGCTGACTGGCATAAATTTTGATACTAAGCAAGAAGTGTAACAAAACGCGAAAAGCCGCGTAAAAATAATACATTTTGTTATAACAATATTTTTTGTTTAATTGCATCAGAAATCTGGTAAAAAAAAGATCGCCTATCGGAACACCTCTACGCTTAACCAACAGGAACGAGAGAATTGAAAAAAAGTGCAGCGAGCGACCAGGAATTGGTTCAAGCATACATCAAAGGTGACCAGTCAGCCATTGAGATATTGATTCACAGACACCGCAGCAAGGTGTTTACTTATATATTGTTAACCATCAAGAATCATCAGCTGGCCGAGGATCTTTTTCAGGAGACCTTCATCAAAGTGATCCAGTCCCTCCGCGGTGGCAGGTACAGGGACAACGGAAGATTTCTTTCATGGGTCATCCGGATCGCCCACAACCTGATCATAGACCACTTCAGAAAAGAAAAGCAAATGAATTCCGTCTCCAACGATGACACCGAAGTGGACCTGTTCAACAGCAAAAAACTTTCCGATGACAATATCGAAGAGGTGATCGTCAACAGCCAGATCAGGGCGGAGATACGCTCTTTGATCAATGAACTGCCTGATGACCAGCGGGAAGTGGTATTGCTCAGGCATTACGGGGGACTCAGCTTCAAGGAGATCGCCGACCAGACCGACGTGAGTATCAATACGGCGCTCGGAAGGATGCGCTATGCACTGATCAACCTGCGCAAACTGATCAGTGAGAAGGACCTCACCCTTACCCCTTACTGAAATTCTTTTTCACATATTTTAACAATAATCCGGCAGGACGCCCCGTTCTATTGTCGGAAACCTAATTCATGATTGCCTATGACGCAAATTTCTACCCTTTTCCACCGGGTGGATGGATTTAATGAATCAGAAATCAAGATCAAATACCCGATTGTACTGGATATTGAATTCGTGGATTCTTTCCTTTCCCACCTGCTTGAACCTTTGATCTTCGATCCTGGAGATGAACTGGTTGAGAAGTTGATGCGGAAAATCTGAAGCGTAGACACGGAGGCTGTCTCAAAAGGTTCAGCCGTGTGGATTTGAGGCTGAAAGCAGGCTGATCGCTGCACAGATATATACTCCCGCGGTTTCGGTCCTCAACCGCGATTCACCCAGGTGAAAAGAAGTATATCCTGCATCCATGGCAGCATGCACCTCTTCTGCCGTAAAATCCCCTTCCGGTCCCACCAGCATGGTATAACTTCCATGTCGTGCCAATTCCGTAATGTGGATGCGGCCGGCGGAATCATCCGTTGTGGCAGGATCATCCGTTGTGGCAGAATCATCCGTTGTGGCAGAATTATCCGGCCTCCCGGATATACCCCGGTTCGTGAAAACACAATGGGCAATGCCCCGGGTTCCCGGACGATCCACACTGATAAAATCAGTCAGGGTAGCGGGTTCATGAAGGTCCGGTTTGCAGGCTTTCAGTGACTGTTTCATGGCGGAGATGATGACCCGTTCCATCCGGTCGGCATTGAACCGGGTCCTTTCCGTGCGGTGACAGAGCAGGGGTGTGATTTCCGTGATCCCGATCTCCGTGGCTTTTTCCAGGAACCACTCAAAACGATCTGCGCTTTTGGTGGGAGAGATGGCGATATGAAGGGAATACGGAAGCGGGTCAGGACCAGTAGTGCGGGAAAGCAGTTTCAGCCTGCAGTGTCCCGGATGGGCATCTTCGATCACCGCCTCGTACCATCCTCCCACCCCATCTACCAGCTGTACCCTGTCCCCCGCCCTCATCCTGAGCACACGCACCATGTGCCTGGATTCCTGCGCATCCAGTTCCAGGGTATCTCCAGTCGTATGGGGATTGTAAAAAAGAATCATCGCGATGATTTGAGCCCAAAATTAGTAAATTAACCGGCTCAACCACCTGGCGATGTTTAGAATCGGATTGCTCTCAGACACACATGGTTTCTTCGATCCGCGCATTGCAGATCACTTCAGCGGGTGCGACGAGATCTGGCATGCAGGAGATATCGGTGATCCGGGTGTGGCTGACCGGCTGAAGGAGATCGCAACCCTTGTGGCCGTATACGGCAACATCGACGGTACTTCCATTCGTGCCCGCTTCCCCAGGCAACAACGTTGCAGCAGGGAGGGACTGGACATATGGATGATCCATATCGGCGGGTATCCCGGCAACTATGCTTCAGCCGTGAAGCCGACCATCTTTCAGAATCCTCCCGGACTCTTCATCTCCGGCCATTCCCACATCCTCAAGATCATGCCCGATAAAAAACACGGATTACTCCACATGAATCCAGGAGCTGCCGGCAAAATCGGAATGCATCAGGTCAGAACGCTGGTCCGGTTTGTCATATCCCGTGGAAGGGTCGGTGATGTGGACGTGATTGAGCTCGGTCCCCGCACCACGCTTTAAAACCCTTGTTCATCCACTTCCCTCTCCTCGTATTCAAGGAACCGCTCTATAAAAAGCTCCAGCCTCCTGGCCGCAGCCAGGCTGTAAACATACTGAGGCTGACCCAGGCCGGCCCTTACCCTCCGTTCGGAAGCTTTCAGGTCAAATACGATATTATTGAACTGTCTGTTCGAGGAAAGGACCTGCAATCCCCCGGGTGAATAGGCAACATAATACCATGTGTTCCTGTTGACCATGAGGTAGATGTCGAAAATGTCACCGGAACCTTTCTCTGCAAATTCCACATAGGCATCCACCTTCTTATTGACCTGGATATCACCGATATTACCTATACCCACCTTGCCGTTATACCTGAAAGACCGGGTTTCCTGGTTCCATTTCAGCGGCAGATCATTGAAGAAAATGGTATGCTTCCACTCCGGAGGAATCTCCTCATAAATACCGGTCAGTTCAATCTGCCTTTCGAGTTTCCTGGCCAGGCTGCTGCCCAGCAGATCTCTCATGGCAAGCCGGTAATGGTGTGTTATCAGGTTGACCGGTTCAAGATCCTGCAGGCTGTCGATCTCATGCCCCATAACCCGGAGGGCATCCGGGGAGAAATGGAAATCAAGGCCCAGGATCAGGCGTGTACTGAAATCATCTTCATTGATCCGGTGAACTGCATTTCCGGATGAAGCGATCTTCACCTGACCGTAGTCCACCTGCAAATTGACCGGACCCTCCGCATACAGTTCGCAGTCCGCCGTGTTCAGCCTCAGATAATGGCCTGGCAGTGTGGAATCGGCTATTTTTTCCGGGGTTGAGATGATGTAGCTTTCCTGCCCCGGATCATACAGCAGGATCCCGCTGGCACTGGTGATGGCGGCATCAAAGTAATCCTTGCGCCCCGTGAGGAATGCGGGATAGATGTGGGTGGAATCACGCGTGATCAGCGATCCGGCGAAAATCTTCTGCAGGGCCGTGTTCTGCATCTGTTCCCCTGCAGGGATCCTGATATTCCGGGGGTCCAGTTCTGCTGTGAACCGGAGCCATTCCCTGCCCATGGGGCAGTCGTGTACAACCCTGACCCCTCCGTCAAATGTAAGCCTCGGATAATCTGCATACAGAAACACATCCCCCTGGTAATCAAAATACGGGCTGAGCATAAAATCATCTTCCGGGCCCACCTTTCCAGTGGAACGGGTCTGAATGGTCGAATCCACCCAGATCCTGGCAAACCTTACCGGGTAACTGTTACCAAATGCATCCGTGTAGTTGTATGTACCGGAACCGGTATAATCATTGGCCCCCCTGATCGAGACGGAAGCTTCGTGGATCAGATGTTGCCTGTTAAGCTGACTGGCCAGGATTTTGGCATTTTCCAGCAGGTCCATGGAGGCCTGATAACCCACATTCACATCCCCGCCATCCGGAAAGATATAGGCATCGGCCACTTCGATGAAGGGAACCCGGTTTGCATGCAGTAACCTGGTGCGGTAGTTATACACCGCTTCTGGTGCCACAAAACTGAGTCCGTCCTGCCCGGGGTGCCGGGAAAGGTAGGTGGGACCGTTCGTTTTCAGGGAATCAATGCCGATATCCACATCGTTCTGCCGCAGGTATTTTGCCTGGGATAAACCAACCTCCTCCCGGTCCATGAACCAGGTCATCCTGTCGAGCCTGGTCTCGTAAAGATTGTAGGGCATCTCTATGAGGGTCTGGTCAGCGCGGGCCGTGAATTCCCCCAGTCGCCCCTCCAAATCGATATTGAGCGCCACATCGCTGGTCAAAAATGCAAACTCATCCATGGCTTCCGACTGTAGCCGGACTCCTGCCGAATCGGCACGAATGGTGCTGAAACCGTAGCGGAACCGGTTCGACTCCAGCCTGGCATCCGGGAGTGCCATGACCCCGTTCCCGGACAGACCCGAGGGTCTCAATGCCAGGTTTCCGGCCAGAAAAATGCTGTCGCCGAACAATTTAAATGTTTCCTGAACTCTTGACGCATGCAGGACTTCTTTGCCCGGGATCAGGGTGATATCTGCAACCGAATTCTCCGCATACGGGAATTCGGTCCCTTCTGTATGATCCCTGATCAGGTACCGGCGCGAGCGGGCCATCATGGAATCGGGGTGCATTAAGAAATCATCAGACCATGTGGTGGAGGTAAGATAATCGAACGATCCATAACCGTGAAGTCCCCTGCTGCTCATCTCGATATCATTAAAGAATGTTCCCACCCCTCCGTAAAGCGGGATCCCTTCCTCCGGTGCCTCCAGGTAAAACCCCAGGGAATTATCATCCCTCAGTGTCATCTCCATTGCCAGGGGGGGAAGAATGGACGCAGAGACAAAGGTCCCTGACAGTGCCACCGCTTCCCTCCTGAAATTGTTCAGGCTGTCTATGAAGAAGGAATCCAGTTTAAAATAAAACTCATCCCGGTGATATACCCCGTTCTGAATGGAAGCCTCATCAAAGAAAATGTAGGCATTCTCCCGGCTGTTGAATTTGGGATAACGGGGAAAATGCTGTAGTCCGGATTTATTCTGGGGATCATCAATGAGCAATTCACCGGTCATATCCTCGATCTTGTTGTCGATCCCGGAAAGCAATGCCTCCCCGTACTGATTGTACTGCCCTGTCCGCACGAACAGCTGCAGGGAATCAATTTGCTGCAGGTTGATCTTGAAGCTGTCATACTGGAAAAAAAAGTTTTGCCCGTAAAATCGGAACAGTCCCGCGTCCACCATGCCATCGAATTCAAAATTCCGGTTTCTTTTCATGACAATGCTGCTTTCGCTGGGGATCAGCCTCACGTTCTGCGAATCACTCAGGAAAATGGAAGGAATCCCCCTGATGGTAAGGTCACGGGTATTCAGGTCCAGTTCCGCATTGGCAGATCCCTCAGTCCGGGATATAAACCGGATAACGTCATAATCCCGTTTTTTCATGGAGGCGTCGATATAATCAAACAGCTTCTGGCGCAGTGTGATCAGATCCGTTTCATCGTTGTAGTAAACGAATCCCAGCTTGGAGAGACTCATCAACTGGTGCCTGACCTGGTAGGGAGGGTACCGGATATGATTGGCATATCCGTTCAGGGCAAAGGTCCTTCCCTGGAGATACCTGGAATAGGACCACAGCTGGGCAAGCGGATGTTCATAATCCATCGCCTGAAGTTCCGTGAAAAAGTCGTAGTTGAAAAATGTACTGGATTCAAAAGTAGCCCTTCCGATGGACGTCCCCAGCATGGGCTGAAGCTTCATGATTGGTCCGTTCCGGTTCCAGAACAGCTCATCGAAGTTCATATCGATTTGGTGGTAGGAACTGGAATAGGGTCCCTGGGAAGTGAAATGCTCCGATTTGATGAGACGGACCTCTTCCTTTTCAATGTCATACAGGAACACCAGGTCAGGATGATAAATGGAATCCCTGCCCACATAGATGGAAACCATGGCATTGGGTGAACGCATGGACCTGTTGTTGAGGGTGGCGCGGTGGGTAAGTATCCTCATGCGCAGGGTATCTTTGCTGAAGATCTCCATTACCGCACGATCTCCTTCAACTCCCGTACCCGCAAGATTCGCTCCCTCCACGGCCAATCCGCCCCTGTAGTTCACCCCCGGAGCAAAATTATCGATACTGTACGAATTCCTGTATGATACGAACCGGGGATAGGTGGCCGATTCCAGGCTCTTGATCAGCATTACTTTATCCTCCAGTTGTCCCAGCACCTCTCCTTCAAAATAAGCGGGGTAGTATAACCTGACCGAATCGGCTGAATAGCTGGGAGTTTTCAAATTGATCCTGTAATGTCCGAGATCGGCGTGAAGCGCTTCCCCCGGAATCCCCACCCTTTCCCAGGTTACCCTTCCCCGGCTGCCGATCCATTCCAGGGTGAGGGGGTCGATAAAACCTGTTGCATCCAGGATCTGGATGAAGTCCTTGCCCGAATAACAGGCCACTGTTACATCGTTGAAATTCACGGTCATTCCCCCGGGTCCGTTCAGAAACCTGTAGGAAGGCTCTGATACCTTCCAAGTAACTGCGCTGGAACTGTAAAAAATATTGTCCTCCAGGAGGGAGAGGGAGAGTGATAGCCACTGATCGACCGTCGCCAGAAGCGCCCTGTCACTTTTCAGAAAGCTCTCCAGTCCCTCATTCCATTCCTCATATCCGAGATGGGTTTTGTCCTCATCAAAGAACTCCAGCATCGCGCGCTGATACTTGATGAAGTGTGGTCGGGGACGGCATTTCAGGTTCAGCATCAGGTTGGAGACCCGGATGATCTCCATTCTGTGAACGTGGGGAAGAGAATCATAAAGCCTGAGGAATCGCTCGAAATCAGGCACTTCCGATGTTTCCAGGGAGGTGCCGGTAAATCTGACCAGATCCGGGACATAGCTGGCAGTATCTTCGGAAAATTCCCTGACGACCTGTGCCTGCATCGGTAAGGCCAGGGCCAGGAACAACAATAGGACCGGTACTTTTTTCATGGCAAACTGTTCCAAACCTGCTAACTGACAAATGAAAGCAGGATCCAGTTGGAATCCTCGCTGGTCCGAAGATGATCCAGCCCACACCGGTATGCGGCATTCAGGACATATTGCACATCCTCGGCAAGAAATCCGCTCAGGATCACCACCCCCTTCTCCTCCAGGTGTTCGCAATATTCAGGCATATCCCGGACAAGTGTATTTCTGGTGATATTGGCAAGCAAAAAATCAAATTTCTCATCCGCGGCAGCACTGATATCACCCAGCCTGACTTCCACCCGGGTGGCCCGGTTCTGCTCCACATTCTCGATGGCATTCTCATAGGCCCACTGATCATTGTCAATGCACAGGATTCTTTCCGCTCCCTTCAGGAACGCATAAATGCCCAGGATAGCTGTACCGCAACCCATATCCAGCACCCGTTTCCCCTCCATGGCGTACTGCATCATTTCCGCGATCATCAGCCTGGTGGTATAATGATGACCGGTACCGAAGGACATTTTAGGCTCAATCACGATGGTAAAGGGCAGATCTTTGATCGCATGATGAAACGGAGCCCTGATCAGCACTTGATCCCCGATCACCACAGGGTTGAATTTTTTTTCCCATTCACGGTTCCAGTTCTGGTCTTCCGTTTCACAGCAGCTGTACTGCACCCTGATACCAAGATCCGAACATTCATCGATCAGCTGGTTCATAGCATTCCCGGAATAGTCCTCCGAGGAAATGTATGCCTGGATGAGCCCGTCGGTTTCCATAAATCCGTCAAATCCGATCAGAGACAATTTTGCCATCAGAATCTCACGCTCAGCACTGCTCCATGACCTGGCGGGGATTTGGAATTCAAGGATTGACATAGGAGGTCCCGTAAGGTTTTCAGATGGCATTCACAATGGCGATGAAGTCATCGGCCTTCAATGAAGCGCCTCCGATCAGGCCTCCGTCCACATCTTTTCCTGCAAAAAGTTCTGCCGCATTGGACGGTTTGCAGCTTCCGCCGTAGAGAATGGATGTATTCCGGGCCACTTCCGCATTGAACATTCCACCCAACAGTCCCCGGATAAAGCTGTGCATCTCCTGTGCCTGGTCAGGGGTAGCCACCTTCCCGGTGCCAATGGCCCATACAGGCTCGTAGGCAATCACCACATCAGCCATGTCCGACAGGGTCAGGTCCTTCAATCCGATCTCAAGCTGGCTCCGTACTACATCATACAGTTGCCCGGACTCCCGTTCCCCGAGCACCTCCCCGCAACAATAAATCGGTTTCAGTCCGGTGGAAAGTGCCAGTTTCACTTTTTTATTCAATACTTCATTCCCTTCACTGAAATAGCTCCGCCGCTCAGAATGGCCGATGATTACATACTCCACTCCTGCCGAGCGGAGCATACCTGGTGAAACTTCACCCGTGAAAGCGCCGGATGGTTCCGAAGAGCAATTCTGGGCTCCGAGCTTCACACTTTCGATGAGTTCCTTTATTTTGCTTAAATGGGTGAAGGGCGGAGCGATAATTACGATCGCTTCACTGTGTTTGTCCTTCTCCATTTTTTCCACCGCCTTTGCCAGTTCCATGCCATCTTTCAAAAGGGTGTTCATTTTCCAGTTGCCTGCAACAATTTGTTTTCTCATGTTCAATTCTGTTGTGTATGATAAAAATAATAAAATATCCATATGGATTCGTGCCCCTCAGGAAGATCGAACCCTCGGATCCAGCAACGCGTAGGTCACGTCCACTAGCATGTTGATCAATACAAAAATAAATGCAATGGTCAGCACACAACCCAGCACCACCGGCATATCATACTGGTTCAGCGCATTGACGATCAGGTACCCCAATCCTTTCCATCCGAATATATATTCCACAAAAACCACACCAGCCATCAGGGAGGCAAACCATCCGCTGATGGTGGTGACAAGCGGATTTAGCGCATTCCTGAGTGCATGTTTTCTGATAACCTGACTGAAGTTCAATCCCTTGGCCCTGGCCGTCCGGATATAATCCTGGCTCAGCACATCCAGGAGCGAATTCCTGGACAACTGCACAAAAATGGAGAGGGGCCTGATCCCCAGGGTAACCGCAGGCAGGATCAGGTTCTTCAGCACCAGTCTCCTTCCTCCGCCCATGGGATCCACCTCGGTCAGGTTACCGGTGAGGTTCAGTCCGGTTACTTCCCCCAGCACATATGCAAACAGCCAACCGATTAAAATGGCCGCAAAAAAGGAAGGCAGTGACATACCCAGCGTGGAAAGGAAGATCGACAGTCGGTCAAACCAGCTGTCCTTCCACAGCGCGCAGAGTATACCCAGAAAGATGCCGGCCACGGATGCAAGCAGAATGGCTGTAAGTGCGAGAACCAGCGTATTGGGCAGGACATCCCAGACCATGCTGCCCACATGCTGGCGGTTCTGGAAGCTTCTGCCCAGATAGGGTGCCTTCAGGACCAGGAGGGTCCCCCCGCGGGTCTGTATCAGTCTCACATAATGCGTGTATTTCCCGGGATCCGCATGGAAATAGCTTTCGGGATCCGTACTGTGCACGGACAGGGGTGACAGGTCGTTGATATAACGGGCATACTGCACTATTTGGGGACGGTCAAGGCCCAGTTCATGCCTGATGGTTTCCACCGTGTTCAGATCTGCCCGCTGGCCCAGCATCATTCTTGCGGGATCTCCCGGCAGCACATTGAACAGCAGAAAGACCACGGTCACCACCCCCCAGAGCACAAGAAGTGCATGGACAAGTCGCTGTATGGTCCGCCTGTACATGGGTGCCTAAATCCTGATGGGTGAGACAAGGTGTGACAGGAAAAGAAGGACGGCAATCCCCAGGATCCATGCGATGACCACCCAGCGTTCCCTGGCAGCGGAATCTGCTTCAAACAGCAAGGAAAGTGCATGGCGGTCGAATGCAACCACACCGAAGGAGATGTTCTCAATCACTCCCTCCTCCATCAGCAAGCGGGTCTCCTCATCCATGGGAAGAGAAGCCTGTGCGATCATATCGGGCCAAAGGGGATCCACCTCCGAAACAGAAGGGAAGTCCCTGGTCCCCCACTTCCCGACGATGGTCCCGTTTTTTAAAAGGACAAACCCCGGGTTGGAGCGAACCACCGTCTTTAACATGATGTCATCCGCTGCATGGAATCCGTATTCCAGGGCAAGGGAAGCGGAAATTTGCTCAGCCTCCCCGCCGGGTGAGGCAGTGACGGCATAAAAACTGAAATCATCGGCCAGGATTTCCAGCCGGGACCAGTCACCCGCTTTCAGGAGCCCTTCCTCTTCGGCTTCAGAAAGATCATAGGAGATCATCAGCAGCGAATATCCCTCATCAGCGAGGATCCGGTCGGCAAGGTCCGATCCGAACTGATCCATGATGGCGAAGTCATGGATCGGCGGTTCATAGCCCTTCCTGACCAGTTTCGATTCGCTGTTCACAAATTGCCAGGCCGTTGTGTCACGGGGATAATCCTCCATGGAAAAGCGTCTTGTTTTCCCCGTTTCCAGCTCCCTGTATATGAGCGTGGTCTCATATTCATCCATGACCGCCCCTTCGGGGATTTTCATTTCCTCCTCGATCACCGTACCCACATCATAGGGACGAAAATCCAGCAGGGGAAGGTGCCTGTGGTTCCATACCGAAAAGCAGACGGCCATGACAACAAGCAGCGCACCGGTGATCCATTCCCGTGTTGCATTTCCCGCTTCAGGCTCCCGGTTCCGGTGAATGAAAATGACCGCTACGAAAACCATCAGTACAAGATTCTTGAAAAAGGTCTCCCAGTTGGTGAGGACCAGCGCATCCCCGAAACAGCCGCAATCCTCCACGGGATTAAAAACCGCCAGCACCAGGGTCAGCAGGGTGAAAAAAAGCATGAAAAGCGTCACGAGCCAGGTAACGATCTTTCTCCTGTATCCCAGGAGCAGCATGAAACCCAGAACCAGTTCAAATGCAGGCAGGAGTACGCCCAGGGGAAGGGAAATTCCATCCAGGAAGCCCAGCCTGAAAGCATGAAAATAATCTGAAAATTTATAGGCAGAACCCAGGGGATCGACAGCCTTCACAAATCCGCTGAAAATAAACACAACACCCAGCACTATCCGGCTGATAAACCGTAAATACCTCATTTCTTTAAAGCAAGTTTTTCCAGGATGATTTCCGAAATGGCCTGCGGTTCCATCATCGACCCGGCTGCATCGCCGCATTGGATCAGCAACAGGTCGTCAACGTAATCCCGGAGGGACAGATAGTTCTGTCTCACTTTCTCCTGGAACTCCAGGTTCTCCTCGTGGATATCCCGCTCCCCTTTCAGGTAGGCACGGTCATCCCCTTCCCGGTCACCGAACAGCTGCATTGTGGTAAATGACTGCGGAACATTGAGAAACAGATTGATATCGGGTCTTGGAATGGCATGGTGCCCGTACTCCAGATTCAGGATCCAGTCCCGCAGTCCCTCCCGCTCCGCCCTTCCATCCACCTTGGCACACTGGAAAGCGATGTTCGAGTAAACATACCTGTCAGCGATGACCAGGTACCCTTCATCCATCCACCCGCGGATCTGTTCCGCCGCATCAGCCCTGTCACCCGCATAGATCAGCGCCACCAGGTATGGATCCACCCGGTCAATGGCACCCATCTCACCCCGGAGGAACCTGGCCACCAGTTTGCCGTAAATACCCACTTCAAGCCTTGGAAAATGCAGGTACCTGAAAGGAACGGATGCTTCATTCAGGTGCTTCTGAAGCAGTTTCAACTGTGTGGACTTGCCCGAGCCGTCCAGTCCCTCTATCACGATAAACCGCATGGACCGATTTCGGATTATTTAATGTAATTTAGTTGATTCAAATTCCAAACATACAAAATATCGATTCAACTGGTCAATATTCATGAAGAACTTCTCCACAACCGGATCGCTGTTTTCAAGGAATTTCTCACTCAATCTGGGTGGACAGATCCTGGACCTGTCCATTCCCCGGGTATTGGGGATCATCAATGTGACACCCGACTCCTTCTACCGGGAAAGCAGGGTCGCTGATCCGGACGGCGCCGTCCTGCTCGCAGGGGACATGCTCGCCCAGGGAGCGGATATCCTGGATGTGGGAGCGGTTTCATCCCGGCCGGGAGCGGAGGCGATCAGCGAGGGGGAAGAAATCGACCGGCTTTCTCCCGTCCTGGAAGCATTGCGAAACAAGTTCCCGGAGTGTGCGATCTCGGTGGACACCTGGAGATCCGGTGTGGCCCTGCAGATGCATCAGCGGTTCGGGATTCACATGGTCAATGACATCTCGGCCGGTACCATGGATCCCGAAATGTTCTCCACCATGGCCCAGCTGGGTATTCCCTATGTGATCATGCACATGCAGGGAAATCCGGCAAATATGCAGGAGCAACCCAGGTATGTGCATGTTGTGGATGATCTGCTGCAATATTTTTCCGAGCGCGTATTCAGGCTCCGGAAACTCGGGATCAACGATATTGTTATTGATCCGGGCTTCGGGTTTGGCAAAACCCTGGAGCATAATTATATGCTTCTGGCTCAGCTGGGATCTTTCCGGATGCTTGAACTGCCCCTGATGGTGGGTATATCCCGTAAATCGATGATATGCAAGGCACTGGGAACAGATCCCGGACAGGCGCTGAATGGTACCACTGCCGCCCACATGGCTGCCCTGCTTCATGGCGCAAACCTGCTGAGGGTGCACGATGTAAAGGAAGCCGTGGAAACAGTGAAGATCTTTCTGCAGATTGTGAAAACCGGTTCCACGGGTGTGTGACATCTTTTGCTAAATTTGACATCAGATCCGCATATATGCTCAATGCATTCATTCATATCCGCTTCCTCGATGTAATCGATATCATCCTGGTAGCACTGCTTCTGTACCAGATCTATATGCTGATCAGGGGAACGGTGGCTTTCAATATTTTCCTGGGAATTGCGGTCATTTATATCTTCTGGTGGGGCGTCAGGGCACTGAAAATGGAGCTCCTGAGCAACATCCTGGGTTCAGTACTGGGCGTTGGGGTCATTGCCCTGATCATCGTCTTTCAGCAGGAGATCAGGAGGTTCCTGATCTACATCGGATCACGGTATGTGGACGGGAACAGGATCAGCTTTGAAAAATTCCTGAACATCAACCTGGAATCCAAGTCCCAGGTCAGGATCCGCTCCATTCTGAAAGCTGTCATGCAGTTCTCCCAGGAAAAGACGGGGGCCCTGATCGTCATTAAAAGGAAATCGAACCTGGACATGTATGCCGAGACAGGGGATATCCTGAATGCAGAAACCTCCAGCCGACTTATTGTCAGTATATTCAATAAGAACAGTCCGCTCCATGACGGGGCGGTCATCATTGAGAACCACAGAGTAAAAGCAGCCAGGGTGATCCTGCCGGTCACGGAGAAAAGGGACCTGCCCCCCGAATACGGGTTGCGCCACAGGGCCGGCCTGGGGATTTCCGAGGTGACCGACTCACTGGTGATCATCGTATCGGAAGAAACCGGTCAGATTTCCCTGGCGGATAAGGGGATCCTTCAGAAAAACATCCCCCCCAAGATCCTGAGACAAAAACTGGAGGAGGAGTTTGGATGAACCCTGCGGACGCTGCCCGGCATCGGTTCCCCGCAGACAGGCCTAAGTGCGCTTTCGCTAGAGTTGCGGACCGGCAGCCACAAGCAGGCGTCCTTCCTCAGTATCTGTGAACTGATTGAAATTATCGATGAATTTCTGCGCCAGATCCCTGGCCCTTCTGTCCCATTCATCCCTGTCCCCATAAGTATTCCTGGGGTCCAGTATGCTACTGTCGATACCTTCCAGTTCCACGGGGATCTCCAGGTTGAAGTAGGGGATCTCCTTGGTCTCCGCCCTGTCAATGGTCCCATCCAGGATGGCATCAATAATGCGCCGGGTGTCTTTGATGGAGATCCGTTTGCCCGTTCCGTTCCAACCCGTATTCACCAGGTAAGCCCGGGATCCGACGGCCCGCATCCGCTTCACCAGTTCCTCCCCGTACCGGGTGGGATGCAGGGTCAGGAACGCCGCTCCGAAACAGGCTGAGAACACGGGCAACGGTTCAATGATCCCCCTTTCGGTTCCGGCAAGCTTGGCGGTGAATCCTGAAAGAAAGTGATATTCGGTCTGTTCGGGTGTCAGCCGGGAGACCGGGGGCATCACGCCGAAGGCATCGGCGGTGAGGAAGATCACCCTTTTCGCATGACCCGCTCTTGAAACCGGTTTTACAATATTGTCGATGTGATAGATGGGATAGGAAACCCGGGTGTTTTCCGTTATGGAGTCATCATCAAAATCCACCCTGCCCTGCTCGTCCACGGTGACATTTTCCAGCAGGGCATCCCTCCGGATTGCTTTGTAGATATCCGGCTCATTCTCCCTGCTCAGCCGGATCGTCTTGGCATAACAACCGCCTTCAAAGTTAAAGATCCCGTGATCATCCCAGCCATGTTCGTCATCACCGATCAGCGCCCGCTTGGGATCGGTGGAAAGGGTTGTTTTCCCGGTGCCCGAAAGTCCGAAGAAAATAGCCGTATCGTCCTCCTTTCCCACATTGGCGGAACAGTGCATGGTGGCGATCCCCTTCAGCGGCAGGTAATAGTTCATGATGGAAAAGATCCCTTTCTTGATCTCCCCGCCATACCAGGAACCTCCCACCACGGCCATCCTTTCTGTCAGGTTAAAGAGCACGAACACCTCCGAGTGAAGGCCCTGTTCTTTCCAGCGGGGATTGGTGACCCTGGGTGCATCCAGCATCACAAAGTCAGGCTGGAAATCTTTCAGTTCCTCCTCCGTCGGCCGGATGAACATATTTTTCACGAAGTGAGCCTGCCAGGCGACCTCCAGGACCATCCGGATGCTTAACCTGCTGTCCTTATCGGCACCGCAGAAACAATCCATGACGAAGAGACGCTGTCCGGAAAGCTCGTCAGTCACCAATTGATAACAATGGTCCCATACCTCCCGGTTGATGGGTTTGTTATCCGAACTCTTTGCCTGTTCCGAACGCCACCAGATGGTATCCCTGGTTGTGTCATCCATCAATACATATTTATCCTTGGGCGAACGGCCGGTAAAAATTCCCGTGTCGACCTTAACAGCTCCGAACTCGCTTTCCACACCCGCCTCAAGTCCTTCCAGTTCGGGATTCATTTCTTCCTCGTAGAGTTGCTCATAGGATGGATTATACACGATTTCCTTCAGATCGCGGATGCCATACTGTTCAAGTTTCACTTTTTTTGAAATGTCAATCATAGGGTTTCTGATTTAAAGCAAATATTGAATTTTAATTATAATCTATAAGATAATGTTCCCCTTCACAAAAAAGAACTATTCAATCAAATATCCAAAAAAAAAGCGGTAAAAACAAAGTTTTACCGCTTGAAATATTGCATACAGACAGGCCGGCTGAGCCTATCTCAACGCTGCCTGCGCAGCTGCCAGGCGTGCAATGGGCACCCTGAAAGGCGAACAGCTTACATAATCCATTCCGACCCGGTGGCAGAATTCCACAGAAGCCGGATCTCCTCCGTGTTCACCACAGATCCCCACCTTCAGGTCCGGTCTCGTGGAACGGCCCCTGGCAGTCCCCATCTCCACCAGCTGTCCCACGCCCTCCTGGTCCAGCGTCTGGAAAGGATCATCTTTCAGCAGCCCCTTTTCCATGTAGATGGGAAGGAACGTGCCTGCATCATCCCTCGAGTACCCGAAGGTCATCTGGGTCAGGTCATTGGTACCGAATGAGAAGAACTCCGCATGTTCGGCGACCAGGTCGGCTGTCAGCGCCGCTCTCGGGATCTCGATCATGGTGCCCACGAGGAATTCGACCTCTGCACCTTTTTCTTCAAACACCTTTTTGGCGGTTGTCCGGATGATCTCTTCCTGCATCTTGAATTCCTGCCAGGTGCCGATCAGCGGAACCATGATCTCGGGACGGGCGTCCACCCCTTTCTTCTTCAAATTCACCGCAGCTTCAATGATGGCCCTTGCCTGCATCTCGGTGATCTCGGGATAGGTGTTCCCAAGGCGGCAGCCCCTGTGTCCCAGCATGGGATTGAATTCGTGCAGGTCACTGACCAGGGACCTGATCTTCTCCAGTGTCACGCCCATTTCCTTTGCCATGTCCTTCTGGCTGGCCTCATCATGTGGAACAAATTCATGCAGCGGCGGGTCCAGCAGCCGGATGGTCACCCCGAACCCTTCCATGGCCTCCAGGATCCCTTCGAAGTCACTCCGCTGGTAGGGTAGCAGTTTGTCCAGCGCTTTGCGACGGTCCTTTTCATTGTTGGCCAGGATCATTTCCCGCATGACCTTGATCCGCTCGCCCTCGAAAAACATATGTTCCGTACGTGTCAGACCGATCCCCTTGGCACCGAAATCACGGGCTACACGGGCATCATGGGGGGTATCCGCATTGGTGCGCACATCCATGCGGGTGTGTTTCTCCGCCAGTTCAAGGATCTCTCCCAGGTCACCGCTCAGTTCGGGATCGATGGTGTCGATCTTTCCTTCCAGCAGGTTCCCGGTGGACCCGTTGAGCGAGATCCAGTCACCTTCCTTGAATACTTTTCCATCCACCGTCATGGTACGGGCCTTGTAATCGATCTTTACCGCTCCGGCGCCGGATACACAACATTTACCCATTCCCCGGGCCACCACAGCAGCATGGGAGGTCATTCCCCCGCGTGCGGTCAGGATCCCCCTGGCAATGTTCATCCCTTCCAGGTCCTCCGGAGAGGTTTCGGTACGGACCAGGATAGAATCCGGGTATTTCCCGGCTTCGTCTGCAAAAAATACAATCTGGCCTGTGGCTGCTCCGGGTGAAGCGGGCAATCCCTGTGCCAGTACCCTTGCATTGGACAGTGCCTTCTTTTCAAATACGGGATGAAGCAGTTCATCCAGCCTGGACGGTTGCTGACGCAGCAGCACGGTCCTTTCATCGATCTTTCCTTCACGCAACAGGTCCATGGCAATTTTCACCATGGCCGCACCCGTGCGCTTCCCGTTCCGGGTCTGTAGCAACCAGAGTTTGCCTTCCTGGATGGTGAATTCCAGGTCCTGCATATCTTTGTAATGGTCCTCCAGCTTTTGCTGGATATCGTTCAGTTCGGCATATACGTCGGGCATTTTTTCTTCCAGTGAAGGGTATTTACTGGCACGCTCCTCCTCTGAAACCTTGGCCAGTCTGGCCCACCGCAGTGATCCTTCCCTGGTGATCTGCTGGGGAGTCCTCACTCCTGCCACCACGTCCTCACCCTGTGCATCGATCAGGTATTCCCCGTTGAAGATATCTTCACCGGTCCCCGCATCCCGGGTGAATGCAACACCTGTACCGGATGTTTCACCCATGTTCCCGAATACCATGGCCTGAACGTTGACAGCGGTCCCCCATTCCTCGGGGATGTTGTTCAGCTGGCGGTAATAGATGGCCCTCGGGGTATTCCAGCTGTCAAATACAGCCATTACTGAACCCCATAGCTGTTCCCACGGATCCACCGGAAAATCGTGACCGGTCTGTTTTTTCACCGCTTCTTTGAATTTTTTTACCAGCAGTTTCAGATCATCCACATCCAGTTCATTGTCATTCTCCACACCGCGCGCTTCCTTCACCTCGTCCATGATCTTTTCGAAAGGATCGATGTCCTCTTTGGATTCAGGTTTCAATCCCAGTACCACATCTCCATACATCTGGACAAAACGGCGGTAGCTGTCCCATGCAAAACGTTCATTCCCGGTCTTCGCAATCAGTCCCTCCACAGCATTCTCATTCATTCCAAGGTTCAGGACCGTATCCATCATCCCGGGCATGGAAACCCTTGCTCCCGAACGTACGGAAACCAGGCATGGATTTTCATTGCTCCCGAAGCTGGTCCCCATGATATTTTCAATATTCTTCACCGCAGCTTCGACTTCCGGTCTGATCATTTGGACAACCCTGTCCCTTCCTGACTTGTTGTATTCGGTACATACCTCCGTTGTAATGGTAAAACCGGGAGGTACCGGTACACCGATCAGGTTCATCTCGGCCAGGTTGGCGCCCTTTCCGCCCAGCAGATTCTTCATATCTGTCCTGCCTTCGGCTTTCTTGTCCCCGAATGTATAAACATGCTTTACATCTGACATTGCAATTTCTTTTTAATTATTAATAATGAGTTACTTATGATAAAATCTCTGATTTTTGAAGTACAAATGTATTCAAAAAAATTTAATTATTCTATCTTGGGGAGGATTAGCCGCCATTGATCCCATGAACCGTAACTTGCTGATCATATATATCCTGGTGATTTTTATCCTTCCTGCGTGGGGACAGGAAGGGATGTATTATTACGGCACCAACTCAAGACCGGTCAGCGACAGGGAGGAAGCGGTCCTGCTGAAGGAAGTGGAAAAAAGATGCGCAGACACGTACCTCATGAAAACCCGCCGGAAGGATGGTAATGCATGGCAGCTGGTCAGCAGGGAAAAAATCAAAATCAGGCCCGATGGAGACCAGGTGATCCGTTACAGGGCAAACAGCTTTTTTCCGGTAAAGATCATCCGGAAAATGGAGCGGCAGGGGTCCGGAGAATTGCAGTTCAGCGAATACGTCCAGGAGACGGTTGTCAGGGAAGGGACCTCTGCCTCAGCCCTGCCCCTGCACCTGGAGGGAACGGTCAGGGAATACCATCCCAACGGAAAGCTGAAGAGTGTGGCGATTTTCATGGATAATCAACTGGTATCCAACCAGAACTGGCTGCCTGACGGATCCCCGTACATTGATTCCCTGTTTTATTCGGCAGACCGGGAACCGGAGTACCAGATGGGAGATGATTTCTTCAAAAAATTTCTGCTGCAGAAATTGCAGACAAGCGGGATCGACCTGACCCAAATCCAGGACCGGGTGGTGATCGGGTGGGTGGTGATGGAAACCGGGAAAATCGATGGAGTGATCGCCCTGGAGGGGCGCGCCCGTCAACTGAATAATTACCTGGTGCAGGTCATCAAAGAGCTGCCGGGCACCTGGGAACCGGCCCTGCTGGCAGGAAAACCGGTCAGGTATTTCATGTCCATCCCCCTGAATTTCACATCCAGGGAAGCAAATTTCCAGGAGCTGGACCTGTCAACGGGGCGGTTGCACTACAGCAAGTATTGAACCCCGGCCTGAGCACTCCCGAAGTTACGGAGCACTTACGATTTTACGGGTGACCACCTTTCACTGCAGTTCCAGAAGGATGATCGTATCCACCGGCCTGAGCTTCTCCGGGGGAATGATGATTGCAATTCCATCCCCGCTCTTTTTGATCCGCGCCTCAGATCCATCGTTAAAAAACCGGGCTGATCTGATTTTCGGCTGGAATCCCGGGATCTCAAGGGCACCTCCCCCGTGCTCCAGCACGTGCAAGTAGATGATATTCCCCTTCTGTGTGGTGGCGCCCCATGCGGCGGGCTTCACGGGTCCCCTGCGGGTCCCGTACAGCGACTCACCATGGATTTCCATCCACTGTCCGATTGCCATGAGGGTATCCACATTCTCGGGCTGGATCATCCCGTTGGGCATGGGACCTGTGTTGAGCAGAAAATTGGCCCCGTATCCGGCCGCCCTAATCATGGTATGTATCAGTGTCCTGACTGATTTGAAGTTCCGGTCGACGATGTTGAATCCCCAGGAACCATTCATGGTCTCGCACATTTCCAGCAAGACCTGATCCGATATGCCCGCCTCATTGAAACCCATGGTGTTCTCCCCCGGAAGGTCCCGCTCGAACATCTGGAAATCCTCGCCCGGGAAGGGCATCCTGTGATGATTGCTGCCTATGAGCGCTCCGGGCTGCAGCGTATGGATCATGGCGTAGGTCTCATCCAGCCTCCAGTCCGCATCGGGTTTGTCCCACATGCCGTCGAACCAGATCCCCCCGATCTCCCCGTACCGGGTCAGGAGCTCGGTCAGCTGTGCATTCATGTAATCGATATAGGCATTCCAGTCCCCCGATTCCGGTCTCCCCGTATAATCCTGACCGGTGCGTCCCCGCGGGTAGTAATCCGGATGGTGCCAGTCCAGCTGGGAATGATAAAAGAACAACCTGATCCCCTGCCGGTCGCATTCCTCCTTCAGCATGCCGATCACATCCTTCCCGTAAGGTGTGGCATCCACCACGTTATAGGGACTGACCTCTGAATGGTACATGGCAAATCCGTCATGGTGCTTGCTGGTGATGGTGATGTATTTCATGCCCGCCTTTTTCACCATGGCCACCCATTCGGCCGGATCGAAATGAACAGGATAGAAGAATCCCGGCAGTTTTTCATAGGCCTCAATGGGTATCTTTTTCTGATTCATGATCCACTCGGCGATGCCCTCATCACCGCC
>Ga0209205_1000040_pt1 | contig 46415 bp, 23 predicted proteins | sample ZodSprso05mmetaG_FD_184133 | JGI IMG/M metagenome (GOLD analysis project Ga0209205, IMG submission 184133) | Hot spring sediment microbial communities from Zodletone spring, Oklahoma to study Microbial Dark Matter (Phase II) - Zodletone Spring... ... | reverse complement strand
GACTGGGTGGATGCCCAGATGGAGGATTACGGGACCCAGCAGGATTACCACCTTTCCGTCACGGGAGGCAACGAAACCACCAATTATGCGGTTTCCCTGAACCATATGCTGGAAGATAACTTTATCCCCAATGATTATTATAAGCGGTATTCCATCAAATCAAGCCTTGAATCCAGTGTCACCGATTGGCTGAGGCTTGGGAACTCCACTTTTATTGCCTATTCAAACAGGGTGGACGGGGAAGGCATCAACTACAACATGAATCCCCTTACTTCGGCCTATGACTCGCTTGGGTATCTCGTACCCGAACCCAATGACAGGGTGCCCTTCGAGAATCCGCTGATTAACCAGGACCCCAAGAACTACTTCAATGAGATCATCCAAACCGATCTTTTTTCCACGTTCTATGCAGAGTTGAATCTGCTGGAGGGACTGACCTTCAGGTCCTCGTTCAATATCGACCTGGGATTCAACCGGAACGGGTTCTTCGAAGGTGAATATGAAGGGATTGACCGGCTGAGTACGGCAAGCAGTGCCATGTCCTCCGGGTATAAATGGACCTGGCAGAATGTGCTGACCTATGACAGAACCTTCGATGACCACCATGTGATCCTGACCGGTGCCACCGAAACCATGTACAATAAGACCGAAAGGTCCTATCAGGGAGCCACCGATCTGCTGCTGGGGAACTCCTGGTGGTGGGCACTGACTTCCGGACAACAGGACCTGCTCATTGCTCCGGCCGGAGATGAGGGATTCCTCCAGCTCGTGGAAAACCAGCTGGTATCTTTCATCGGAAGGGTGCACTACGGTTTCCGGAACAAATACCTGGTGACCTTCACCGGGCGGTACGACGGCGCCTCACAGCTGGCCGACAAGTGGGATTTCTTCCCGTCAGCCTCGGTTGCCTGGAGGGTAAGCGAAGAGAGCTTCATGGACAATGTGGAAGCCATTTCCAATCTGAAGATCCGGCTGGGATACGGGCAAACCGGCAACCAGTCGGTCAGTCCCTATGCCGCCCTGGGTTCCATTATCCGGACACCGCTCTATTATGAATTCGGGACAGATCCCTACCTGGGATACCGTACCGGCTACCTGGATAACCCGGACCTGACCTGGGAAACAACCACCGCCACAAACGTGGGATTGGATTTCGGATTGTTCAAAAACCGGATCAGCGGTGCGTTGGAACTGTATCAAACACATACGAGCGACCTGCTGCAGAACCGCACGCTGCCTCCCACATCCGCGGTTCCTGAAATTACCCAGAACGTGGGAGAGACCATGAACAGGGGTATTGAGCTCTCTCTGCGGTCGGTGAATGTCAGTACCAGTGATTTCAACTGGACCACGGATGTTACTTTTTCAGCCAACCGGGAAGAGATCACCTTCCTGGTGGGAGGCGTGGAACAGGATATCGGGAACGGCTGGTTTGTGGGTCACCCCATCAGCGTGTTCTACGACTATGAAAAAATCGGGATCTGGCAGCTGGGTGAAGAGGAAGAGGCTGCCCTCTATGGCAGGGTGCCCGGGATGCTCAAGTTGAATGACGTGAATAACGACTCCCTAATCAACGACGAAGACAGGGTGATCCTGGGTACCCCAAGGCCCAAATGGACCGCCGGAATCAACTCGGTGATGCGTTACAAGAACTTTGACCTGACCATTTTTGCCTATGCACGGATCGGGCACACGGTCAGTGACGGGATCATCGGGCAATGGTCGCCCGACAGAAGGGAAAATTCCATGGAAAGGGATTACTGGACACCCAACAATCCCACCAATGAATATCCCAGGCTCGACCCGGGGCTCACACGCAGCGGCTGGTCGGAAGCCACCGCTTTGCGGTATAAGGATGGTTCTTACGTGAAAATCAGGGACATTACCCTGGGATATACCCTCCCGATGGATGTCACCATGCGGGCCAATATCACCTCCATCCGGCTCTATGCAACCCTCAAGAATTATTTTGCATTCGGCAAATATTACAGTCAGGGAAGATATGACCCGGAATACAGGGGAGCCATGGGCAAACCGATTCCAAAAATGGTTGCCATCGGGGCCAACTTCACCTTTTAATGATATAACTCTATAAAAACAGAAAGTGTGATGAAAACAATAAAAATTATATTACTGGTTGTGCTTTCCCTGGGTGCTTTCTCATGCAGTGATTTCCTTGAAGAGGAATACCTGGCGGGGGCCAACACAGAACAGTACTATACCTCTGCCGCAGGGATGGAGAGCCTGATTGCTTCGGCCTATGTCACCAACAAGATATGGTGGGCCCAGGAAGAGGGATATGACTTCAGTACCGCGGGGACCGACATCTATGATTACGGACAGCAGCATCCCCAGCAGTACCAATACACTTTTACCACCGATTTCAACCCCACCAACTCCAGGCTGGTCATTCTCTGGGTGGAGTTCTACCGCGGGATCAATGCCTGTAACGATGCCATCGACATCCTTTCGGATCCTGAGAGGACTCCGTTCACCGAGCCAAAGACCAAGGTCAGGCTTGCGGAGGTCCGATTCCTGAGAGCGCTTTATAACTGGTTGATTGTGGAGACCTGGGGTGGTGTTCACCTGAGTACCGAACCGGTCAAAGGGGTGGTGCTCGAAGCAAACCGAACACCCGTGGAGGATTTTTACAGCCTCATTTTAGAGGATCTGGACTTTGCCGTGGAAAACCTGAATGCCGGCGACAATACCGGTTCTTCCGATTTTGGCAGGGTTACCAAAATGGCCGCACTGGGCTTCCGGTCCCGCATGAACCTCACCTGGGGATACTATTCGGGTGATAACAGTTTTTTCACGGCGGCGGCCAATGATGCTCAGTCAGTGATCAACAGCGGGAATTTTGACCTCTGGGACAATTATGCAGATCTGTGGGAGCTGGAGAACAATGACAACAATCCGGAGAATGTCTGGGCCATCAACTATTCACGCACCGAATATGCGGCCATGAACGTGGATCCCGACACATACCAGTCCTATCAACGTGCAGGGGATAAGCCCTGGGATGACCGCGAAGGAGGGCATCTGGGCCACCTGATGTTCGGGATGCAGTATGACATCATTCCCGGGATGACAAGAGATGTGGAGAACGGGAGGCCCTTCAGGCGTTACAATCCCACTATGTACCTGATCGATGCATTCCATGAAGATGTGGACGAACGGTTCTATGGTTCCTTTAAGACAACATGGATCGCCAATGACCCGGATACAACCAGACTGAAGTGGCCCAGGGCAGGCTGGCACAGTGACGAAAATGATCCGCTGAACGGCAAACCCGTGGTCGTTCCGGGGGATACATGCATTTTCTTCTACAAGGGAGTATTCCCGGAAGATGATACGCTCATCGAGAATGATGTGCTGCAGAATTACATCTGGCATTACGAACGCAATTTCTGGACCCTGGACCATTCTTACATGTTCAATCCGGACGGTACCATTCGCGGTGAAAAGACGAATGACAGGAACCTCTGTTTTGAATTGAGCAAATTTCTCGACCCGGGCAGGCCCGCTGCCAACGGCACCGGTTCCCAGCGTGGGATCAGGGATTGCTATGTGGTCAGGTATGCGGAAATGTTCCTGAATGCAGCCGAGGCGCTCTGGAAAGCAGGTGATGGTCCCGGTGCATACAACCTCCTGCTCCCCCTTGCCAACAAACGGTCCTACGACGGGGATGGGGCAGCCCTGCTTGCCTCATACGGGATCAACGGCGGAGCGGACCTGACCCTGGAGTTTTTCCTGGATGAGCGGGCCCGTGAATTCTGCGGAGAGCAGATGCGCTGGTTTGACCTGAAACGGACGGGAACACTGGTGGACCGCATGAAGCAGTATGCGGGGAATCCATCCGCCAGGGCAAATTTCAGTGAAAAGTTCACACTGAGACCGGTTCCCCAGATCCAGATCGATGCCACCGGGGATCCTTCCTACCAGAACCCCGGATATTAGACGGGCCAGAAGAGATCGGATCTCTGATCATCATTCACGGAGGATGGATACCATGCTATCCTCCGTGTATTTTTATTAAAATTGCTACTGAATACTGGAAATTTAAAATCATTACAGTGATATGGCGATAATAAAAAGGCAATACAATTCGGTATTCGGGTGGATGACATATTTTTCTCTGTTGATCCTGCCATGGATGGCCGGAGCACAGGTCCCCGCTTTTCCGGGAGCGGAAGGATTCGGAGCAATGACCACGGGAGGCCGGGGCGGAAGTGTCATTGAAGTAACCAACCTGAATGACTCCGGGGCCGGAAGCCTGAGGGCAGCCATCGAGGCTTATGGTACCAGGACCGTTGTGTTCAGGATCTCCGGGACCATCGCCCTGCAGTCCGAGCTCAGGATCCAGAATGACAATATCACCATTGCCGGGCAGACAGCTCCCGGAGGAGGTATCTGCCTGAAGAATTTCCCGCTTGCGGTGGATGCAAATAATGTGATCATCCGGTTCATCCGTTGCAGGCACGGTGATCAGACCGGCAGTCAGAATGACGCCATGTGGGGGAGGAACCAGGAAAATGTAATCATCGATCATTGTTCCATGTCCTGGAGTGTGGATGAGTGCGGCTCTTTCTATGACAACAAAAACTTTACCCTCCAGTACTGCATCCTGAGCGAAAGCATGTACCGCTCCATCCACGATAAAGGGGATCATGGATACGGCGGAATATGGGGGGGACAGGGAGTCACATTCCACCATAACCTGCTGGCCCACCATACCAGCAGGACCCCACGTTTCTGCGGAAGCCGCTACACGGGTCAGCCGGACCTGGAACTGGTGGACCACCGCAACAATGTGATCTTCAACTGGGGATTTAACAGCTGTTACGGAGGAGAGGCCGGGAATCACAACATGGTGGCCAATTATTATAAATACGGCCCGGCCACCTCGGTCAGTATCAGGGACCGCATCATTGATCCGGATTCCAACGAGAACGGTTTCGGCACATATTACATTGCTGACAATGTAACCCATGGCTATCCGGCCACCACCGAAGATAACTGGTTGGGAGTGGATGGTGTCTCCACCTCAACCAAGGAGGAGATCAGGTTGGATGAGCCCCTTGAAGCCCCGGAGCTTACGCCGCACACAGCATATGAAGCCTTCGAGCATGTGGTGGCCAGAGCCGGTGCCATTCTTCCGGAGAGGGATGTCATTGATACCCGGATCGTATTGGAGACGGTAACAGGAACCGCACAGTTCGGCGGCGCCTACGGAGATGCAATGGGAATCATTGATTCCCAGGAGACCGTTGGCGGATGGCCGGAACTGGAAAGTGTCGCAGCTCCTGCCGATACGGATCACGATGGCATGCCTGATGACTGGGAGGATGTCATGGGATTGGACAAGAATGATCCGGGCGACCGGAACGGGGACCTGGACGGGAACGGGTATACCAACCTGGAAGCGTACCTGAACGGATTGGTGGAAGCCTATGAATATATTCTCAGGCCCATTCACTTTGCAGTGGATACGGTGATCGAATATGCCGTGAGTCTTAGCTGGGAGGATATTTCGGACAATGAGACGGGATTCGTTATTGAGAGGTATGAAGGAGGTAACTGGAATGAGCTCACCACCACTGCGGCAAATGCAACCAGTTTCACGGATCATACCATTGCAGCCAACGGCGTCTATTCCTACCGGCTGAAATCCGTGAATGAAGCCATGGAATCCTTTTATACGGATAGCGTTACGGTAAACCTGAACCTGGGAACGGATGTATCCGGGGACGATGCGATGCAGCCGGAGGTTTACCCCAATCCTTTTTCCGGTACTGCCAGGCTGGAATATACCCTTCCCGGGCAATCCAGGGTTTCCATTACCCTGCACGATGCCACGGGAAAAGAGATCAGGCGGCTGGAAGATAGTTTGTTGTCACCCGGCAGGCACAGCTGCACCATTGACGGCAGCCGGCTGTCCGGTGGTCTTTATTTCATCAAGCTCTGTTCCGGACAATCACTCACATTCAAAAAAGTGCTTGTTACGAAATAAACCCTAACGGTCATTCTACTTTTATTTATTCCGGATATGCTCAAACACACTTCATTCAGCATCCTGTGGCTTTTCCTGCTCAACTCATGGATACAGGCGCAGCAGGGCGGGTCGCTTCATGCGGATCTGTTGCCTGAGATTGATATGGTGGTGGCACAAGACGGGACCGGTGATTATCTCACCGTGCAGTCAGCCATCAACGCGGTTCCCGACTACCAGGGTGCGCGCACGGTTTTGTTCATTAAAAAAGGTACCTACAGGGAAAAGGTGACGATCCCTTCATCCAAACGGAACCTGACCATGATCGGCGAGGATGCGGACAGTACCGTGATCGTGTGGGATGACTATGCCGGGAGAATTGTGGACGGCATTGAGCTCAATACCTTTACGTCCCAGACCATCCAGATCGAAGCGGATGATTTCAAAGCCATGAACATCACCTTCGAGAACGACGCGCGGCCCGGCGGAACGGGCGATGGCCAGAATGTGGCCGTTGCTGCCTACGGGAAACGAAATGTATTCCTGCATTGCAGAATGATCGCATGGCAGGATACCTATTATTCCGGTTCGGATGACCGGCATTACCTGAAGGATTGCTTCATCGAGGGAGCGGTGGATTATATTTTCGGTCACACCACGGTAATCTTTGACAGCTGCCAGATCCACACCGTGCGGAGCTCCGGGTACATCACCGCAGCTTCCACGAAAGAGAATTACCGTTTCGGGTATGTGTTCTTCAACAGCAGGCTCACCGCCCCGCCGGGTGTGGTTAGCGTATATCTGGGAAGGCCCTGGAAAACTTATGCGCAGACCGTTTTCTTCGAATGCATTGAATATGAGAATATCAACCCGCTGGGATGGCATGTATGGGGCGGACGGGAAGAAACCTGCTTTTATGCGGAATATCAATGTACCGGACCGGGTTCCGACACGACTGCCCGGGTGGACTGGTCCCACCAGCTTACTTCCGTCCAGGCAGCTGAATACACCCTGGAGAACATTTTTTCTGCCGCATCCAGCACGGCCTTTGCAGAAGACTGGGATCCCGCTGTGCATGACGATCCCCTGTACGGTATCGTGAAAAAACACACCACCCTGTTCATGGACCCGGTCAACCTGGATGCCGGGATCGAAACTTTGTATCTGGACGGTGCGCCCCTGTCCGGTTGGGATCCAGGGACCTATGAATATTCCATAGAAATGCCGTCAGCTGATGCTGAAATCCCGGTGATCACGGCTACTGCAGGTAATCCGCTTTCCACGGTACTCATTGCATACCCTGAATCATTACCGGGCTGGGCCGAGATCACCGTGCTGGGCAATGACGGTGCTACCCATTCGACCTACAGGATTTATTTCTCGGTGAACGGATCCTATTCGGATACCAGGCTAGACAGCATTGTCGTGGCGGGTGATCCCATTCCGGATTTTGACCCTGGTACTTTTGAGTACGATGTGATTTTGCCAGCGGGTACATCGAAGTATTTCGGGCTGACAGGGTATCCGCATGTGCCCGAAGCCCGGGTGGTCACCACCAAACCGGCTTCTTTTCCCGGTGCAGCCACCATAGAGGTCACCGCGGTTGACGGCGTCTCCACCTCCACCTATCTCCTGAACTTATCCCTGGCAACCGGACTGGAAGGTGCTTTTCCAGGAAGCCCGGTCATCCGCCCGGTCAACCCGGTCACTGCGGATGGGATCACTTTCCTCATTGATCCTCCCGGAACATCACCGGTACACGTGCGCATTTACGACATTACCGGAAAGCTCATGGCTGACCGGGTATTCGGGGATCCCGGCCCTGTAGCAAAATCCCTGCGCATGAACTGCAGCTTGAAAAGCGGGATCTACTTTTACCATATGCATTCAGGCAACCTGCAGCACAGCGGGAAACTGGTCAAGCACTGATACCCATTTTAATCAATGTTTCATGAATTTCTTCGTGAACACATGCTGATCGGCATCGCTTGCCCGCATGATATAGGCGCCATCGGGCAGCCCGGACAGATCCATGGTCTGGTTTCCATACACAAATGATTCCCTGACCACCCGGCCTGTCAGATCGTGGATGCTAACATGGCTGACTTCTCCCTCAATGACAAGCCCGATACCGGCTGCATAGTAGGCATCGATTTCTGCACTTTTCGCTTCGTCAATACCGGTTTCACGCCATCCGGGCACGCCCCAGATCTTGATGTTATGAATTCTGGAATTCTGGGATACACCGTCATAGTCCACCCCCGATGTAAATTTCAGGATGACATTGTCCCGGTTGATATCCAGTTCCACCATTTCGCCCAGTTTTGTATCGGAACCGATGATCTCGCCCACACCGGGTCCGTCTTCCGTCCAGGGTCCTTCCCAGGTCTCCCCGCCGTCGGTGGATGTATAAACACGGATGCCCCTGTCCGAACTGGTGCATGAATACCCGAATTCAATCCCGGTGATATTTGAAAGCTCGGGGAAATACATCTGTCCGATTGTATCCCCTTCTTCCGATGTTTTGGTCAGGCCGATGAACCCCGTGGTCACATCAATGGCATTGGTGGCCGATTCTCCCTGGTTTACCCGCTTGGTATTGCACTCGGGGCTGATCAGGTACTTGATCAGGGTAACCTGGCCCGATCCTCCGGTTACATAATCAATGTCATAAAGGTCCGGACCGGCAATATGGTTGAACTGCTCACAATCCGCAGGCGGATCTGACACCACGCCTTCGGTGGCCGGCCAATCCTGGAAGTCTTCATCGATAATGAGTTCTGCGCTCTGCGAGTACCCCGCGAGGGTGAATCCGAGAACTAAAATTGCGATCATGAATGGTGCTTTCTTCATAGTTCATTCTGATTTGAGTTTCACATCTGATTGGAAATCACTTTAAGATAACGAATTTTTCAGTATAATGTCCCTGATCTGTATCCAGGGTTAACACATACATTCCATTGTTCAGTTCGGGTATATCCAACCTTATACGGTTCATTTTCAGCCCTTCCAACGTCATAACCCTGGTGCCGTCCATGGAATGGATGGACAGCCGGGTGATGGTTTCAATGATGTCTTCGAACTGAATATGAAGATAATTACCGGCAGGTACCGGGAACAGGGTGAACCTGTCGCCTGCAGATGCCCGGGGCATGCGCTCATCCATATGTGTCGGGATCCATGAGCAGGACACACTGTTTACACTCACCTCACCGGTCAGGGAAAGGATCTTCATATAATCGATGTTGGCCAGTCCCGATCCCATAGCGGCCTCCAGGGCAATCTTCTTGATCCCTGCCTTCACACCGGTTGCGGTCAGTGAAACCTCATCCCAGTTTGTCCAGTCGCCCGTATTGGCGAAGTCCACCGTCCCAATCAGGGTATCGTTGATATAAAGCCTGGCCGGTCTTGCCTCTGTGGCGGCATAACGCCATGTGAATGAATAATCCCCGTCCTCAATGACATTCACCGCCCAGATGATCCGGACACCGGATATGTTCTCCGAATTGGCAAAACCTGAGCCGGTATGGCCGGGATGATTGTTGTCAATGCTTCCTGACCCGTTTTCAAAACCGCAGAAGCCGGTAGTCGATTCCTGGAAAATGCGGATGGCTCCCACCTCCACCTCAATTACTTCCGATTCGGTCTCATGCAGGTCATTGTCGTAGGCAACGGCATAGATTTCATACAGACCGATAGCCGGTGTATCAAACGTAATGGAGTAAGGACCCTGGTCAAGGGTGGTGTACCTGGATCCGTTGATAAAGAAAGCCACACTATCCACGGAACCATCGGTATCATAGGCTTCCACATGGATGGGGATCGATTCCCCGGGTCCGAAGATGGCCCGGTCTTCCGGGCTTGTTATCGTAATGTGCGGGTATCCTTCATCCACTGTGAAAAGAACCGGTTGAGACACCATCAGGTTTCCTTCCGTATCGAAGGCTGAAGCCGTCAGAGAATGTGCCCCGCTGGTTAACCCGGAAACTGCAGTCACATAGGGCGGGGCAAATAGGGTATCCAGAACGGTCGTATCATTGTCAAATAAGACGACCATCTGGCTGGTGTCGGAAATCCCGAACGCGTGCACGATGACATTCAGGTCAAGTCCCAGGTTCAACTCGAAGCCGTTGGCGGGCGACAGGATCTGAATGAAAGGCGTGTTGTTCGGTTCCAGCACCCGGATATCGGGAACGGGAGGTTCCGGCATACCGTGACCGAGAAAAAAGCCCGGGTGCGGCGGCTGGTTATAGGCTACATTCTGCCAGGCAAGGGCCAGCCTGTACTGGGGATCCTGAAGCAGCGTATAGAGTCCGTGTCCGGTGGGTACGGTGGTGGTATACACCCGCAGTGCCTGGTTGTCACTTGTTCTCCAGATGACCTCTTCCCTCCAGTCTCCCAGAATATCCCCGCTTAATGCAGGAGTTGATTTGGTCCCGTTGTTGGAAGCACATCCCACACCAACCAGGAGATTCCCTGCATTCCATTTGGTAATTGAGGTCCCGTCCAGCAGTTCCCTTAACAGGTCACCATCCCACCAGCTGGCGAAATTAATGGAGGGTATCGATCCGGTGATCTGGTTTCCCTGGCTGCTATATACCCCCAGCCCTGATGAAGCCCAGTATTCGTTGCCGGCATGAGCCGCAGAAATATCTGCAGTCAGTCCGCGCCCGATATCTCCGGTGGAGGCCTTGCTCCATATGATCTCCCCGGTGGCGGCATCCCGCACGGAGATCCCGGGGATGGTCATCCCGTCCACGGTGCTCCCCGCCGATTCGTGGGGCATGTAAAACTCCTGGCCGGGTCTGTCCGGGATCAGGTCGCTCAGGTGACTTGCATCACCGTGACCAAAGCGGGTATTGTACAGGGGAGACCCGTCATCATCGAATGCCATGGCCCCGTACATGATCTCGTCCTTCCCGTCCAGATCCACATCTCCCACAGCAATCCCGTGTGAACCCTGTCCTTCGTATTGCCTGAGTGCAGCCTGATCATCCTGGGTATCGAACGCCCACCGCATCTCCAGCTGAAAATCCTTAAAATCCCATGCAGTCAGGGCGGTCCTGTCATAATATCCCCGGCACATCACCAGGCTGGGTATGCTGTCAAAGTATGCCACGCATGCCAGGAACCTGTCCACCCGGTTCCCGTAGGTGTCCCCCCAGGTACTCAGCGGATAGGGATCGGACCGGTGCGGAATGTAATTGACTGTGGACAACTCGCTCCCTGTCAGCCCGTCAAACACGGTGAGGTATTCGGGACCATCCAGGATATAACCGCTGCTGTTGCGGTAGTCTGCTGCATCATCGTCGTCAGCGGCCGGACCCATACCCAGGAACGAACCCGCTCCGTCCCGGGTACCTGGTGCAGTCTTGCAGGCCACTTCCGCCCTGCCGTCACTGTCCAGGTCATACACCATGAACTGGGTATAATGTGCACCTCCCCTGATATTGATGCCCAGGTTGATACTCCACAGCAAGGTACCGTTCATTTTATAGGCATGCAGGTAAACCGGGTCTGTATACCCGCTCTGGGAATTATCCCGGGTCGCTCCCTCCATCTTTACGATGATCTCCAGCTCTCCGTCCCCGTCCAGGTCCCCCACACTGGCATCGTTGGGCGTGTATCCGGCCGGTGTCTGCAACGGGATGGTCAGATAGTTGGTGCTCCATACTGTGACCGGAATGGACACGGCAACCGGATCAGTTCCCATCAGGGTTTCCAGCGCATAAACGCCGGCCGTTGTACCGCTGGAATCCCGGTAATTGGAAACGCCGGATATGGGTTCCTGGTTCACCAGGGTATCATTCCTGTAGATATTGAACGCCACAGTATCCGGATCCGTGGCAAAAATCCGCCAGCTTACAAACACATGATCCGTGGTTTTCACCGCAACCAGTCCCCGCGTCAGGTATTCCATATTCCTTTGCCCGAAAGCCGGGCCAAGGCAAATCAGGAAAAGTCCAACCCAGACAAGTACCCTGTATTTCTCAGTCTTCTCTTTATATACCCGCTTCATCAGTATTTATTTTTCAGGGAATTTCACACCTTCCTTATTTCTGCAGCTTTTATTTCTTCAAGAATTTTGATTTTCCGGTTAATCTCTCATTTTCAAAGGCCTGAATGAAATAGAACCCATCCGGTAGTCCATGCAAGCTGATTCTCTTCTCTGAACTTTCAAAGGATCTGACTTGCTGACCGAGTCCATTGTATATAACGACTCTGTCAAAATCAGCTTCAATGGTCAAATAATTAACCGCCGGATTGGGATAGACCGGGAAAACCGGTATTTTATTTTCTGAAATACCGACACCATCTTCAACGAGTTTGATTGTTCCTGCATCGTCCATATTAACATAGTTCTCGGCATTTTCCCCGGTATTGGACCATACGGCTCGCTGGCGCCCGGAGGTAATGCCCTCGTCCTGATCAATGATCGTGACATCGAAGCCAATCTTTTCCAGGGCTTTGAACAATTCATCCGTCATTGTCTGAAAATCAACATTTGTGAATGAACTGAAAGGTATCTTAAATTCGAATACATAATCATTGCCGTTGAGTTCATAGCAATAGGTACAGTTTGCCCTGTAATCCACGCCCGGTTCATATTCCTTCACAACGCCGGATGCACCGTCTTCAAAAGGAGGCTGAATCTGATAATGGCCGCTGGGTTTCGGATCCGTATTCGGTCCGCCTCCGTCCTTCAATACTTCATTCACATCAAAATAGAGTTCTACCTGATCATATTCATACCAGCTTCCGCCGGATTCCCATGCAGGATAATGATCGTTGTCCTCCACAGCAACCAGCACATAAAAGTAGGTGTCATCCCAGAGCATTTTCCAGTATGCTGTCACCGTGGGCTCCTCCCCTGTGAATGCTTTATCAACCGGCATGGGATCCACGTTTTCCCAGATGGCTTCTTCAAACCCGTCAATTTCAATCAGGTCCGCTGTATACAGAATCGAGATGGTGGTATCATCCTGGGCAATGGCCAGCGTGACCGTAAATAACAGGACCAGTAAAAAGTAGAATTTTTTCATTCGTTAATGAATTTTTGTTGATTAAAGCAACCGGAAAAGGTATAAGAGGCTGTCTCAAAACCTTTTGAAACAGCCTCTTAAAGATTAATATAATTCGAATCGAGTCTGCTTACTGTAAAACAAGCTTCGCGTACGAGATCTTGTTTTCAATCTGCAATTCCACAAAATAGAGCCCGGGACTGTAGTCCATCATATTCAGACGTACCTCATTTTCCCCTCCTGCGGTTATGCCTGTATGCAGATTACCGGCCAGTGCACCGGAGATGCTGTACAGATTCAACGATACGTCTTTGGCTGCATCAGCAGAGAAGTTGATAACCGTATGATCCCTGGCAGGATTCGGATATACAGAAAGGTTAAATTCCTCGGTCAGCACCTGGTCAATTCCAACAGGATGTGCATCAAACATATACTTCACACTCCTGTGCAAAATGTTGTAAAAATCGACTGAACCCACCGCCAGATAGGTATACGCCACATTCATGAAAAGAATTTCCGGATCCAGCAGAATGGCCAAGGCTGCCGCCTGGTCCTGCACATAAGACGGATTTGCAGCTCCTCCATCCGTCCTTCCTCCCGTGGCAAGGATGTAATGGTCCACAAAGAATCCGTGCAGGTAGGGAACCCCCCTGTCTGGCGCCGGTGCATAGTTGATCACATCGCCAATGCTGTATTCATCGGTGATGTAATGCATGTCGTCGGCGATTTTCCACTGCACATCTCCGTCCGATGCAGGGTCATAACCCCATGTTCCGCCGTCTTCATTCAGCAAAACCCATCTGTCCGTGGAGGCAGGATCACCGGAAAACTGAGCAGCTTCCATAATAATACAGGGTACCGGATAATTATCCCTCAAGCCAAAATTGGCAACAGCGCCTCCGCCGATGGATTCCGAAATGATCACACCTTTTGCATTGGTTTCCCCTTCTCCGTAGAGCTCATCGGCACTGGCTTCGTTAAATACGCCTCCGTCCATAAAAACCACATTGACCCATTGTGAAATACTGTCAATCGCCACCTGGTCTTCCGGTCTGGGCTCCAGAATCGTAGTACTCTGGTACTGGCCCACAAAAATGACGGTCTTATCCACGTCCGGTTGTGCATCAGCCGGCAATGACAACAGCATGAGAACCAGCATCAATGCAGTTCCTAAAATCGTGTAGAATTTTTTCATAATGTTTTAATTTTTAAGTTAATAAAAGTATGAAGGAAGGCTATCACATTAGTGATAACCTTCGTTTTGGTATTCCTGCTTCTCCGCAGCTGTCAGGAATCTCCCGTCCACCTGTATGGCATCCAGGTGGATCTGCGGGATGGGACGGATCCTGTGGAACTGCTGAAGTGTATTCGAATTGCGGGTGTCGTCGTTGAATTTCATGGTCCTTTCAACCAGCGTCCCGGTTCGCACCATATCCTCCCATCGAACCATTTCGCCCAGCAGTTCGCGGCACCTTTCATTCAGGATGAAATGGATGAATCTTTCCTCTTTGGTATTCACACTCTCGGGATACATCTCCACAGCATCGTGGCCGGCGTCATCCCAGTAGGTGGCATCGATCCGCATGTCCTCTACCGTACTGGTGGTAACCATCTCGGGTGTACCGCCGTCGTACTGCCACCAGTACTGTCCCTTATCCTCACCATCTTTATAGGCGGCTCTTTCCCGTACAAGGTTGATGTATTCAACCGCTTTGTTATAGTCGCCTAGCCTGCCGTAGGCTTCTGCTCCGATCAGGTAGGATTCAGCCAGTCGGGCCAGGAATACATCCCTGGTCCCCCAGTGGGAATTATATCCTCCGGGTTTTGTCCGGTCCCAGTACTTGATCAGTGAGGGCGATTTGTTCCTGTTCCATGTGGATGAGACAATGGTACTTGAACCTGCCACGAACTGGTCGGAATCCTCCAGCAGGTCGTCGTTCCTGTCGAAGGTCACCAGCTCGTTCAGTGAACCGTCTTCATGGGTGCTCCAGTAATAACGGGCATAGATCTTGTATCCTGCAGCCACCATCTGCCGGTCGGTCAGCGTGGTCGTCTCGTCATTCACGAGGAAGACCAGCGCCGTATCCCCCACGATTACATATTCCGACTCGGCAATGGCTGTGGCAGGGGTGAATTTCATTTCGCCCGCGCGGACTGTATCGCCATAACGGATGGCCCAGGAACCGTCAGGGGACACATCATCAAATGCGAACAGCAATTCTTCCTCCGTCCATTTAGGGATGTATGATTCATTTGTCTGGGTGCTGAAATAAACCTCCAGAAGGCTCTTACGGAGCCTGGAATCAATCAGCCGGTCATGGATATTGATGGCGTAATCGGTCAGGAACAATCTGCGGAACGGCCGGCCGTATTCGATGTTACGGGCCATTCCAGGATCCACGTCATACTGGTTGAACCAGAATTCATGCAGCTGGTTCTTGTAGGGGGAGGCATTGCTCCCGTTCAAACCATCCACATCGTTGTACTGGATCGAGAAGATAATTTCGTCGTTGATCTCGTTCCCTTCGCGGAACAGCTCCGTGTAATCGGGGACCAATGAATGATGTCCGCCTTCGCGTATCTCGTCGATCAGCGATGCAGCTTTCTGCAAATCTGCGGTGGGATTACCCCCCCGGTCATAGTCCCTCGGATTATCACCCGGTTCGGGAACATAACTGGCACGGGTAAGCAAGACTTTTGCCCAGTAATGCCGTACCACATCCCTTGTGACCCTTCCGAACTGGGACTGGGCTTCCGGAATATGCTCATAGGCCCACTCCAGGTCGGCTATAATGGCCTCATATACCTCGCTGATGGGGGTTCTCGGCCACTCGTACTCCAGCCCTGAACTGGGTTCGAGGGTCAGCGGAATGGCACCGAACTGCTGCACCAGGACGAAATAGTGGTAAGCACGGATAAAACGTACCTCGGCGGTCCGGATGTCTTTTCCCTCCTGGTCCTTCAGCATGCCGATCCCATCGTCCACCTTGGCAATTTTATCCACCGCCACGTTGCACCGGTCGATCCCGTTGTAGGTTATCGCCCACAGGTCCCCCACATCGGCCACAAAAGAATCTCCTTTGTTTTCCGCATCCAGGTCCGGTGTATAGTCATTGAATTCGGGCTGCGCATAGGGCTGGGTCCATTCAAATCCCTTCATGTACTCGTCGGTCCCGTAATTGAACATGCCGTAGGACCACTCGTTCCCCGCTTTCAGTCTCAATGATTCGTAACAGGCATTTACCAGGGCTTCACACCCCTGTTCGGTCTCGTAATACCCATAGCTGAGCGTGGCTACCTGTTCCTCTTCCAGAAACTTCTCACAGGAAGTTACCAGTACAAGCATGGCAAATAATATGATTGTCTTTTTCATCGTTTCTTTGTTTTTCAACGTGCAGGTATATTATATCAGAATCCCACTTTGACACTGAAGGTCCATCCTTTGCCACTGGATCCGGGTGGAATTCTATTGGTATCACCTGCCTGCGCTTCAGGATCCAGATACGGGTAATCAGTGAGGAGCAGCGGATTGAATGCCTGCACGGATAATCTCAAACTCTTCACGTTTATCCTGGATACCAGGTTCGTCGGAACATTGTAAGAGAGTGTAACATGCCGCACCTTCAGAAAGGAAGCCTCCCTGTACCACATGGCACTTTCATACCTGTCCCTGATATTGGCCGGGGCAGGATGCACGGCATCCGCGTTTTCCTCAGGTGTTCCCATGGGCAGGTAGTAATCCACCAGGAACGGAGTGGCATAACGGGAGGTCATGGTGAAGTAATGGCCATCCCTGCTGTAAATTCCGTGGCCCACCCTGAAGAAAACGAAAAAGGATAATTCAAATCCTTTGTAATAGAGCCTGTTCGTAATACCACCTGAGAACTTTGGCACATTGTGCCCCACAACCGTGCGGTCGTTGGTGTTGATGGTATCGTTGCCATCCACATCCTTCACGCGGATCTTGCCCGGGGCAAACCCGTTGTTCCCGGTTTCATTGTAGAAATCGATCAGCTCCTGGTCGCTTTCCTGCCAGATCCCGTCATACACATAGGTATAATAGGAATTGATGGGCTGACCGATGAACCAGCCATTGGCGATGTCGTCCTCGGCACCTTCGGCCAGTTCCAGGATCTGCTCCCTGTTCCGGGTGAAGGTGAAATCGGTTTCCCACCTGAAATCACCCCTGTCCACATTGTATGTATACAGTGCGACTTCGATCCCTTCGTTCCTGGTTTTCCCCACATTGGCCCTGACATGGTCATAACCGGTGATCGCAGGAATGGTCTTATCCAGCAACAGATCATGGGTATTGGCCCTGTAAAGATCAATACTACCCGAAATACGGTTCCTGAATAGACCGAAATCAATCCCCAGGTTTGTGGTGGTGGTTTTTTCCCAGCCCACTTCCCTGGTCTGGATCAATTCCGGGGCATATCCCTTGGCAGGATCGTCCCCGAACACATAATATGATTCCTGGATTCTGCCTGCTGTTTCGTAGGGCGCTGTACCCGACTGCCCAACTGTACCATAACCTACCCTGAGTTTTAACTGGCTCAGCATGTCAACGTTCTGCAGGAAATTCTCATTATCGACTTTCCAAGCCAATGAAAATGAGGGGAAATAGTCCCACTGGTTGTCCACATAGAATTTGGAAGATCCGTCGTAACGCAGGGAGGCGGTAACCAAGTATTTATCCATCAGATTGTAATTGATCCTTCCCATAAAGGAAGCGAGCTGTTGTCTCCAGTATGAAGAACCCAACGTTAACGTGGCAGGATCCAGGGTGGAGTTCATGTCATACCACAGCTGGCTGTCATATGGATAATTCTGACCCTCCATGCTGGTGGATTCAAACCTTGCTGCCTCGATACTTTGCAGCAGGGTGACCCCGATGTTGTGGACCCCGAACTGCCTGTTGTAGAAGAGCAGATTTTCCAGGGAATAATTCAGTTGCTGGTTCTGTGAGTACTGTACCCAGTTCACACTGGGATAGCGGGCCGAAGATAAAGCATGCTGGTATCTTCCCCTTCGCCAGTGCCTGAAATCCTGGCTGACATTCAATTTGTACTTTAAGTGCCTGGTAAAAGATATTTCGGCATAATAAGCTCCCAGGTATCTGCTTGTCCTGTCTTCCCGGGTGTTCAATTCTTCGTCGCGCAATGGGTTCTTTACCTGTGTATCGTTGGTCGGGTTGATCAGGAATTCACCGGTGGAGTCGTAAGGGACTGATACCGGTAGCATGCTGGTCACTCCCCAGAGCAATCCTTCCCCGTAATCAGCCAGCTCAGAATTGAATATGGTGCTCATCCCCACCTTCAACCAGTTCGTTACCTGGAAATCCAGGTTCAGCCTCGGGCTGATCCGCTGGTACCTCTCGCCGACTCCCTGTCCCTCTTCATCAATATATCCCAGGGAGAAATAAGCTGCCAGCCTGTCGGTGCCTCCGCCCACGCTGAACAGGTGGTTCTGCGTCAGGGCATTGGGGTTGCGACCCTCGCTGAACCAGTCATAGGTCCGTACTCCGTCGGGATTGTATACCGGAACCTCATCCGGAACATCTTCCATCACCTGGGACCATCTTTCTCTTTCTTCATCGGATATCGGGCGCATGGCCACGGTTCCGTCCTCGTTCCATTCGTATCCCATTTCCACGGATTCCCAGACTGTATAAGGCATGTTTCTGACAATGGCATAGTCATCTGTGGGATTTGGGAACGGTGTGGTGTAACGGCTTGAACTGCGGTTGTTGTTCCGGGCAATTTCCATCCATTCATGTCCTGAGAGCTGATCGAAAAACCTCAGGGAATTTGTCATGGTAAATGAACTTTCAAGGTTCACATTGAACTGTCCGCTCTGGCCCCTCCTGGTGGTAACCAGCACCACACCGTTTGCTCCCCGGGAGCCATAGATAGCTGTTGCAGAGGCGTCTTTCAATACTTCAATGGATTCAATATCACCGGCATTGATATCGGCGATGCTACCGGCTATGGGAACCCCGTCAATCACATACAGCGGGGAGTTCCCGGCCTTGATGGACCTGTTTCCCCGGATACGGATCTCGGGATTGGTATTCAACCCGTAGCTGGTATTTACCACATCCACCCCGGCGGCACGTCCCTGCAGGGCCTGGTTGATGTTGGTGATCGGCATCTCCTTGATCTGTTCCTCGGAAACAGATGCGAGGGACCCTGTGATATCACTTTTCTTGGCGGTTCCGTAACCGATCACCACAACTTCATCCAATCCCACATAGTCTGGCTCCATGGAAACCTCCAGGCGGGTCTGATCTTCGATGGCTATCTCCTGTGTGCTGTACCCTACAAAAGAAAAGACCAGGGCAACTGAACGGTCTTCCGGAATATCCAGCGAGAACTCCCCCTGATCATTCGTAATGGTCCCCACAGTCGCATCCTTGAGGAAAACATTGACGCCCGGGATCGGCTGGGAATCCTCATCGTAGACCACACCCGTGATGGGTCTCTGCGCATACAGCGCCGCTGAAGTAATGAATGCCAGTACAACCAGAAGCGTACGTACAATGTGCTTTGTATTCATCTTGATTAGGCTGATTTGGTTTAGTTATAGCCTGCCAGTCTTAGCTGATCATCCTCGCAGGAGATGGTTCGATGAAAAATTGGATCGGGGCCAATGCCCCGATCCTGATAATAAAAGAAAAGTGTTTACTGGATCACTACTTTTGTCACAGCAGTTTCTCCGTCCACATCCAGGCGAAGTTGGTAGATCCCCGCAGGATACCTGTCGGCATCCAGGTACATGAAGTTTTTCCCCTCCTTTGTCATCTGGTGGAAGATATCTATCTGCTGACCCGCCAGGTTATACAGTGTACCTGTGGCATGAACCCTTACATCTGCTTTGTAACGGATCGTCACACGTTCGGATGCAGGATTGGGAAATGCAACCAGATTGATCCGATCCGTGGTGATCTGCTCCACAGCATTGGCTCCCGCGTCGTCATACGCCCATGCGCAGGCACGCTTGATGAGGGTAAAGAATTCAGGCGTTCCGTAACTGCCATCCTGGGCTTCCCCATTCAATGCGATATGATTCAGTCCCCAGAAGACTATTTTATTCCCGGAACCATCGATGTCATCCACCGTTACCAGGTTCCAGAAATCAGCCTCACCGGCATGCGATTTCATCTGTGCCAGCTTGCCGTCATAATCCACATTCACCTCTTTGATGGAAACTGGTCCGTTCGCAGCAATATCTGATGCTTCCGTTAAAGCCGACCAGGGGACTTCATCTCCCACATTATAGTCCTGGGTGATGTAATGGGAATTGTCCTTGATGATCACTACCAGGTCATCCTCTGTACCTCCACTAGATTGGAGAAGCTCTGCCCCGTTATCATTGAGCCAGGCCCAGCGGTCATTCCCTGTGGCCACACAATAGCCCTCCAGGTTGACACAGGGAAGCGGATATCCGCCTTCGTCCTGTGCAAAGCGTGCCATGGCCTTTGAATCCACGGATTCGGCAATGAACATGGCTTCATAATTGTTGTAGTCCAGTTCATTGAAATCCGCATCGGTGCCCACGTCATATTCCCCGTTGCTGTTCCAGAATTCCGGGGCATAACCCCAGGCTGTCAGGCTGTCATACAGATCCTGGTCAGACTGGTAATCCCCCAGGGCATCCCGTCCTACAAAGAGTACCGGTTTCTGGCCGAAACCATCCGCAGCAAACACACATACAGCCAGTGTTAAAATAAATATTCGCGTGTAGATTTTTTTCATAATGCTATGATTTTTAAGATGAATAATCAACGATTAATATAAAAAGTGGCTACCCCACACCGGGGCAGCCACAATTTAAAATCAATCTTTTACTTTTTAAGGAATTTGGCCATAGAGACCGCTTCGCCATTATCAACCCTGATCATGTACAATCCGGGTGTGAGTGAACCGATGTTCAGCTCAACCCTGCTATGGTTCATGACGGACTGATTCATCACGACTTTCCCGATCACATTCAGGATGGTCACATGACTGATCCCCTTATCGGATTCGAGATAGAGCCGGTCGGAAGCCGGGTTCGGATACAGTTTCAGCACACCGTTCTCCAACGCCTCGGGTTCGTCAATACCCGTTCCGAACGGAACAACTGTAACAGCATAGAACCACTTGCCCCCGTTTTCTGCCGTAACCACAATTTCCGTGGTGATCGGTTCTCCTGCGGATACGTCAATGGTACTGTCCCCCTCGACCGACAGTGCATTCTCGCTATTGGCGTTCGCGGTCAGTCTTACCTCTGGGGTTCCCTCGGGCATATCCAGCGTATATTCCAACACGTCCGGATCGAATTCGGGTGTCAGTATGGCCTCGGCCACATCGTATTCCAGAGATGCCAGCGAAGCATCCGTATCTGTAACTTTCACAATACTCAGATCCGCACCCAGCATCCTGCTGATCTCGTTCCAGTACACCTGCTGTCCTTCCTCGACCAGCGGGAAGAAGTTGGATGCATAGACATTGTCATTCCCGAAACCGAAATAAGTCCTGGGACCCATGGGAGTGGACCCGGCACCGTCATAATATTCCACGCCGGCCTCCCACCTTACGATCAGCGGGCTGGTTTCATTAAAGACTGCTACGAAATCTCCGTTGTTCGCCGAGTCGGCATTCTCGATGAAATCGTGCGGCGGCAGGAAGAATGGCAGCGAATCACCTTCCAGGGTTACATTGGAGAAGATCACGTCGTTCTCCATTTCGGCAAAGGCGTAGGCAACAGCCGGTCCGTCATTCATATGGTAGGCGTTTCCGCTGTCAAACATTTTCATCCTGCTGCTTCTGGCCGCCCACTGGGTATTGAGGATCAGCGGAGTGGTCAACGCGTTCCATGCTTCCACGTCAGGGGCCTGCTGGAAATCTCCGCTGTTGGGGCTCCGTCCCACGATGATCAGTTCCGCAGCATTCAGCATGTCAATGGTATCCTGTCCCGCTGCTCCAATCTTTCCGGGATAGAACTTGGTTACATGGAGCCCATTTTTCCTGAGCCAGTTGAATTGAGGATCATCTTCCTCATCATCCGTGATAAGGATGGCACTGAAATCAGCCGCGGTATACTTAATCTCTGGAACTTCTTCAAGGCCTGCCAGTCTGGCGATCTCTGCCAGGTATACTTTTTTGGCCTCCCTGGTCAGCGGGAAGAAGTTTGGCCACCCTGCGTTGTCATTCCCGAAACCAAAATAGGTCCTGGGTCCGGCAGGGATATCCCCGGCACCCGGGTAATATTCCACACCGGCATCCCACCGGACTACCAGCGGACTGGTTTCATTGAATACGGCCACGAATTCTCCGTTGCTCGCCGAGTCATTGTTCTCAATGAAATCATGCGGAGGCAGGCACCATGCCAGTGAATCGCCATCCAGTGTCAAACCGTCAAAGATGGGATCGGCAGGATCCGAAACAACTCCATAGGCTACGGCCGGCCCGTCATCCATATGGTAGGCGCTGGTGCTTTCAAACATGTTGATCCGGCTGCTGCGGGCCACCCACTGGGAGTTGATGATCAGCGGAGCGGTCAGGTTGTTCCATGCGGGCTTGTCATCTCCGTCAAAATCACCGCTGTTCGGGCTCCGTCCCACGATGATCACATCGGCAGCATTCAACATATCAATGGTATCCTGTCCGGCTGCAGAAAGTGCTCCGGGATAAAATTTGGTCACGTTGAATCCCTGCTGCGCCAGGAAATTAAATTGTTCATCATCCTGATCATCATCTGTGATCAGGGTAATGTTATAGTCTACGGCATCGAATACAACTTCAGGTACATCATCCAATCCGACCATCCTGGAGATCTCTGCCAGGTATACCTGCTTGGCTTCCCTGGTCAGCGGGAAAAAGTTGACCCATCCTGCGTTGTCATTCCCGAAACCAAAATAGGTCCTGGGTCCGGCAGGGATATCCCCGGCACCCGGGTAATATTCCACACCGGCATCCCACCGGACTACCAGCGGACTGGTTTCATTGAATACGGCCACGAATTCTCCATTGCTCGCCGAGTCATTGTTCTCAATGAAATCATGCGGAGGCAGGCACCATGCCAGCGAATCCCCATCCAGGGTCAGTCCGTCGAAGATGGGATCAAGAGGATCCATAACCATACCGTAAGCCACCGCCGGACCATCGTCCATATGGTAGGCGCTGGTGCTTTCAAACATGTTGATCCGGCTGCTGCGGGCCACCCACTGGGAGTTGATGATCAGCGGAGCGGTAAGGTTGTTCCATGCGGGCTTGTCATCTCCGTCAAAATCACCGCTGTTCGGACTCCGTCCCACGATGATCAGGTCGGCTGCATTCAGCATATCAATGGTATCCTGTCCGGCTGCAGAAAGTGCTCCGGGATAAAACTTGGTCACATCGAATCCCTGTCTTACCAGGAATTCATACTGAACGTCATCCTGGTCATCATCCGTGATCAGCGTTATCCTGTAATCAGCAGGAGCCACCACAGGAGCAGCCACCGGTTCTCCGACCAACCTCAGGATTTCGGCAAGGTACACAGCCTTTGCTTCTTTCGTCAGGGGAAAGAAATTCGGGTTATCAAAATCCAGATTGTCATTCCCGATTCCGAAATAGGTCCTTGGACCTGCCGGCATATCCACTGATCCCGGGTAGAATTCCACACCGGCGTCAAATCTGACCAAAAGCGGATTTCTTCCCGCAAACGATACCAGAATTTCTCCGTTGGTGGCAGAGTCGTTCCCGATGAAATCATGGGGTGGATAGCACCATCCCACTGAATCGCCCTCCATCAGGTCCACATAGGTAAATATTGGATCCGAAGGGTCCGAGACAACTCCGTAAGCCAATGCAGGACTCAGATTCATGTGGTAGGCATTGTTACTTTCGAACCAGTTGATCCGGTTACTCCTGGCCACCCACTGGGAGTTGATGATCAGCGGAGCGGTCAGGTTGTTCCATGCGGGTTTGTCATCCCCGTCAAAATCACCGCTGTTCGGGCTCCGTCCCACGATGATCAGGTCGGCTGCATTCAACATGTCGATGGTATCCTGTCCGGCTGCAGAAAGTGCCCCAGGATAAAATTTGGTCACATCGAATCCCTGTCTTAACAGCCATTCATACTGCGCATCATCCCGGTCATCCGGAGTGACCAGTATAATGCTGGGTGCCTGTGCAATCAACATGGGGATTGCAAAAAGCATTGCAAGTAATACGGTAAAAATTCTCTTCATAGTGATCTGTTTTAATGTTTAATTAAGTCAAGACGTATTTCAAAATTATAAATAATGTATCTAATTACTGAAATTCCGCTCAATCCGATGTTTAAATATTATTCAAGAACCATAGATAAATTGTTATCCGGAAGTGAATTTATGATTATTTTTCCTTTTTCACAAATCAACAACTCCCCTTTCGCTTTAAATAATTCCTTATAAATCTCTGTTTATCAAAGATATCAAAAGTGTCACCCGGTTCGCCGAATGGGAATGATCAAACGCTTTCCCCGATTTCGGTAAATTCAACGTTCTCTTCTCCTGCACTGTCACTGATGATGGACCTTTTTTTCGAATCCTGTAAATTCTCTGAACGGACCAGAATATGTTCGGTTTCCGATCCGTCCACCCTCAGGAAGGTCTTGTCATTTCCTGTCACCGTGGTAATCTCAGCACCCGAAACATTGACCAGGTTCATGGTCGGATGACCTTCGGTCCTGATGATCACATCCTTCAGAAGCAGATCTTTTGCAAAAAGACATTGAACTCCCATGAGAGAAGTGAATACAGAGTTTTCCAGTTTCAGTCCGCTTACCGGCATTTCGGGCAGTCCCAGCACATGCAGTGCTCTTTCAGCACCCTGACATTGAATCCCGCTTATGGTAATGTTTCGGAATTCAGGGGTTTCTTCAGAAACCTCCGGGGCACTGGAAATTAAATTCTCGATTGGATTGTCGCCCATCTCGGTAGGTGACAGCCCGGCATAAAACAGGTTAAAAATGATGGCATCACGGGCAATATCGTTCATCCGGATATTCTCAATGTGGATATTTTCCACAACACCTCCCCTTCCCCGGGTGCTCTTGAACCTCAAACCCACATCGGTACCCAGAAAAGTACAGTCGCTGACCCATATATCCCTCACGCCGCCGGACATCTCACTGCCCACGACAAATCCTCCGTGCCCACGCTGGACAACGCATTTGCTGACTTCCACAAAACGGGTGGGCATTCCCCTTTGCCGGCCTTCTTCATTTTTTCCCGACTTGATGCAGATGGCGTCATCGCCCACATCAAAATACGAATTGGTAATACGGACATAGGTACATGATTCCACATCGATCCCGTCTCCGTTCTGGGCATACCATGGATTCTTTACCCGGATATCGTTCACCGTGAGGTTGGAGCACATCAGCGGATGGATGCACCATCCCGGTGAATTCTGGAACAGCGGTCCGTCCAGCAATACCCTGTCGCAGCTGACCAGCTGAACGAGTGCCGGCCTGTAAAAGGGCTTGTATTTGTCTTTGTCAGGAAGTGTTTCCAGGAGCGACCGGTATCTGTCTGGATCCAGGGAAACCCGGTAGGCCTGTTCATTCGGCCACCAGGTGTTTCCGTCCTCACTGACGAAACCCCCGGACCTGACCAGGTCTTCCCACTGGTCTTCGGTGGTCTTCATTTTTTTGACCGGGCGCCATGCATCTCCCGAACCGTCGAATACCCCTTTTCCCGTGATAGCAATATTTTCAAGCGTATCGCCAAAAAGCGGGGGCATCGCTCTGAAATCCCGCCTCCCTTCAAAATAGGTATAGATAAAAGGATAATCGTCAAAATTTTCGCTGAACAGGACCAACGCTCCTTCCTCCACATGCAGGTTCACATTGCTCTGAAGACGGATCGGCCCGGTGATCCACACGCCCTCCGGAATGACCACTTTCCCTCCTCCTTCCTGGCTGCAGGTTTCAATCGCACCATTGATCGCTTTGGTATTCAGGGTGATTCCGTCATTGACCGCGCCGTAATCAGTGATCAGATACAGGCGGTCGGGAAATGCGGGGAGCCTCACATCGAACCTTCCGGCAGGATCAGCGGTTTTTACCGGCCCCTCACCGGAACAACCTGCAATGATAACCAGCAGGACCGCCGGGACCCTCAAAAGTGTTCTGGATAATAATTTCATCATAGCTATGCGTTTTGATATCCGGAAAACCGGGAGATGGTACCAAATGTAATAGAATACAGGGGTTTGGATGTTGAATAATTATTCAAACATGCATGATAATCTGTTACGGCTAGCTTAACTGGTACTGGGAAGGGGAGATACCAAACTGCTTTTTAAAACTTGTGCTGAAGTACCTGATATCATTATATCCGACCATGTAGGCCACTTCTGATACCGTGAATTCTCCTGTCTCGATATATTTCGCGGCTTTTTTCAGTCGCATCATCCTGATCAGTTCCACCGGCTGATACCCGGTGATCCCTTTGATCTTCTTATAAAAAAGGGTCCTGCTGATGAAGGTCCTGGCGGCGAGCTTCTCCACATTGAACTCCGGGTCGTTCATATGCTCATCAATGATCCGGATCACTTTCTCAATAAATTCCCGGTCTTTCGGGGCGACACGGACTTCATCCGGTTTCAGTTCGATCCGGCTGTCATAGATCTCCCTGATTTTCTTTCTCTGGGAAAGCAGCGACTGCACCTGGGATATCAGCAGCTCCGTATGAAAGGGCTTGGAGATATATGCCTCCGCCCCTGTCTGCAATCCTTCTACCTGGCTTTCCACTTCTGATCTGGATGACAACATGATCACAGGGATGTGACAGGTGGTGAATTCATCCTTAATCCTTTCTGTCAGTTCGATCCCGTTCAATCCCGGCATCATCACATCGGTAATGATCAGATCAGGAGTAAGCTGAAGCGCCTTGTTCCATCCATCCAGACCATCTTTTGAAATGTGGACATGGCAGGTGGGTTCAAGAATATTCTGAAGATACGCACACATTTCAATATCGTCCTCCACCACCAGGATATGCGCCTTCCTGTCACCGTCCACCCTTTTTCCCTCCGGTATATGCATTTCGGGCATCAGCTTCTCCTCCTCAACTTTGGGTGTGTAGCTGTAAGGCTCCCGTTCCTTCACGATGACATCATCGGGGAAATGCGCGTTTCCCATCAGCAATTTCACCTGAAAATCTGTTCCTTTCCCAGGAACGCTCTCCACCTGGATCTCCCCCCTGTGCAACTTGACGTATTCCTGGGAAAGCGACAGGCCGATGCCGGTTCCCTGGTACAGATTGTTCCCTTCGGTATGGGAGACAAAAAACCTGTTAAAAATCAGATCCAGCTTCTCTTTTTCAATACCGACACCTGTGTCCCGGACAAGGATCTTCACACAACTTTCCGGTTCAAATTCACGGGTGACGATGATTGAAATGCTCCTGTTTTCGGGAGTGAATTTGAAAGCATTGGACAGGAGATTAAATATCACGATATCCAGTTTCTGAATGTCACCCCAGATCGTCAGATGCTCATCAACACGGTCATAGATCAGCTTGAAATGGATCTGTTTCTGCCTGGCCTGTGCTTCAAAACACTCGAAGATCTGACGCAGGAAAGGGATGATCTCTATCTCCTGTATCCTGAGTTGCATCTGCTCGTTCTGAACTTTCCTGAAGTCCAGGAGCTGATTGACCATCCGAAGCAGTCGTTTTGTATTCCTGTGCACCCTGGTCAACTGTTGCCTGGCATCGGCCGGGATCTCTGGCTGGGCGATCAGACTGTCGATGGGACCCAGTATCAGGGTCAGCGGTGTGCGTATTTCGTGGGAGATATTGGTGAAGAACCGCAATTTGGACTCGGCTACCCGTTTTTCGACTTTCAGGTTGTTCTTCAACCTGACAAACCTGCGTGCAATCCTGTATGCCAGGAACACCAGGGTCAGAAATACAGTAACATAAAGGATCATCGCAAGCTTTGTCCGCCAGACCGTCGGCAGAACGGCCACAGAAAGGGATGCTTCTGTACCGTATTCCGAAAGATCGCTGTTCAGTCCCTTGACCCTGAAAACATAATTTCCAGGGGGTACATTGGTGAAAGTGGCCTTGTTCTGGGTACCGATATAATTCCAGCCATCGTCAAATCCTTCAAGCATGTAGGAATAATGATTGCTTTCCGGTGATTTGAACGAAAGCATGGAAAAACTGATCGCAAAATTGGACTGGTGGGATTTCAGCCTGATCTCATCCAGGTAGGAAATGGACCTGCCCAGGGGTGAGTTAGCTGTCCCCGGGGTGATCTCCACATTGTTCAGCTGCAATCCCGTCAGGCATATGGTCGGATTCAGGTCCTCGGACTTGATCCTGTCGGGAGAAATCGCATAGAATCCGTTCACGGTACCGAAAAGGACTTTGCCCGAAGGGGAGGTTGTGGAAGTCCTTTCGGAAAACGAGACTTCAGGCAATCCTATTTTCTTATCAAAATTGTTAATTTCCCCGGTCAAAGGGTTGTACCTTGACAGTCCGCTGGCGGTGCCGAACCAGATAAAACCATAGATATCCTCCGTGAGGCTGAGGATGTAGTCGTCCTTTAAGCCGACCTTTTCCGAGTAATGGTTGAATTCGAACTGTTCCCCCGAAGGATCCGGTATTTCGTCCACCCCGCCTCCTGCTGTACCCAGCCACAGATGGCCGTTCTTATCCTCCATGACCATCACGATGTCGTTGTAGGAAAGACCCTCTTCAACAGTCGGTTCCGAGAGAATATGATGAATGGTCAGCTGATCTGCCGGTCCCCTGTAGATGTCTATATAATTGATCCCCAGGGTGGAGGCAAGCCAGAGCCGTCCGTTGCTGTCAAGGTGCAGATCCCTCAGTTTATCCGAAGTCAGGTTGCTGTTCTCCGGGGTAAAATGAGAGAATACCCGCTTCCCCTGTTCATCGGTTTCGATCAGGTTCAGTCCCCCGCCGTACGTAGCCACCCATACCCTGCCCAGGTCGTCCAGTGCCAGGTCGTACACATTATTGTTGTTCAGGGAATTTTCATTGCCGGGCTCGTGCTGGATATTGGTAAAGGTCAGTTTTTCATAATGGGGCGACACCGCATGCACGGATTGTTCGGAAATATAAATTCCGGCTCCTTTTGTACATAACCAGATAATCCCCTCTCTGTCCTCCACAATGGAATAGACGTTGTATCCCGAATAGTTCACCTGCGGATCCTCCTCGATGATCTGAACGGGATTGAAACCGGGATCATAGATATAGATCTGGCCGCTCTTGGTACCTGCCCATGTGTACCCCTTCGAATCCACACATACCGCCCTCACCACATTCTGAAGCTTGGTCTCGGGAACGGGTACGGGAACGATATAGTTGAAAGCGGGATGAATGGTGATCATCCTGCTGAGTCCCTTACCGAACCAGTTGGTGCCTACCCAAAGGTTTTTCTCCCGGTCTTCCATCATGCATTCCACGATGCTGGACTGGAGGGAGGTGGGATCCGCCGGATTGTTCTTGTAGGCAATGAATTGATCGTTCTCCCTGTCGTAGCGCTGTATCCCCAGGTTCTGACCTCCCACCCAGAACTGGTTTCTGCTGTCTTCAAAGATCTGGATCCGTTCATCATCCGTTAATCCATGCAGTTTCTCAGGGGTGAGCATGTAGTGGTGGAACGTCCTGGAGACAGGATCAAACCTGGTAATACCGAATTTATCGGTCACCAGCCAGACCTGTTCGAACCTGTCGCAATGGATCTGACGGATCACCTCCCCGGACCTGGGATCATGGATTGAAAATTCATCGAATTCCTGATATTCGGAGTTATACACCCGAAGTCTTCCCCGGGAGGTCCCGATCCAGAGCCTGCTGCCGTCAGAGGTCAGCGATGTGATTTCCGGCGGGTCCATCCATGCTTCCGTGACCGGTATATGGAAATCGTCAAATTGTTGGCTCACCGGATCATACCGGACCAGTCCGGCTTTTTGCTTCGCGAACCAGAGGGTGTTTCCCAGAAGTTCATAATCGGTGAAAACAATCGGCTGCTCCGTCCCGTCACCGCCGGCAAAATATTTCACAACCGCAGGACGATGCTTCCCGATCTCGTCCTCATGCACCTTGTGAAGTCCGCGGTCCGTTCCAATCCAGAAGTACCGGTTGACGTCCTGCACCACAAATTGCACATTGTTGCTTGCGAGGATCCCATCTTCTCCCGGCCGGTTGGCAACATGCAGGATCTGCAGATCGTCACCCATATCCACAGAGCGGATAAAATATACCCCCGATTTGTCGGTGGAAAGGCAGACAATTCCGCTTTCCGACTCATAGAAATGATTGCACCTGGTCTGTGCCGGGATATCGGATCCGCCGGGGAATCCGATGGATCTTTCAGTTGCCGGATTGAAGTACTGGTATTTTCCGTCATAGGTCTGGACCCACAGCTTGCCCTGCCGGTCCTCCCGAATGGAAAGGATCCGGTTGATACCTGAATGATCTGCTTCATTCTCGTTGAACTTGTAGATCTTGAACTGGTAGCCGTCATATTTGTTCAGGCCGTTGAAAGTCCCCAGCCACAGGAAGCCCAGCTGATCCTGGTGGATGCAGGTGACCGAATTGTGCGAAAGCGGATTGATGGAATAGACCTCTTCAAACCTGATTTCCGGTTGTGCATGGATCCCTGCCAGGCAGGAAAGCAATATCAGCGTATGTGAGATCCTGAACATCCTCTCTGAGTCCCCTTCTGCAATCTTTGACCGATGCGTTCTGCAAAGATAGGCTCTAATTTTTTATTTTAATATTGTATTTTGTGTTTTCGATCACATGTAAACCCGGGAACGGACATGAAAGATAATATGATTCGCTGGGGAATGATCGGTTGCGGGAACGTGACCGAAAAGAAAAGCGCCCCTGCTTTTAACAAGATTCCGCATTCCAGGCTGGTGGCCGTGGGAAGCCGAACCCCCGAAAAAGCACGGGAATATGCAAAAAGGAACGGCATTCCCGCATGGTACGGGGACCCCATGGATGTGATCTCCGATCCGGAGGTGGATATCGTATATGTGGCCACACCGCCCGGATCCCATCCGGAATATGCCCTCCGGACCCTCGGGGAAGGGAAGCCGGTTTACATCGAAAAGCCCATGGCCCGCACCTGGGAAGAATGCGAACGCATCAACCGGAAGGCAGCAGAAAAAGGGATCCCTGTTTTCGTGGCTTATTACCGCAGGGCACTGGAGTATTTCCTCAGGGTAAAGGAGATCATTGATGACGGGAAGCTGGGCCGGGTACTTTGCGTACACATGCAGCAATATTTTCCCGCGAGGCCGGAAGACCATGACAGGGAAAATCCCCCGTGGAGGGTCATCCCCGAAATTTCCGGAGGAGGTTATTTCCACGATGTGGGCTGCCATGCCCTGGACATTGTCTTTTACCTGCTGGGCGATCCAACCGGCAGTCGCGGAATGAAGACCAATATTGCAGGGATCTATGAACCCGAGGATACCCTGTCCGCCATCGTAGCCCTTCCGCAGGATGTGATCCTCACCGCAAGCTGGAGCTTTGTGGTGCCGGATGCCCTGGCCAAAGACCTGGTGGAGATTACCGGGGAAAAAGGGAGACTGCGGTTCTCCGTTTTCGGCTTCGATCCCATTGTACACTTCGACGGGAAACAGGAGGTTACCCACACCATTGGTCAGCCCGAACACATCCAGATGCCCTTGATCAGCACCATTGTCTCCCAGCTCAGGGGAACGGGCAGCTGTCCCTCCACAGGCCGGACCGCAGCCGTCACCAGCAAAGTGATGGATGAGATTCTGTCGGGAGACTAGAACAGCATCATCTTTCGGGTGAACATCATGCTTTCATCGTGTGTCCGGAGGATCATCCTGTAGAAATAGATCCCCTCTTTCATCCGGTTCCCGGAGTCATCCCTTCCGTTCCAGTTTACCACATGTGATCCAGCGGGGTATTTACCGTTCACCAGCGTGGTGATCTTTTGCCCCACAAGGTTATAGACGGAAATTTCCACCAGCGCCTCGCCGGGCAGTGTGTACCCGATATAGGTCAGGTCCGAGAACGGGTTGGGATAGTTCTGTCCCAGCAGATACCCGGATTCTTTCTTAACAGGCTCTTCCACAGCGGTTTCCTCTGTATCGTCACGCCCGGGGGAACCGCCGATGAGGCAGGATTCTCTCCACAATCCGGCGTCGTTCTGGTCACCCGCCGGATCAAACACCACGGGAACCAGGGAGTGGCCCATCCCGTCGGCCAGCACCGGCCAGGGGGCCGTATCCCCGTAACGGATGGCGGAAAGGGTGTCTCCCCCGGGACCGGCCAGTAGAATCCATTCTCCGCCGTTGTCCAGGTTCCCGCCATATTCCCCCACCGGTAAAAACCCGTACCGGTCATAAAACCGGAGCTGGTCAGATGCCACCACGGCAAATCCACCCGGTAGCAGCCCGGTCTCCGGTAAAAAAGTAAAATCTATGCCATCAATAAACTGCACTCCACCGAGATCAAGGGTGGAAGGCCCGGTATTCTTCAGTTCGATGAACTCGAATTTATCCTGGTCTATGGTGTCCTGTGGAAAGGGGTGATAATGGATCTCGGTGATCCTGATGTCATGAAGATCTTCGGGGAAAGTAAAGAACTCATTCACCATGGCGCTCCATTCCCCGTTCAGGTATGTTCTGGCCATGAAGTGGCCTGACCGGTCCAGACCGATGCCTTCGCTGTACATCACCGCATCCGGCGAAATCCCCGAAGTGATCTGGTCACCTGCACCCAGTTCCACCATAAACAGGAAATCCGAACTGGTGGTCTTTGCATTGAGTGCCTGGATCGCGAGCAGGTTCTCCCCTTCCCTGAGCAGGTCCCTGTGATCTGAAATGTTAAATACACTGGCAGAGGCCGCTTCATGGGTGTCCGCAGAAGCAGAATTCCAGAGAAGTGTCGCAGATGCATTGGCCTCCGCCACCCTTGTCCCGTTCAGGTAGGCTGCAAACCCGTCGTCATACCGGATGCGCATATAGAGGCTTTTCATCTCCTGCAGGTCGCCCGCTTCCACCGTGAAAGGGATCCGGATATAACAGGTATTGTTCGGGTTCTGGGCCGTCTGATACATGGCATCTTCAAGGTCAAGCGTGATCAGGTCCTCATACCCGCTGTTCACCTCGTACCCGACCCCCCCGGGCGTTCCATCGCACACCCACCAGGAATCAACGTTGTAATCCGGCTCGCTGTACCAGAGATCACCGATGCCGGTTTCCGGGACCAGCACGTGCTTGACTGCATTCTCCGGCACCAGCACCGTTTCATTTCCCTGGTCCCCCGTGATCCACAGAGCCGGATCTTCCCCGTTCGTGGTAAAATAAACGACTCCCTCCGTTGAGGTCATGGTCAGGATATCCCCCCTGGATACAGGATCCCGGGGCAGGGGATGCCCGTTGATCAGGAATACAGGTGCATCCAGCGCAGGATACAGTCCGGCCGACCGCAGCTGGCTCAGGAAGGCACCGGTGCGCTGCGGGAAGTAAGTGTTCATCATGAAGTCCCGCTGCACAAGCCAGTGGTCCCCGTAGCTATAAAGATCAAAGGGCCCCGCGGTCTGATACGGGTGTACATCTCTCCGGTAATCCCCCCACCTGGCCGATTCAACGGGAATGGCCGGCTCCACCTGTTCCATCCGGGAGGTCCACCTTGCACCTGTGGATTCCGGTGTGAGGAGTCCGCCGCTGAAACAGTGTTTCTGCACCCGGTCGGCAAACAGCCTGCGGAATTGCTCGTTCTGCCTCAATTGCTGAAATACCCGGCTGGGGCATTCATTGTTGTTCATTGAAAGCACGTTCTGACTCACACTTTTCACCATATGCTCCGCATCCCAGCACAAAAATTTAAAACCTGTCCCCGGTTTGACCCGGTTCCTCACCGCTGCCCAGTTATGGTGGTCCCAGTCGGTGTTCCCGCCGTAGAAATTGATCAGCATGTAATCTGCCAGGTTTACCACATCCACCATCGCTTCGATGGACGGATCGGGGGTTCCGTCCGCCTGGTGGCCCTGGATCAGCTGGTATGCATCATTGTTCTCCAGTCCGTCATTGGCCATTGCCATCAGCCTGTTCCAGGCATCGATCTCCCCGTCAATCACATCCTGGTAATCCTTGATCACGTCGAAATCTTCCTTATCCCCTTTCAGATAATCTGCCGCAAAATCGCTGTCCAGTCTCTCCGAAGGAGCATACACGCCCCAGTAGATCCCGTTGATGTAAAGGTGGACGTATTCCGAGCGACTGGAAGGATGTCCCATGGCCCGCTGCGTATCCTTGGTCCATATGTCACGGATGTACTGTGCCCGCTGTCTTTCATCATGGGTGTGGTGGATCCACGAGTTCCCGAATCCGGCCCGCAGAATGACCGAGTTGAAGCTGGAGGTGGCATCGGGACCGAAAAGCGGATATCTGAGCCTTGTGGGTCCGTACTCATTCCTGAATACCAGACGAAACGAGTGTTTGGGCGATTTTTCCGGCCGCCTGGAATGCCCGCCCTGGAGCCGGATCCCGCAGTTCTCCTGGAAAGTGAATGATCCGTCCGCATTGAAATACTCAATGGAACCCGGTCTTTCCCATCCCTTTCCCAGTCCGTCCTCAACCCTGTCAAGCGGGGGACCCGTATAGATATAGATACCTCCGGTATCGGGATCGGTGGAATGGGAAAAGAAGTACCCGATATCCGAGACCAGCGACATGGTGGGGATCGCTTTCAATCCGTCGATCACGTCGGAGGCAAATGCAGGATCGGACATCATTTCCGGATCCATCTCATAATCGGCAATGGCTGTGCCCGAAATGGCCGTATAGGGACCCCATTCTGCCGGATATCCTGCCGGCTGGTTCGACTGCCGGATCACATCATCCGGGAAGAGATAGGTCTGAGTGGCCACCATGCCGGGCAAATGGTTCTCCTTGACAGCCATGGCCCTGACTACGGTCGTGGTCTCCACGGTCAGCGGCGAGGTATATAACTTTCCATTGGCAGTATCCGGTGTGTTCCCGTTGGTGGTATAGTAAATATCGGCTCCCTCCACCTCAGAAGTGATCTCCAGTTCAAACGGATTTTCGAAAAATCCGTGCCGGGCACTCAGCAGGGGCGCAGGCAGGATGGCACCGGAACTTAGGTTTTCGGACCCCGGCGTGGACACGCCGAACGAAAGAAACACTCCGTCAAGGAATCCAAACGAAACGTCCGCCTGCTGGGGTGGAAACGCAGGATCGAAAGCGCTTACCGGCAAGCCGGCCGGACTGATCAGGGCCAGGTATTCTCCCTGAGCTTCAATCTTGAAGTTGGTATGCAGTTCATAGCCGGCTATGTGCTGGTCCTTACCGGAAGCAAAAATCAAAACATACCCGTTGGCGGGGATGGTTACATCCGGGAAGATCCATTTCCCCGGCACAGCCGGGTCATCCGTCAGGCACCAGCCTGCCAGTGAAAGATCCACCGCACTGTAATTATACAACTCGATCCAGTCCGAATAATTTCCATCCTCATCTGTAAGCGTGGTATCATTCAGGGCCATGAATTCGTTGATCCGGACAGGATCCAGCTGGGCCTGAATGGATTTCACACAAAATAATACAAGGACAATCAGGATGGTTGTCCTGATAAAGCGTATTCCCTTTGATTTCTGCATCCCGCAAAACTAATAAATAAGATGAAACCGCATTGTTGATAACTCCCCCCTATTGTTCAAATTTCGTCACTTCAAGTGTACGGATCAGGGCTGTCAGGGTTAGGATAAATGCCGGAAAACATACATTTTTATAAGCAGAAAATAACCCGGATCACGCATCCTTTTTATTATTTTTTTGTCTTTATAATAACTTCATGAATCAACCATTGCAGAAAGTGAACACACATTACACCATCATTCTCGGAGCTGAAGGGGACCTGGGCAGGGCCATGGCCCGCGAAATTGCACGCAGGGGATGCAACCTGATCCTTGTGTCCACCACAAAGTGCGATCTTCTCAGATTTGCCATCGGTCTCCAGCTGAACGAGGATGTGCAGGTGGAGGCTTACCGGCTGGACCTTTCGGATGAATCAGCCATTGGTGATTTCACAGCAAGAATGAAGAACAGGTTTGAGATCCGTGCACTGATCAATAATGTCACCTGCAACTGGTCGGTGACCCGGGACAGGTATATCCCGGAATTTTCACGGGAAGATTCTCACACCCGTTTCCGAGGTGCCGCCCTGTTTACATGGGCATTGTTGCCCCACATGGAGAAGCTTTCTTCTTCGTACATCCAACATATCATCCCCTTCCCGTTCAGAAAAGAGCAGTTCAGTCCCGAAATGCAGGAATCGGTGGGCAAAATGTATGCATTTGCCAGGGAACTGGATAAGGAACTGAAACATACATCTATTTCCGTGAGCCTGATGCATCCCGCACCAATCGGGAATCTGGTAAAAGAACCGGAACCTACAGACGGGATTCCCCAATATGATACCCTGGACCCGGGCCTGATCGCGCAGAAAGCTGTCAACGGGATGCTCCGGGGTGACCGGCTGATCATTCCGGGATTCTGGAACCGGATCCAGTTTTTCCTGAACCGCCAGGTGATTGCCTGGTTCAGGTCGGCATACACATCCCCCGGCTCAACGCTTCAGCCCTCGGTCTGAGCCCGGTTACCGGTCCCCTTCAGGAAACGGACCCTGCCTGCAGCAGATGCGGAAGGTACAACCGCCCGGGAACAATAACCTGAAGCAGAGGCGGTCATCGCTGCCTGAACGAAACCGGGAAAAAGCCGCCTGACGGGCCGGACCATCACAATATGACCACCCGCTTCCTCCAGGAACAGGTGCCGTCCGTGACCCTTACCAGGTAGATTCCCTCCGGCGATGCAGACAGATCGACCGGATGCCTGCCTGGACCTGTGATCACCTGATGATGGATCCGTTGTCCGCTTCCGTTGAAGATCTCCATGTTTATCTGCAGGCCGTTCTTTCCGCCTGTCTCAAGGGTGAAAAGTCCATGACTGGGATTGGGGTAGAGGTCAAATCTTTCCTGATTGGACAGATCCATCCCCACCGGTTCGGTAAAGACACAATCCGAAGTGTCGGTGCACCCGTTCACAGTGACCTCAACGGCATAGTTACCGGCAACCGAAGGGACAAATGACCGTCCGGTCTCGCCGGGAACCTCCGCATGGCCGTTGTCACAATCAAGCCAGCGGTAAGCAGCCCCCGATGCACCCGCGGTGATCACACCATCCTCCTGGGACAGGGACACGTCCACTGTCTGTACCGTCAGTGTCGCAGTAATGGTCGCATCGCAGCCCTCCGGGGAGGTGAGCTCGATAACGTGCAACATATCCTCCGTTCCCACCGATCCGTCCGAAAAGGTATGGGATTCTCCGCTGCAGATGACCACATCTTGCACCAGATGATAGTTCCCACAATCCGTGACACCCCGGTAGTACGCATATATATCCATGATCTCTTCCACCGGCAGCGCCCTTGCGTACACCTCCACCTGGTCGATGTTTCCCTGAAGGTAAGTGGTCCCCGTCCTGCCCAGGGTCGCCAGCTGCCCTGTGTTCACCGTTCCGGTTATCGGATGGGAGTCTTTCAGCTCACCGTTGAGATAGATCATGGCCTGGCTGCCGTCATATACACCCACGATGTGGATCCATTCTCCCGTGGTAATATCTGCACCGGGGATGCCTGGTCTTTCCGCTCCGCCCGATGTTGTCACCTTGAACCGCAGTTCATTGTTCCCGCGGTCCCCGTACAGCACGTAGTTATCCGTTTCCGAATCGAAAAGGGGGGCAAATGGACCCGGAAGTTCAGAAGGTTTATGCGGCAGCTTTGCCCAGAGGGAAATTGAAACGGCATTTCCGTTGATATCCAGGGAAGGAGAGGCCGGGAATTCCACATGGTCATTCACCCCGTCAAAACCGAGACCGTTCCCCAGAATGCCCTCCGTGATGAATACACCGTTCCGGGCGGTCCCGTTATTCCCGTTTTCCGTTCCATCCATTACCTGGTAGTCAGAACCCTCAGCATAGAGCGAATCCAGCGTGTAAAACGCTACTGCCGATTCCGGCAGCCCCTCATGCAGGAAGATCGTAGTATCGGTCACCATGGTATTGGGCGTCTCTGCCCGGTCCTTCAGTTGCTTCACCGTGATCAGGTAGAAGGGTTCCAACAGGGGCGTGGTGGCAAGGATGACAGATTTCTGGTCCCTGGCTATCCGGGCCGCTTCAATGTCTGCTCCGCTACCCAGGACATAGTTGGCAGCCGTTTCAGCACTCGTCCGCTCCACCCTTTCGGAGAATTTTACCACCACAGCAGTTTGGTCTCCCCGCGAGCGAATGGAAACAATTTCAGGCGGGGTTATATCCGCCCCGGTTATCACTCCGATCTCATTGGAGTAGTTGATGCTGCTCATGCCAGCCACATTCCGTGCCTTGATCCTGTAATAATACTGTTGCAATTCCGTACGCGTATCATCTTCGTATTTGGTTACATTTCCCAGGGAAACCAGCAGGGTGGTGGCCCCGGGTGCCTCATCCCGGAAAACATCATATCCGGCAATGCCGCTCTCATCATCGGTGGCCGGTTCCCATTCCAGCAGAACCCTGGTCTCGGAGGGCGTGGCCGAGGTAAGCACCACATCGGATGGTTCGGTTTCGTCCATCAGGGCCAGCATGAGCACAGGGAAATCGGTGGTGATTGCATCCACACCCAGTTCGATGGCCGGCAGCATGGTGCTGGCGGCATTGAGGGTCCATGCATTGAAATTGATCCCTTTTGAATGTGCGTAATCAATGATATCCGTGGTAAGCGTGCCGCCGCTCCCCACCCATTCCCCGCTGATGGAAGCCACCTGGTCAATATGGGATTCCGCAATGGTTCCGAAGAGCTGCACCGCCATTGTGGGATCCAGGGACTTCACTTCCGTGATCTGCCCCGGACTGAAACTGGATACGATCACCCTGTCCTGCATTCCGCACTTTTGAATGGTTTCAACCACTTTCCCGGGAACAGAACCATTGGATGATTTAATCTCGACGACCACCCCGATATCTTCCGGACTGTTTTTTGCGATCATCAGGGATTCCCACAGTGTGGGGATCTTTTCCCCGGCGAATTCGGCGCCGAACCAGGATCCTGCATCCAGGCCTCTGAGCTCCTCATAGGTCATGGAGGCCACGGTGCCGGTCCCGTCGGTGGTCCGGTCAACCGTTGCATCGTGCATGATCATCAGTGAATCATCGCTTGAGATCATGACATCCAGCTCGAAATAGTCCGCATTCACTTCCACGGCTTTCTGAAAAGCCGCCAGGGTATTTTCCGGTGCCATTCCTGCACCTCCCCGGTGGGCAATCACCAGGGGGCCCTGGCCGAAGGAAAGTGCTGAGGTCAATGCAAACAGATAAAGTAGTTTTTTCATGGTTCAGTTTTTACAGCGTCAGTCATTACATAAATATAGTCCACATGAGCACAAAAAACAACTGGCTTTGATGGCTTTCTTCGGCCGGAAATCCCGCCGGATGCAAAAGATATCTTTTGACTTGTGCATTTGCTTCCGGATTCGTAACTTTTCGAACTTAATTAATCTCTTATTACGTCCATTATGAGCAACGAAAAAGTCGATCTGAATAAGATCATCAGGGATTCCAGGGATACCCTCCTGAATCCGAAGTCCTATTTTTCTGCCCTCCCCCTGAAGGGAGGATTCGCAGAACCCGTGATCAAGGTGGCCATTTACGGTTTCGTCGCAGGATTGTTCGCATTCCTCTGGAGCATACTGGGATTGTCTGCCATGGGCGGAACCGGCATCATGGGAGGTGCTGTGGGCATCATGGCCCTGGTATGGGCCATTGTGGCCTCCATCGTGGGGCTCTTTGTGGGAGCCGTGATCATGCTGGTGATCTCTGCCATCTGTGGCGGGAACACCGATTTTGAAGCGAACCTGAGGGTAACTGCATCCCTGATGGTGATCTACCCCATTCAGGCGTTACTTTCATTTTTTTACGGAATAAACCTGACACTGGGCGGCCTGGTATGGGTGATTGTCGCCCTGTATGCCATTTACCTTTTGTACCTGGCGATCACGCTGGCCCTGAAAGGAAAGGAATCCGCCGCAAAGATCGTGGCACTTGTGCTTGTCGTGCTCATGGTGATCGGATTCTTCGCGGGAAGAAAAGCGAACAAGGTAGCCCGGGATTACTCGGATGAGCTGGAACAATTCCGCCTGGAACAGCTGGACTGAGAAGTTCAGGGGAGTGGACCTGCGATAATTGACTGTCAGCGCGTGGCAGTTAAAAACATAATGACCGGAGGGTCGAGGATATCGACCTTCTTGATCATGTGAGTTGATCGATGGGCCTCCTGAATGATCGGTCGCTCTCCCTGTATTCGCTCACGGTCATTCCTGTGATATTCCTGAACTGCGTGGAAAGGTACTGGACACTGCTGTAATCCATCATATAGGCAATCTCGCTGAGGGTGAATTCGTCCTGATCGATCAGCTCCTTGATCCTTTCAATCTTGTTGAGGATAATGTATCTCTCCAGTGTAATGTCTTCATGGGAGGAAAAGATCCTGGAAAGATATGCGTAGGTGAGCCCCAGTTTTTCTACCAGGTAATCCGATTTTCTCACAACGGAATCTACATTGTTCATGTGGTGAATGAGTTCGGTGACAGCCAGCTTGATTTTTTCCACCAGCTGTTTCTCCCGGTCTTCCACCAGATCGGTACCCAGCTCCTTCAGTACCTTTCGGATGTCATCGCGGCCGATCCGCTCTTCATCAAAGCTGACAGTAGCCCTGCCCAGGCTTATTTCTTCCACCTTGATCCCGGCTTTTTCCAGCCGTTCCCCGATCAAAATCACACAGCACTGGGAGACCATGTTCTTAATATGGATCGTGATGGTTTTCAAAAGTCAGCAGTTCCATGAAACTAATTAACCCAATCCGGCGTATTACAGGCATTGTTATACAATAAAGCCAAAAAAGATGCCGGCAATGGAAAATTATAAAATTTTCACAGAATAGTGTAACAGCCGGCAGATGAAGATTTCAGATTTTTACGTTTTATTCCTATCAATCATGCCATATCATGCGAATTAAAAAGAACATCGCCATCAGTGATTCCGGCTTTGTCTTCAATCCGACCACGGGCGACTCCTATTCAATGAACCGCATAGGGCGGCAGATCCTGGATTACCTCAGGGAGGGCAATACGCTGGAAGAGATCAAACCACGCATGACAGAAGAATATGACGTGGACGAGGCCAGCTTCGAAAAGTATTATTTTGACTTCCTGAGTATGCTCAGGCAGTTTGAACTGCTGGATGAGAAAAATGAAGACTAAGATCACCGTAGCCCTAACCGGGCTGAACAATACGGACAATCCGGGACCCGGCGTCCCGGTGATCCGCGGTATCCGCGAATCGGAAATTTTCGATCCCCGGATTATCGGGCTGGCTTACGAAAACCTGGAGCCTGCCATTTACATGCACCGGGTGGTGGACAAGACCTACCAGGTGCCTTATCCTTCAGAGGGGTCTGGCGTGCTGGTGAACCGTATCCTGGAGATCCACAAAAAAGATCCCATCGATGTGCTGGTTCCCAACTATGACGCGGAATTGTATGCGTTCATGCGGTCGTCCGAAATACTGGAACAGGCGGGTATCAAAACATTCATCCCCACCCTGGAACAGTTCGAGGAGCGCCACAAGGCCAACCTTCCCGAGTTCGGCAAAAAGTATGACCTGCTCGTTCCCTTCAGTAAATCCATCACGGGAACGGACGAGATCAAAAAGCTGGCAGATGAGTTTGACTATCCCCTGATGGTCAAGGGGAAATTTTATGATGCCTACCTGGCCTATAACGAGGAGCAGGTCAGGATGCACTACAACAAGATCACCGCCAAGTGGGGTTTGCCGGTGATCATCCAGGAGTTCATCAAAGGAACGGAAGTCAATGTGGTAGCCCTGGGTGACGGCAAAGGAAACACCATCGGAGCAGTACCCATGCGGAAACAGTATATTACAGACAAGGGCAAGGCCTGGTCGGGGATCACCCTGGATGACCCGAATATGCTGGAGCTGACCCGCCGGATCCTGGAAAAGACAAAGTGGCGGGGCGGGATGGAACTGGAGCTGGTCAAATCACATAAGAACGAACTGTACATCATTGAGATCAACCCGAGGATCCCTGCCTGGGTATACCTGGCGGTGGGGGCGGGACAGAATCTTCCGGAAGCCATGGTCAAACTGGCCCTGGGCATGGAGGTGAAACCCTATGAAACATACGAGGTGGGGAAAATGTTTATCCGCTATTCCTATGACCTGATCACAGACCTGAAGGAGTTTGAAAAACTCTCCACCCTGGGAGAACTTTAAAATCATTCATCATGGAAAAAAAGCCTTTCGAGAGACCTTTCATAAAAAAACTGCAGGCCGGCATGCCCAGCAAATTCGGCATGAAATCGATGACCGAGCCCATCACGCACATCGATGACATTCCCGTTTCCGAAATCATCGCCGATTATGGATCGCCCGTGTACGTTTTGTCCGAAAAAACAATCAGGGACCAGTTCAAAAAAGCCAAACATGCATTTACCACCCGGTATCCCAAGGTACAGTTCGCCTGGTCATACAAGACCAATTACCTGGATGCGGTGTGCCGGATCTTCCACCAGGAAGGCTCCTGGGCCGAGGTGGTTTCCGGGTTTGAATATGACAAGGCCCTCCAGAACGGCGTGAAGGGGAGCCAGATCATTTTCAACGGTCCGGCCAAGACCGACGAAGAACTCAAAAAGGCCATTGACAATGATTCGCTGATCCATATAGACCATTTTGATGAGATGTATGCCATCATCGCCATATCCGAAAACTCGGAAAAACGCCCGAAGGTGGCCATCCGGGTGAATATGGATACCGGCATTTATCCCATGTGGGACCGGTTCGGATTCAATTATGAGAGCGGGGATGCATGGGATGCCATCAACCGGATCATGGTGAACGAAAAACTGGACCTGGTGGGACTGCATGCCCACATCGGCACATACATGTTCTCGGCCGGTTCCTACAAGATCGCCGCCGGTAAACTGGCGGATCTGGCCTACGGGATCGAAAGGAAATACGGTGTGAACATCAAATATATCGATGTGGGGGGAGGGTTTGCCTCCCAGAACACCCTCAAGGGCGCCTATTATCCCGGATCTGACACCACACCGTCATTCGACGAATATGCGGAAGCCATCTCGTCTGCCTTGCTCAACTCACAGATCAATCCGCGGAACCTTCCCACCCTGATCCTGGAGACCGGAAGGGCGCTGATCGACGATGCGGGTTATCTGCTGGGAACCGTTATCGCCAACAAGCGGCTGTCAAGCGGGAACCGGGCCACCATCGTGGATGTGGGAGTGAACCTGCTTTTCACCTCATTCTGGTATGAACACGAGGTGTATCCGGCCGCCCCGGTATCAGAACACATGGAGGAGACCACCATATTCGGGCCCCTCTGCATGAACATCGATGTGATCAGGGATGCCATTGCATTTCCCCTGCTGAAGAAAGGGGACCATTTCGTGATCAAACGGATCGGTGCATACAACATGACCCAGTGGATGCAGTTCATCACCCTCCGGCCCAATGTGGTGCTGACGGGTACAGACGGGAAAGTCCACCTGATCAGGAAGCAAGAGCATATGGACCTGATCAGGCAACAGGAGGTAATCCCCGGTCACCTGAAATGATCCATCCGCATACAGGAAATCGTTGATCCATTGAAACGTTCCGATGACATAAAGCTTTTTCTCAGGTCCATTCCCAACAGCTACGGACAGGTTTTCTTTTCCGACCAGCTGCTATTTTCCTTTATTCTGCTGCTGATCACCTTCTTTGACCTGTATGCCGGCTTGTTCGGGCTTCTTTCGGTGGTCGTGACCAACCTCACCGGATTTCTGCTCGGATTTGACAAAAGGACCATTGCCAGGGGTGTATTCGGCTTCAACAGCCTGCTGGTGGGACTGGGACTGGGGATCTTTTTCAGGCCCGGCCTGTTGCTTATTTTGGTGATTGTCGTGGCCGCCATCCTGACCCTGCTGATCGCCGTATCGCTCCAGGGAGTGATCGGAAAGTATGCGCTTCCTTTCCTGTCTGTCCCCTTCCTGCTGGCCATTTGGATCATGACCATATCCACGAAAGAATTCACGGCGCTGGGGATCAGTGAGCGGGGGATCTATACCTTCAACGACCTGTATACCATCGGGGGAGACCTGCTGGTGCGGATCTATGAATGGTGGAATGAGCTGCAGCTGCCAAAGTCTTTGCGGACCTACTTTATCTCCCTGGCGGCCATCCTGTTCCAGTTCAACCTGCTGTCCGGGATCCTGCTGGCCGCCGGACTGCTGCTGTTTTCAAGGATCGCCTTCACGCTGTCTCTGCTGGGTTTCTACACGGCCTATCTGTTCTATGACCTGATAGGAGCGAACATATCCGAAGTGAGCTACAGCTATATCGGGTTCAATTACATCCTGACCGCCATTGCGGTGGGGGGCTTTTTCATCATTCCTTCCAAACGCTCCTACCTCTGGGTTGTCCTACTGATCCCCATGGTGGCCATGGTAACCATCAGTCTGTCCAGGATCCTTGCGGTGGTGAGTCTTCCCGTCTATTCCCTCCCATTTAACCTGGTGGTGTTGCTTTTCCTCTATGCGTTGAAATTCAGGCTTGAACCATCTGTCACGCTCACGGAGGTACTGATCCAGCACAATTCGCCCGAAAAAAATCTTTATGCATTCCATAACGACGTGGTCCGTTTCCGGGATCGCGGGAAGGTGGCCATCAAGCTCCCCTTCCTGGGCACCTGGACAGTTTCGCAGGCCCATGACGGGGAATACACCCACAAGGAGGAGTTCCGGCATGCGTGGGACTTTGTGATCACCGATACGGAGCAAAAACAGTACATGGGAAGCGGGGAGCAGCTTACCGACTATTACTGCTATGATAAAATGGTCCTTGCTCCCGCCGGGGGGACCGTGGAATATGTCCTGGATCATATTCCCGATAATCCTCTGGGGGAGGTGAACCTGAAGGAAAACTGGGGCAACACGGTGATCATCAGGCATGATGAAAATCTATTTACTTCCCTGAGCCACCTGAAAGAGGGGTCCATCAGGGTCCGGGAAGGGGATCCGGTCCGGGAAGGGGATGAAATCGGAAGATGCGGGAATTCAGGGCGTTCTCCCTATCCCCATCTGCATTTCCAGATTCAGGAAACTCCCTGGATCGGTTCAGTCACCCTGAAATTCCCCATCAGTCACTACATCCTCCATTCCCGCGAACCATTCAGCCTGGAATCCTATGCCTATCCCCGGAAGGATGACCTGGTCTCAAATATTGAAAGGAACGACCTTTTGTACCATGCATTCCACCTGATCCCGGGCAGGAGGTTCCACTTCGATGTAAAGGGCAGTGCGGATAGGGAAGAGACCGCCTGGGAAGTCAATACGGACGCTTATAACAATCCCTATATCCGCTGCGAAAGTTCAGGAGCCATGGCTTATTTCATCAACGACGGGAACCTGATCTATTTTACCCATTACAGCGGGGATAAAAATACATTGCTCTACTATTTTTTCCTGGCGGCCTTCCAGGTGCAGCAGGGCTTCTACCAGGACCTGACCATCTCCGACCGGTATCCCCTCAACCTGATTTTCAGTCACCCCCTGCTGGCACTGCAGGATTTTGTGGCTCCTTTCTGGAAATTCCTGAGATCCGCTTTTGAGTGCCGCTATGAATGGATCGATAACGAGATGTCCCCTTCAGAGATCCGCATCGGGTCCACTGCCTGTAACTATTTATCAGGAAAGTTGTTACGAAAGATAGATTTTTCAATGACCATCAGTGAGAAAGGGATCCGGACCTTCCGGGCGGACTCCGGAAAACTTCATCTGGAAGCGACATGTACCGATTGATCACCATCCTCATATTATCCGGCGGCATCCTGTTACAGGTCTCCGCACAGGAACCGGGATCCTTCAGCCAGTATGAAACGGAGACCTACCGGTACTATCTGGAGGGGAACTGGGACGGACTGATCCGGACCGGGAAGGAGGCCATCAGGGAGGGTATGGATTATTATTACCTCAGGATGAGGATGGGGATTGCTTATTACAGCAAAAAGAATTACAGGAGGGCAGCCCATCACTTCACCAGGGCGCTTCAGCTGAACCACCAGGATCCCGCTGCCCTGGAATACCTTTATTATTGCAGGGTTTACACGGGACAGCAGGACCAGGCAGCTCTTCTCAGGAAACAGTTCAGGGGCGACCTGTCGCTGAAGCTTCCGTCTCCCGGACCCGCATTTTTCGACAGGGCCGGGTTGGAATACCTTTACTGCCAGGGCC
>Ga0209205_1000038_pt1 | contig 51745 bp, 39 predicted proteins | sample ZodSprso05mmetaG_FD_184133 | JGI IMG/M metagenome (GOLD analysis project Ga0209205, IMG submission 184133) | Hot spring sediment microbial communities from Zodletone spring, Oklahoma to study Microbial Dark Matter (Phase II) - Zodletone Spring... ... | reverse complement strand
CGTGTGGACCGTCAGGAATTCGGTTTGCGTAAATCCGTATTCCCGGATGGTATCCCTGAGGGCGGCATTGTCCTCCAGAACCCGGATCAGTTTGCCGTCCTTGCGGTGAAGGCTGTATTCCGGGGGAGTGTTGGCCGTGGAGTGGGTAAGGATGTAGTACTCAAACGACTGGCTGAAATCGGCCCGGTTTGTTCCCTTTTTCAGGCTCAGCTGCTTTTTTCGCTTTCCGTCCAGCCGGATGGAATACAGGTGCCGTTCCAGGGGCGACACTTCACAGGAGGTGTAGTACAGCAGCCGGTCCTTCTCATCATAACCCACGAAATCGTCAATGTCGAATGGCCCGGAGGTAATGGGGCTGATGACCCCGTTTACAAAATCGTACAGGTAGAAATGAAAGTAGCCATCCCGTTCACTGATCAGTATCAAGTGTTTTTTGTCAGGTAAATAGGTAATGGTATTGTCCGATGCTTCGGAAATATAGTACCTGTTCTCTTCCCGGTAGACCACCCTGGATTCGCCGGTAGCCGCATCCGCATGCAGGACCTCAAGCTGGTTCTGAAGCCGGTTCAGGCGCATGATGCTCAGCACCTCGGGATCCCTGGTCCACTTGATCCTGGGAAAATACACATTGGTATCTTCCCCCGTATCCATGGTCTTTGTTGCTCCCGACTGCAGGTCATACACGTGGATGGTGACAATCGCGTTCTCTTCTCCCGCCTTGGGGTATTTGAACCGGTATGGTTCGGGGTAGAGCTCCCCGAACATGGTCATGTGGAATTCCCTGACCCGCCGCTCATCAAAGCGGTAAAAGGCGATCCTGTCCCCGTCGGGCGACCAGTAAAAGCCCCGGGCAAAACCGAATTCTTCCTCGTACACCCAGTCCGGCGCCCCGTTGATGATGGCATTCTTTTCACCGTCAAAAGTGATCTGTACTTCCTTCTCATCTGCAAGATTCCTGATGTAGAGGTTATTGTCCCTGAAAAAAGCCACGCGGGAACCGTCTGGGGAGAAGGCTCCCAGCTGCTGTTTGCCTTGCTTTGAAACCGGCTGGAGTGTTTTTTCCGGGATATCAAAGACCCAGTAACTGGCAAGGTAGGAGCGACGGTAGATCCTTTCCCGGTCCGTTTCGATCAGGATCCTGTCTTCCCCGTCACTGAAACTGTATCCGCTGAATCTCCCTATCTGGTCAAATTGATCCGCGTTGAAAAGGACCTGTGTCATCTCTCCTGTCTGGTAGCTGTATTGCTCGATCCGGTTTTCCTTGCGGATGGTATAATGCACCCCGTCCTTCATGGAGTTGAGCCCCGACAACCGCTCGGGTGAAAAGATCCCTTCCCGGTAGATATCATCCAGGGTGATCTGTTTGATTTGCTGACCCGCCAGCATGGGGCCCAGTCCGAAGAGAAACAGCAGTGTCAATATTCTTCCATTGCGTCCTGTCATGATCATAACTTTTAATTATCTTGATGCCAAAGGAAGAAAAAAGCAGTTAGATTTGCAATGCCGCAGTTTGGCATGTTATTTGAAATCCACTAAGTAAAGTATAACCTGTAAACCAGACAGCCATGAAACGCTTATTCATCATATTGCCCATCCTGTCGCTCATGCTGGCAGGCTGCCACAAAGACCCTTACGCCGATGCCATTATCTCACCCAATCCGGCCTATGTGGGGGAAGATATCTATTTTGAGAACCTGTCCACCAATGCGGACCATTTTGAATGGAACATGGGCGACGGAACCGTTTACACCGGCGTGCATGTAACCCATTATTATGACGACCCCGGCCTGTACCTGGTCAGTCTCAAGGCATACGGAATAAAAGGCGGGGTCAGCACGGCCACATTTGAGGTGGATGTGATCGGCTCCCAGCTGAAGATCATTGTCAAGGAATACTGGGACGAATATGTGGTCCCCAATGCCAGTGTGATCCTTTATCCGACACGGACCGACTGGGAGAATGAAACCAACCCGGTACTGAAACCGGACGGCAGTCTGGACGAGAAATTCACCAACGGGGTGGGAGAATGCATCTTCACAGGTCTCAGTTACCAGCGTTATTATGTGGATGTGTATGAGGCCAACCATGACAATTACGGGCTGGCCGCAGAGGATGTGGGATTCATCGAAACCCAGCTGCTGGAGCCGGGATATGACCATACCTTTATCGCCTATGTGGACTACTACGAGACCACCGCCAAGAAATCCGCCTCCCGGTCCGCACGCAAGGAAGAGATCCTGAAAGGCGCAACCGTTGTAAAAAGCAGGCCGCTCAAGGAGAACAAATTCAGCGAAAAAAGAGAGAAATAGTCCGCTGAAAAAAATGCCTGCGGCACTCCGCAGAAAAAGAAAAATGCATATATTTGCAGCCCCGGTACCGTGCAAGGTTCCGGGGCTGTTCCTTGCCCAGATGGCGGAATTGGTAGACGCGCTAGTTTCAGGGACTAGTGTACGCAAGTACGTGCAGGTTCGAGTCCTGTTCTGGGCACAGAAAAAAAATCACAGATAAGGCTGTCTTTCACGGGCGGCCTTTTTTTATTCCCCGTAACAATCCCAGGCATTGTTCACTGCGAGTTAATGTCCATTTTAATGGCTGGACGAAGAAAATCTCATTATAGAAATAATCCTGCAAGTCTATTATTTCAAAAAAAACAAAACACACTGGGTGTTTTCAGTTCGTTCGGGATTCTTATTATTTGAAAGCTTTTCATAGAAGAAAACTTTTCATGGTAGATTTAGGTTAGGTTAGGTTTGGTAAGACAGAGAGCTTCGGACCAGGGAATAACTCAGTTATTTCCTGGTCGGTTCTCTGGATGGAATTGTTAAAAAAGGAAGATGAAACTGGATTCTCAGGTAATAAAAAGATACCTCGACGGCCTTGGTTCAGAAGAAGATAAAAAAAAGCTAAGAGACTGGTTCAACAGTCTTGAAGCTGAAACGGAACTCCGTAATGAATCACACCGGTACTGGGATGAGCTACCCCTTGATATTGATACACAGGAATATGATGAATCGTCAATACTGGGAGAAGTCTATCGTACAATAAAGAGGGAGGAAGCAGCAAAAAAGACATCTCCCTCCACGCCGGTCAGGGTATTGAGGTTCCTCACAAAGATTGCGGCTGTCTTGTTTGTCCCGCTGCTGGTACTGTATCTGACAGGTGATAATAAAAGCCTTAGAAGTTCTGCGCTGACCTACACCGAGATATACTCTCCCCTCGGATCCAGGACCATATTTTACCTGCCTGACGGTTCGAAGGGCTGGTTGAACGGCGGTTCATATCTGAAGTTTCCAGAGCAATTCCAGGGCAAAACCAGAGATGTGAGCCTGCGGGGAGAAGCCTTCTTCGATATCGAGACAAATCCCAAAAAACCCTTTGTCGTGAGTGGGGATGGACTCGATATTGTGGCGAAAGGCACTTCATTCAATGTGCGGGCCTGGAAAGATGATACCGTTACAAAAGTGGTGCTTGTGGAAGGAAAGCTGGAAGTTTTTCATCATGTGAATGGTAATCATGCCCTGGTTGCAAGTCTCCGGCCGGGGCAGTTGCTTCACTATGAAGGAAAGTCGCACGGGAACTATATTCAGAATGTGGATGTAGATAAACATATTGCCTGGACGGAAGGAAAATTGATTTTCAGGGAGGATCCTTTCGGGAATGTGGTAGAAGAGTTGAACCGCTGGTACAACGTTCATATTGTGATCAAGGATGAAATTCTGGAAACATACAACTATGTGGCGACATTTCAGGATGAAACCCTGGATGAAATCCTGAAGCTGTTAAAGATCTCCGCTCCCATTGACTACAAAAACATTCCGAGAAAGCAAGCGGAGGACGGAACGTTTGAAAAAAGGACCATCGAGTTATACTATATGCCATAAAATAAGAAATGCAAATGTCTGTTGCCCAATTTTTAACTAAATACCTATTTTTTATGACAGAACCTTACTAATTAAAAAGAGGAAAGCGGTGGCACGCTTTCCTCGGGCGTTTTCAGTTATTTTCCAATTGCACGAAATGAATCAGATGAACTAACCAAAAACATTCAAATTTATGAAAAAATCATTAACCCAGGCAGTACATCTCAAACTAATCTGCTGCTCTCAATCATTCAAAATCATGAGAAATACCCTATTGCTTTTATTGCTTTGTGTATTTCAGGTTTTTGCGGGTACTTCTTACTCGCAGGCGACCCGGTTGACAATGGACCTCCAGGATGTGACTGTCAAAGAGGTCCTGTCCCAGATAGAAGAAAACAGTGAGTTTTTCTTTTTATACAATACTAAATTGATCGATGTAAATCGCAGAGTCAGCGTAAAAACTGACAATGAGTTAATTGAGCCCATCCTGTCTCATCTTTTCAAGGAGGATCGGGTAGCCCATATCATTGTGGACAGACAGATCATCCTGAGCCCGCAAAACCTTGCGAAACATAACTTACTCCTTCCGATGATCCAGCAACAACCCGTCACGGGAAAGGTCACGGACAGTGACGGCAATCCACTTACAGGAGTGAACATTGTGGTGAAAGGAACAGTGGTCGGCACAATAACAGATATCGATGGAAATTATTCCATCAATGTGCCACCGGATGGTATCCTGGTGTTTTCATTCGTTGGAATGCAAACGAAGGAAATACCCGTTGAAGGCAGAAACAGTATTAACGTTGATATGGAAGAAGGAGCCACCGGTCTCGGAGAAGTGGTGGTAGTGGGTTATGGCACCCAGAAAAAAATCAACCTTACCGGATCTGTGGCCAGTGTAACTGAGGATGAACTTGTCAAACAATCGGTTACAAGTGCTGCGCAGGCCATCCAGGGACGTGTGACCGGGGTGGAAGTGATCAGAAACAACGGAGCACCGGGTGCCGGGGCGGTGATCCGGATCAGGGGACTCGGGACTTTCGGGAATACTACTCCGCTGGTTATCATTGACGGCATCGAAGGGGACATCAACCTTATCAGCCCCAATGAAATCGAATCGATTAATATCCTGAAAGATGCCTCTTCAGCTGCCATTTACGGTGCACGGGCCGCTAATGGTGTCATCCTGGTGACCACGAAAAGGGGTCAATCCGGAAGAACAATGGTACAATACAACATGAATGCAGGTTTCAGCCAGCCGGTCAGAATTCCGGGCTACCTGAATGCCCAGGAATTTTCCATCTTGTGGAACGAAGCACTGGTCAGTGCCAATCAAACTCCGTTTTACACCAATGAGGAAATTGCCGCTTTCGGCGAGGGTACCGATTGGGTAAGAGCGGTTCTGCAAAACGGTTTCAGGCAAAATCACAACCTTCAGTTTTCGGGAGGAACGCAGCATCTTAGGTATGCTTTAAGCGCAGATTACCTGGATGAAACCGGCATTGTGATCAATTCCTGGTATAAAAGGTATAATGTCAGGTTGAACCTGGAATCAGATGTGACCAAATGGCTGACCATCGGTACCAATAATTTTGTATCGCATTCAAAACAGCATGAGACTCCTTATTATGGATATGAAACTCCGCTGGTGGTTTATGCACTGGAATATACCCCTACCATTTCACCGAAAGTCGGTGGCATGGAGGGAACCGGAGGCCCAAATCATAATGCCCCAAATGAATCTGAATACTGGGCTATGGACCCGGTTACCTACTCGAATTTTTACTCGGGTAACAGGAATTATTTTCCGAAATATACACTGACTTCCAGTTTTTTCGCGGATTTCAGAATTGCAGAAGGACTTCATTTCAGGACGACACTTGGTATGAACAAGTATTTTGCCAATAACAAAGTATTTTATCCATCTTATACCTATTACGATTCACTGGGTGAGGACGGAGGAGGATCCATTGTCAGCGAAAGGCTGCCCCAGGACAGGTATCTGACCCAGACTTCATATGATAATATTGCTTACACCTTCACCAACCTTCTGACCTATACCCGGACATTCGATGAAGCACATCATTTGACCGTTCTGTTGGGGCATAACGACCAGAAATATGTGGATAAGAATTTTACAGCGGTGGCCTATAATTTCCCTTCCAATGATCTGCAGATGCTGAGCCTGGGAACCGAAAGACAGAATGTCGGCGAAAATGCCAATCATTGGGCGCTTCGCTCATATTTCGGAAGGCTGAATTATGATTATTTGGGAAGGTACCTGGTCGAGTTCTCCGTGCGCCGGGATGCTTCTTCCAGGTTCGCAGAAAAATACAGGTGGGGGACTTTCCCGTCAGGATCAGTCGGATGGAGAATCTCAGACGAAAGCTTCATGTCAGATGTTGATTGGATAGACGATCTGAAGGTAAGGGCAAGCTACGGAGTGCTCGGGGGACAGGATTTTGGGGAATTCAGCTGGAACTCTTCAGAAATGGTACGGACCAACTTCGACCTGAGCGCACAACCGATCGGCCTTTACGAGCACTATGCAACCATGAATCTTGGAACATCATACCCATTTAACCATGTATATAATACAGGTGCATCTGTTACTTCATATGCCAATCCGGAGATCAAATGGGAGGTGGCCAAGATAACCAATATCGGGCTGGATATGACCATATTGAGAGGAAGTTTGGTGGTTAATGCGGAATATTTCATAAAGAACACTACTGATCTAATCCTCCCCGTGCAACTGCCTGCAACAACCGGAATTATTAATGGATCTTTATTGGGTTCATACTATGGAAATGTGGGAGAAATGAAAAATACCGGTTTTGAATATGCGCTGCATTATTTTAAGCGAAGCGGTGATTTCAGATTTGATATTCGGTATACCGGTACCCATTTGCATAATGAGATTGTGAAACTTCAGGAGGGTATTGATTCCTATTTCCTTGATGCCAATTATGCTCACCAGCATAAGATCGGAGCACCCTATGGCGCTGTTTCAGGATTTAATATAATCGGTGTATACCAGACACAGGAAGAGGTGGATGCAAGGCTTGCCACCATTCAGGAAAGAGGAGCTGTGGCACCGGGAGATTATATCTATGACGATACAAACGGTGACGGTATTGTAGATGGAGAGGATGTGATAGTGCTGGGAAGCCCTTTACCCACATATATTTTCGGATTAACAGCGAATGCTTCATACAAAGGATTTGATATGAATATCCATGTTCAGGGCGATCTGGGGAAGGTGATTCATACCTCGACCCGGGGAAGATTCAATTTTTCCTATTACACGTATCTGAATAATTTTGATTATGTCCTTGACCGCTGGACCGGTCCCGGATCTACCAATGAATCTGCCAGGCTCGTGGCCAGCAGCATCAATGAACTATCCAATTCACATCCTACCAGGGTACAGGATGCCAGTTACGCAAAGATTCGTCATATTGAACTGGGATATACCATACCGGCAAGGTTCACCTCAAGAATCGGAGTACAGCACCTGAGGGTTTTCGGAAATGTGGCAAATCTGGCCTGTTTCACCAATTACATTGGATTTGAAGTGGAAAAAACGGGATCATATCAACGGACAGATATCACACCCCAGGCCAGGACAATATCATTCGGGGCAACTGTTCAATTCTAACCTTAAAAATGTAACGATGAAAACTAGATATCTAATCATAATCAGTATATTCTTGGTATCACTGATATCATGCAATAAAGATTTTCTGGAGTGTCCTCCGCTTGCGGAGCCTGCTTCAGCGACCTTCTTTACAGATGAAGCTTCGGCTATAATGGCAGTAACAGGTGTCTACAATGCATTGCACACTTTCCCGCTCCTGCATGAATGGGAAGATGCACTCACAGATAATGAAAGGTGGTATTTAGATGGTGCCACAGCCTTATATGGAGCCTTGGCACATGGATTGGAAACACCGATTGGAAATAATTCATACACCCGGCGTGCATGGAACCATGGTTATCTGATTATACAAAGAGCAAACTCGGCAATAGAAAATATTGAACCGATGGAAACTGTAAGCGATAACCTGAAAAACAGATTGATCGCAGAATGCAAATTTTTACGCGGATGGGCGTATCACTTTCTTATCTGGAGATTCGGTGATGTACCTCTGTTGCTGAATCCGACAAGTGAACAGGAATTGTATCCTTCAAGGTCGCCAAAAGCGGAAGTGGTACAGCAGATTTACAAAGACCTTGCTGAGGCCGCACAGTATTTGCCTGCCACATGGACAGGCAGTGATATCGGGAGAGTAACCAAAGGTGCTGCCCTGGGTTTCCTGGCCAAAGAGTATTTATTTAATGAGGAATGGGCCAATGCTGCTGCTGCTGCCAAGCAGGTCATGGATATTCCGGAATATGGACTGTATGAAAATTACCTGGAATTATGGGCGCCCGGAGTTAACAATACAAAGGAAGGCTTGTTTGAAATTCAGTACTGGACTCCGAACGGTGAATTTCGTTCCACCCTCTATTACAGGTGGCTTCGTGGCGACGCAGCCAATACCGGGGCCAGTGGATATGGCTGGAGTATGGTGCTCCAGGACCTGGTGAACGCTTTTGAAAATGCGGATGGTACACCTTTCGATCCGACGGGAATTGATCTGCACAATGATAATAACCAGTATGAGAACCGTGATCCCCGTTTGAAGATATCCATTTTTTGTGATGGTATGGATTATTTCGGACAGCCTTATCAAAGAAGCTGGAGCCCGACTGACTATGCCTGGAGAAAATATACAATCGGAAAATACGATCCCCTTCTTATCAGTAACAGGAATGCTCCACTCAACTGGAAAATGCTTCGGTATGCCGAAGTTTTACTGATCTATGCCGAGGCAGAGAATGAAGCGGACGGACCTGTCACCGAGGTGCATGATGCGGTTAACCGGGTCAGGAGCAGGGTGGGTATGCCCGATCTCCCTGCCGGACTTTCCAAAGATGAGATGCGGGAAAGGATCTACAATGAGCGAAGGGTGGAATTATGCAGTGAAGGGACCAGGCTGGAAGACCTTATCAGATGGAGGAAACTCAAAGAGGTTATGGAGAGAAAACATCTGAACCAGGGCGTAAACTATGTGATTGCCAATTTTGATGAGTTCAGGTATTTGTGGCCCATCCATCAACAGGAAATCGATGTGAATCCGAACCTGGAACAAAACCCCGGATATTAAAAATTCTGAACTTAAAAATTATCCAAATGAAAACAATAGGAATCCAGAGTAACAGGTATATCAGCTTGATTATATTGATCCTTTGCTGTTTTGTTTTTTCCACTTCCTGTGAGGTTGAAGACTACGAGTATACACCGATAGAATATTTAAAGATTTCTGGTGTTTCGTCTGTAACCGCCAATTCCTCAAAAGAATATTTTACTTTCTACGTCAAGGAGGGGAACTATGTGTGGAGCGCTCCACAGGGTGCATCGATCACATCGGGGCAGGGAACATCCAGAGTAACGGTTCTTTTCGGAGATTCAGGAGGCACGCTTGCCGTTGAGGCTGCCGGAATGAGGGGAGAGTTGGAAATATCAATCATGGAATGAAATAAGGAAATCTAATCGAGTAGTATCCGAGATTGAAAGAAATATGGGGTTGTTTCAAGCAGTGAGATAACCCTGTATTTCTTATTTCTTCATTAACATTTTACAGAAGCCCAGCATCCAGTGAATCAACCATCCATATCGTTCCTGGACTGAGCAACAATGATCTTTGAAGCGGGACGGTAAGCGCGTATGTTGCCATTGTCTGAAACCGCAGCCTTTTAGAAGTACTGAAAACCAAATAATCCACTATCAGGAATGAAAAAAACAACGCTTATTCTGGTTATTCTGATGATGGCAAACATCTGCTTGCCGGCACAGAAGAAGTCATTCGCCGAAACTCAGGTACAAAAGGGAGAACGAATGGAATGGTGGACGAACGACCGTTTTGGTATGTTCATCCACTGGGGTATTTATGCTGTGCACAGCCGGAAGGCATGGGGTAAAAGATATGAAAGTATGACAGATGAAGCATATCAGAAATATTTCGAATTATTTGATCCCGATCTTTACAATCCAGCTGAATGGGCACAGGTTGCTAAGCAGGCAGGAATGAAATATGCAGTGATCACCACCAAGCATCATGATGGATTCTGTCTGTTTGATTCAAAATTCACTGATTATAATGCTCCCAATTCACCAGCCGGCAGGGATCTGGTCCGGGAGTGGGTGGATGCTTTCCGGGGGGCGGGAATAAAGATCGGCTTTTACTACTCTTTGCTCGATTGGCATCATCCCCATTACTCCATTGACAGGAACCATCCTTTGGTTGAGCGGGGAAGAGGGGAAACCGAAGAATACGAGGAAAAGTACAAAGCCTGGAACAAGGACAGGGACATGGATATTTACCGCCAGTATGTGAAAAACCAGGTAAGAGAGCTTTTAACCAATTATGGTGAAATTGATATCCTGTGGCTGGATTATTCCTTCCCGACAGGTAACCACGGCAAAGGAAGGGATGACTGGGATTCGGAGAATCTGCTGAAGCTGGTCAGGGAACTCCAGCCAGGCATTATCTTAAATGACAGACTGGATTTGCTTGATATGGAAGGGGGATGGGATTTTATGACTCCCGAACAGTATAAAGTATCAAAATGGCCGGAAAGAAACGGCGTCCGGGTACCGTGGGAAACCTGTCAGACCATTTCGGATTCCTGGGCCTATGTCAGGGATGAGCAAACATGGAAGGATCCAAAACAATTGTTGGTATTGTTGATCGAAACTGTGAGTAAAGGAGGGAACCTGATCTTAAATGTTGGCCCCACTGCCAGAGGTTATTTAAATCCCAGGGAAACTGAAAGACTTGAAAAAATGGGGAACTGGATGGATCTGAATAACAGGTCGATTTATCAATGTACGGAAGCCCCCTCTGAGTTTAAAGCACCTGAGAACAGCCTGTTAACATACAATCCGGAAACGAAGCGGTTATATATTCACCTGCTGGATTACCCGTTGCAAAGATATACGCTAAAAGGGTTTGCGGGAAAAGTCAATTATGCGCAGTTCCTGCACGACGGTACGGAGATCCAATTCGGTGAACCGAGGCATAATGTGACTTACCAGGAGGTGAGAACGGAAAGCGATGTGATACTCATGTTGCCGGTTGTAAAGCCCGATGTGGAAATCCCGGTCATTGAACTCATCCTTCAGGATTAACCAGGGCTGAGCATAGCATTATCAGACATTTAATATATCACGCTGATGAATAGATTAATAGTAACTTTTATCGCAATAGCGGCAATTCTTTTCAGCACTTCGTGTAAAAGGGAAGATTCATTCAAGATTGTGTTGCTCCCGGATACACAGCATTACTCAGAATCGTATCCCGAGATCTTTTACTCCCAGACAAGATGGATCGCTGATAATTCAGACAGCATTGCTTTTGTCCTTCACCTGGGGGATATCACAAACCACAACACTCCGGGAGAATGGGAAGTCGCTTCGGGAGCGATGACATTGCTGGACGGGAAGGTGCCTTATGTACTCTGCCACGGCAATCATGATATTGGTACAAATGGCACGGCAGATGTCAGGAACACCGATCTTTTTAATACCTGGTTCCCTTATGAAAAATACAGCAAAACAGACGGATTCGGGGGCGCTTTTGAGGAAGGGAAAATGGATAATGTATGGTATACTTTCAAGTCAGGTGGGATCAAATGGCTGGTTATCTCGCTGGAGTTCGGACCCAGAAATATAGTACTTGACTGGGCTTCCGAGGTTATTAAAGCGCATCCGTCTCATCAAGTAATAGTCAACACCCATGCTTACATGTATTCCGATGATACCCGAATGAGCCATACAAGGTCTCATCGATGGCTCCCGAGATTTTCAGAAATGAACATGCATATCGATACGATCGGACCTGAGGCGATCAACAATGGGGAACAAATGTGGGAAAAGATGATCAGTCATCATTCGAATATCATGATGGTTGTCAGCGGTCACGTGCTGAATGACGGGGTGGGAACCCTGGTGAGTGAAGGAATTCACGGAAACAAGGTTTATCAGATGCTGGCCAATTACCAGGGTTATGTACAGGGATCAGTCAACGGAGGCAATGGTTTTCTGAGGATCCTGACAATCGACCCTGATGCCGGTCTCATTTCTGTACAGACATATTCTCCTTACACCAACGAATTTAAGACAGAACCTTCACAACAGTTTTGTTTTGATGGGGTGAGTTTTTTAAGGAAAGGACAAGAACAATGAGCGACTAATTGGGCTGGGACTTCAAGCACATGAAGACAACAAACTCATTCAGAGACCAATAAGCGAAACATATGAAACATTGTATTGTACTAATTATAAGCTTATTAGGTGTAATATTCTTTACGTATGAAGCAGACGGGCAATCCGTTACTACCGGGTCTTTGCTCAATGAAATGACCGATCTGAAGAGACTGGCTGAACTGCCCGATCATTCTTACAGATACATCCAGTTTTCCTCTTATGACAGGAGGAGCACAAACGTTTCAGAACCGGGATGGTTTGCCAACTCGGATGGTTTCGGGAACGAACCCGTCACCTGTTTTGAGAAGGTATTGAAAGCTCCGGATGAGAATGGCATCGGTGAATATCTCATATGTGAAGTAAACGGCCCGGGAGCCATTTTGCGTCTATGGACAGCACGAATGTACGGGACTATCCGTCTTTTCCTGGACCAGAACGATTCTGCCCTATACGATGGCCCGGCTCAGGATCTTATCTGGAATACGATGAATCAATTTTCGCCCGGACCTCTGGAATTGGATTATATGAACACATTCCGTCAGTCAGATGCCACCTATTTTCCCATTCCTTTTGCAAGGAGCTGCAGGATCGAATGGACCGGAGACATCAAAAAAACCCATTTTTACCATGTGGGAATCCGCGTATATGAACCGGAATGCGAAGTGAAAACATTTTCCCGGGAAGATATCCCATGCAATTTCCAGCAACTGGAAAAGGCAAACTGCATATTGGCTGGTAAGGGCATGGAACCAGAACAGGACACGGATGAGATCAAACGGTTTGAGCAGATCATACCTGAAAACTCAAGGAAGGAACTGATCGGTTATAATGGATCCGGGGCAATGGAATACTTTGCGTTGAAACTGTCAGCAGAAAGCCCGGATAGGGCATTAAGACAGAACATATTGAATATGTATTTTGATGGTTCTCCCATACCCCAGGTCCAGTCCCCCGCAGGAGATTTTTTCGGCGCTGCACCGGGTATCAATCCTTACCGTTCGGTTCCTTTCTCGGTTCATGAAGATGGTACCATGGAATGCCGGTTCTACATGCCGTTTAAAGATTCAGTGCGCATTGAGATTGAGAATTTGTCCGGACAGGAGGTCCGGGTTTCCGGAGGAATCAGGATTACGGATTATGAATGGAAGGAAGGAAAATCAATGCATTTCAGGGCACGCTGGAGGATCAACCATGGAATGACCGCATCCAATGTACATATAACTGACATACCCTTTTTAATGGCGTTTGGCCGGGGGCGCGTTGTGGGTGCCACATCCATCTTGCTCAATCCATCCCCTGCGCCCAGGAACAACGGCAACTGGTGGGGTGAGGGGGATGACAAAATCTTTGTGGACCGGGACACTTTTCCTTCGCTGTTCGGGACCGGCTCGGAGGATTATTACAACTACTCCTGGTCATCTTCAAAGATTTTCAGTTTTCCCTACTCCGGTCAACCGAGGAACGACGGACCGGGGAACAGGGGATTTGTTTCAAACTACCGCTGGCACATCCTGGATGATATTCCTTTTAATGACAGGCTGGCCTTTTACATGGAATTACTGCACCACGGGGAGGTGCCGGGCTTTGCTTACGGGCGTACGGTATACCTTTATGCATTGCCGGGTTTGCTGGATAACCATTTGTGGTTAGCGGCTGATGACTTAAGGGAACAGACGCTGCCTGCATGGAGTCCGGTTGCTTACAGGGGATCGGAGGGATACCGATTTATTAATGCCGAGGACCTGATCCCTCCATGCCCCGGTATTGAACTGGCGGAGGGAGCGCTGTGGGCTGACGGGGAGATCCTGATGTGGACTCCGGTTCAGAGGGGCGACCGGGTCTCTTTTTCACTTCATCATCCCCTCCCCGTTACAAACCAGATGGTCATTACTTTTGCCCATATGCCGGACGGCGGAAGAGTCCACGTATGGATCAACGGAAAAAAGGTTCAATTCAATCATGAAACAGTCATCGATCTATACGAACCCAACCACCTGGTTTTGCGGAACCATACATCTGAAGCAGTATCCTGGAACATGGGAGAGAACCAGGTAACAATGGAATATGTCGGTGAAACCAATGATAAAAAGATAGGAATTGACTTTTTCTGGGTGCGGGAGTAAATGAACTGAAATGATCGCTTGTATGAGTTTTCATATTTTATTCGGTATTTTTCTTATTGCCACCGGTGCATTTTCAGCCGGCAGTTTTGCTGTCCCCTTCACAAAAATAACAGGATGGAAATGGGAGACGTACTGGATGATTTTCAGTCTGGGAGCATACATCATTTTACCTTTCCTCGCCTCCTTGATTTTCGCACCGGACTCGTTGACCGTTATCCGGTCTGTTCCTGCCAGAACACTTGTACTGGTTTTTCTGCTGGGTGCAGTATATGGGATTGGCAATCTATCATTTGGATTATCACTGCGTTATCTGGGTTTATCTCTGGGATATGCACTTTCGCTTGGCTTGATGCTGGCCATTGGTACGCTGATACCTCCCCTGATTGACGGCCGACTGAAAGTGATGATGGCATCATCGGGCGGTAACCTTCTCATTGCCGGAGTGTTTGTGGCTGCGCTAGGCATTGCATTATCAGCCTGGGCGGGAATCATGAAGGACAACCATATGTCAATGGATGAAAAAAAGGAAAGTGTAAGTGAGTTCAACCTAGTGAAAGGAATTTCAGCTGCCCTGCTGGTAGGGATTACCGGATCGGCCATGGCACTTGGCTTTGAACAGGGCCTGCCCATTTCGGTGCTTGCAGAACAAAGCGGTGTGAATCCTCTTTTTAGTATGATACCGGTCTATCTCGTTCTTCTGTCCGGGACCTTTCTCTCCACATTCACCTGGTGCCTGTTCCTGGGAATAAAAAATAAATCAGTCAGGAATTATATCAATGCCGGAAACTACCGTACACTCGTCTTAAACTATGGTTTTGGATTACTGGCAGGTCTGTTGTGGTTCAGCCAGTTCATTTTATATGGAATGGGGAAAAGCAAAATGGGTCCATTTACATTTACATCCTGGGGCATACTCATGGCACTGACCATAGCTTTTGCAACCATATGGGGACTGATCCGGGGAGAATGGAAAGGAGCCTCTCCACGGATTTATATCATCATGATCCTTTCCCTGTTCGTCCTGATTACCGCTTCCTTTATGATTGGCATAAGCGGTTTATGAAAATCAAAGTTTATGATATACTGACCATGATGAATCGAAAGAAAGAAATGACATCGCGTGAAAGGGTGCTGGCATCCATAGACCACCGTGAACCTGACCAGGTTCCCGTCGACCTGGGAGCGACTCCCAGTTCAGGAATATCGGCCATTGCCTACTCCAATCTGTTAAAATACCTGGGAAGGGAAAATCTCCCTGTTCAGATTTACGATGTGGTCCAGCAGCTTGCACAACCGGCAATGATTATTCTGGATTCATTTGGTGTGGATGTACTGGATATCGGCAGAGAATTTAACGAGAAGCTTTCAGACTGGGAACCAACTACCCTGGTCAATGGCGCCCCGGCATTATATCCGCGATGGTTCAGACCGGTCAAAATGCAGGATGGTTCGTTTCAGACGTATGACGAAGACGGTGAAACCATCCTTTCACGCATGCCCGTGGGCGGTACTTTTTTTGACCAGACCTATTTTCCATATGTGGATGGGTATCCTGATGATTACGAAAATCTTGATGAGGAGATGGGACGGATCATGTGGGCACGTGATGTCCACAGCCCCTGGGACCATGCCGGCGAATCAGATTTCTGGGAAAAGCTGAGGTTAAAAACGCTTCATTTACGTGAAACGACGGATAAAGCATTGATGGTGGTATGTGGCTGTAATCTTTTTGAATGGGGCACCTTTCTCCGGCGTATGGATAATTTCCTGATGGACCTGGTCGCAGATCCCTTACACGTGGAAAAACTGCTTGATGCTCTGATTCACAGACATTTGACCACACTCGAAAAAGTCTGCAGTTCGGTAGGTGACATTGTCGATATCATCCGCTTTGGTGATGACCTTGGAATGACCCACGGTCCTTTTATGGAAGCGGATACCTACAGGCAACTTTTCAAACCCAGGCATAAAATTCTCTGTGATTATGTGAAAGCACATAGCCGGATGCATACATTCATTCATTCCTGTGGCTCCATTTCACTGTTGATGCCTGACATGATTGATGCAGGGATCGAGATTTTCAATCCGGTCCAGACCAATGCATACAAAATGGAACCCGGATTCCTGAAGAAGGAATTCGGGAAAGATTGCACTTTCTGGGGAGGAGGAGTTGAGACTGCCGGAACCTTGAATTCAGGTTCACCGGAAGAAGTGCGGAAGCAGGTACTCGAAAGAATGGAAATTTTCTCGGAAGGCGGCGGTTTTGTCTTCAATACTGTGCACAATATCCTTCCGGATGTCCCCCCCCGGAACATCATTGCCATGTTTGAGGCTGTGAAGGAATTTAATAATGCATAAATTACGGGATTATTTCCATAAACCGATCAAGCATTAAAATAATGAGAAGATTCGGACAAATCATCAAATTAAAACCGGAGCACTTGAAGCGATATAAGGAATACCATTCCGCAGTATGGCCAGAGGTACTCCGGACCATCAAAGCATGTCACATTCTTAATTATTCAATTTTTCACAAAGACAACATGCTCTTTGCCTATTTTGAGTATACAGGTGAAGATTTCTCCGCCGACATGGCCAGAATGGCGACCAATCCGAAAACACAGGAGTGGTGGTCCATCATGGAACCCATGCAGGAACCGTTAGAGACAAGGGCACCGGGAGAATGGTGGGCAGATATGGAAGAGGTCTTTCACATTGACTGACTGTGTAGGAGTTGTATCCTTACATAGCCTTAGAATTTGCGGATTTACTGGACCAATTTCGGAAAACCAGACGAAGGAACCTATTCAAGGAGTCAACATGAATATAAGTGAGAGTCTATAATCATTCCAGTACATGAGAGAGTCAGGACTTGTATGCTATTATATGATGTTGTTGGTGATGATTGCCTGCAATAAGGATCAGCAAAGAAGCGATATGAATCCTGAACGCTCCTTCAATGGACCCTATGAAGGAGAGTTCGTGGAACAAGTTGCCTTCCCGCTGGGTGGAATGGGCGCGGGCATGGTTTGTCTCGAAGGAACAGGAACGGTTTCACATGTTTCTGTTTTCAATAGACCCGATATCTATCATGAACCTGGTGCATTTGCTGCGCTTTCAATCAAGGGATTGGAAAATGGGGCCAGGGTACTGGAGGGACCTGTCCCGGATTACAAGAAATTCGGCCGACCAGGCACGGGCAGGGGAGCACCGGGCACCTTTTACGGACTTCCGCGGTTTGAAGATGCAGTATTTGAAGCACGCTTCCCTTTTGGAACGATCAAGCTTAGGGATGCTCATATCCCGCTTGAGATCATCATTACAGGATGGAGCCCTTTCATACCATTGGATCCGGACAATTCAAGCCTGCCCTGCGGAGCACTGGAATATACTTTCATCAATCAGCATGAAGAGGAGGTGGAGGCTTTATTTTCTTTTAATACAACCAACTTCATGCATCAATCCGGATGTACAGGCACAATTCAGCCTTTCCCGAACGGTTTTATTCTTTCCAACCAGGCTGCTCAACAAAATGCTCATCTTAAGGGAGATTTTGCCATTTTTACCAGTGACAGCGCCACACTCGTTGATCATTGCTGGTTCCGTGGCATCCGCCGCGATTATGATGCGATTTCCATCACATGGAAACATATTGCCAATGCGGATCCCTGCGTGTCCGAACCTGTGGAGAAGGATGCGCCTGGTGCTTCCTTATATATCCCTTTCAAATTGCAACCGGGAGAGGAAAAAACAATTAAGCTGATGTTTGCCTGGTATGTGCCTCACAGTGATGTGCGGTACGGGGGAGAGGCAAATCCGGATGAAGAAAAATTTGATCCGGCAGCAGGGTCCTGGGATGCCCATTACTACAAACCTTGGTACAGTGCCCGGTTTAAAAACATTCAGGATGTATCAAAATACTGGTGTTCCAATTACCAGGATCTGAAAAAACAGACAGAGAAGTTTACCTATTCGTTCTACAACACCACCCTGCCCGATGTGGTGGTGGAGGCCATAGCCGCCAATCTGACCATCCTGAAATCTCCCACCGTCCTCAGGCAACATGATGGCAGACTTTCGAATTTCGAGGGCTGCGATGATCGTACTGGTCTTGGTCATGGTTCCAATACACATGTTTGGAATTACGCCCAGGCGATCCCTCATTTATTTCCTTCGCTGGAGCGGTCATTGCGTGAAACAGAATTTCTTGTAAGCCAGGATGGAAACGGTCACCAGACTTTCAATTCCGGGCTTCCGATCCGGGAAATCGGACATGACTTTCATGCGGCTGCTGACGGTCAGCTTGGCGGCATCATGAAAGTGTATCGCGAGTGGCGGATATCAGGTGATGATGAATGGCTCAAAAAAATGTATCCGGCAGTTAAGTCCAGCATGGAATACTGTATCCGTAAATGGGATCCCCGTGAGACCGGCGTACTGGAGGGACCTCAACACAATACTTTTGATACCCGCTTCTGGGGAGCAAATGGGATGTGCACCAGCTTTTATCTCGGTGCCCTGAAGGCAATGATTCTGATAGGGGAATACCTGGAGGAAGATGTGTCCCGTTATCAACATCTGCTGGAAAAAGGGAAAATCATACTTGAAAAGGATTTGTTTAATGGAGACTACTTTATTCAGAAAATTAGCTGGAATGGATTAGACGCTGCATATCCTCCTGAAGCAGCCGATTTGATTGAAAAAGAAGGACCGTTTCACCAGTACGGCAACGGATGTCTGTCAACCGGAATCATGGGACCATGGATGGCGAAAGTATGTGGCATTGATGAAGAGATCGTAGATGGGGAAAAAATCAGGAGCCACCTGGAATCTGTGTACAGATATAATTTCAAATCCGACCTGAGTGACCATGTAAATCCCCATCGTCCCGGTTTTGCCATGGGGCAGGAGGGAGGGTTGCTGAATTGCACCTGGCCGATGGGTCAGAAACTATCTTTGCCTTTTGTGTATAGCCATGAAATCTGGACGGGAATCGAATACCAGGTGGCTTCCCATCTGATGTTTTTCGGTGAGAACACGAAAGCGCTTGATATTGTTAGAATCTGCAGAAAAAGGTATGATGGCAGAATAAGAAATCCTTTTAATGAATATGAGTGGGGGCACTGGTATGGCCGTGCCATGGCCAGTTATGCAATGCTTCAGGGATTAACAGGGGTCCGGTATGATGCGGTGAACAAAACGCTGCATATTGAACCCAGGATAGGAACAGACTTTGATAGTTTCTTTTCCTGCCAGACCGGCTTTGGAAATGTTGGCCTGGACAACGGCAAGCCATACGTGAAAATGATATCCGGTAAACTTGATGTGGATAAGTGCTATGTCTCAGGCAAAGAATTTTCAGTAAAAGAAATACACTTTTAATCTTTAGGTCTGTGATGCTTGGCGCATATAAATCAAATACATAAAGATATGAATATGAAGCAGAAAAATCTTCCATTTAATGCCCTTACCAACCGTCGATCCTTTATTCGTTCGACAACCCTGGCAGGGATGGGAATTGCAGCGGCGCCTTATCTGTCATTCGGGCAGTCAGGAAACCAACGAAAGGTAAAACTGGGACTGATCGGGGTTGGAGGCCGAGGCAGGGGACACCTTCAACGGCTCCTAAACCGCGATGATGTGCTGATCCCTGCCATCTGTGACATTGATCCGGAGGCCATTGAGAAATCGCAGGTAATGATCACTCAGGCAGGACATCAAAAAGCCGATTTGTACGACCAGGATGAAAATGCATTCGAAAAACTGCTGGAACGCGATGATCTCGAAGGAGTGATCATTTCCACCCCCTGGCTCTGGCACACCAAGATGAGTGTGGCCGCCATGAAAGCGGGAAAGTATGCCGGAGTGGAGGTATCGGCCGCCAATACGATGGAGGAATGCTGGGACCTGGTGGATGCCTGGGAATCAACAGGTACGCCCCTGATGATCCTTGAAAATGTCTGTTACCGCAGGGATGTGATGGCCGTGCTGAATATGGTGCGGCAGGGTGTGTTCGGAGAGGTGGAGCACTGCCGCTGCGGCTACCGGCACGACCTGCGGGCAGTGAAATTCCAACCCGGTGTCCGGTTTGGCGAAGGAGCTGTTGGCGAAGCCCGCTGGAGGACCCGGCACTCCATTTACCGGGACGGGGACCTGTATCCCACCCACGGGGCGGGACCAATCGCCACCATGCTGGACATCAACCGGGGAAACCGTTTTGTCAACCTGGTTTCCATGTCTACCAAATCAAAAGGACTACACGATTACATCGTGAACCATCCGGAAGGAGGTGAAAACCACCCCCATGCCGGCATCGAATGGAAACTCGGGGATGTGGTCACCACCCTGATAAAAACCGCCAGGGAAGAAACCATCCTGGTTACCCATGACACCAACCTGCCCCGACCGTACTCATTGAATTTCAGTGTGCAGGGTAACCGAGGGATTACCGATTTTGATTCCCATACACGCAGGATCTATGTGGAAGGGGTCAGCGAGCCACACACCTGGGAGGATATGAATGAAGGATGGTTACAGAAATACGACCATCCCTTGTGGAAACGGTATGAAGCAAATGCGGCAGGTGCCGGTCACGGTGGGATGGACTTTTTCGTCATCCATGCATTCGTGGAGAGTGTCAAACGGAAAGCACTCCCCCCGCTGGATGCTTATGATGCCGCTGCATGGAGTGCCATCACTCCCCTCTCCGAGCAATCCATTTCCCGGGGAGGTGAACCACAGGAATTCCCTGATTTTACGCGCGGTAACTGGATCAGAAGGAAGCCGGTCTTTGCCCTGAACGATGAATATTGATCATCATACAGCCCGTTTCCTGATTCTGGTTTGTTTCATGTCCTGTTGTTCCGGGGCCGCTCAAAGCCAGGATACCGACCGGTTTGAGATCATTCATGGTCCTTATCTGCAACATGTCACCGAAACGGGCGCAACTATCATTTTCTTAACCAGCAAACCGGCTGTCGCAGGTGTGTTTGTTGCCGACGAAAATGGTTCCGTTTCGATGATCCGGAACAGTGAAGATGGATTGATCCGGGCAGGAGACCAATTACACAAATTACGTATTTCAGGTCTTTCTCCCGGTAATCAATACCATTACCGGGTTTTTACAAATGAGGTTCTGAAATTCGAACCTTATGAGATCGTTTTCGGAGATACGGTCAGGGATGAGAGAATCCGCTCTTTCGCCACACCGGATAAGAACAAAAAGGAAATAAGATTCACTGTCTTCAATGATATCCACTCAGACCCCGGCAAACTGGGCAGCTATCTAGCGGCACAGGCAGTTGAACAGCAGGATTGTTACTTTCTGAACGGTGATCTGTGGAACCATGTGGAAAGTGAGCAGATGTTATTCACCGGTTGTCTCGGTACTGCCATTAGTCGTTTCGCTTCGGAAATCCCTTTTTATTTCATCAGGGGCAATCATGAAGCCCGGGGGAAATATGCACGCGATCTGAAGAAGTATTTCAATTTCCCCGATGACAGGTACTATTATGCCTTTACACGGGGACCGGTTCATTTTATCGTGCTGGACAGCGGGGAGGATAAACCGGACAGCAGCCAGTATTATTACGGGCTGGCTGATTTTGATGCTTACCGGCTTGTACAGCTGGAATGGCTGAAAAAACAGATCAAAACAGATGCATTTAAGAATGCCCCGTTCCGGATTGTGCTCGTACATATGCCGGTAATGGAGATGAAAAATACCGGACACGGAATGAAATTCCTTGCCGAACATTTCGGTCCTGTACTGGACAGCGCCCGCATCGACCTGATGATCAGCGGGCACCTGCACAGGAATCTCTGGCTGAAGTCAGGAGAATCCGGCTTCAGCTATCCTGTGCTGGTATGTTCGAACAGAGATTTTGTGGAAGTAACTGCCAATAAAAGTGGTATTACAACCTGGCTGAAGAACAGTGATGGTGAAATCATGGAAGAATTCATACTTACGAAATGAAAATGCGATGATACAACGAGGTCTGTTCATGGCGATCTTTACCTGTTTTGTCTGTAGTTGCGGAAGCCGTCAGGACAAACAACGCTCACCTGTTGAGCGAGCGGACATACCTTTCCTTGCAGGAGAGAGCAGGACAATCATTGATGCCGGACCTGATACTGCTTTATTTAAAAACAAGTGGTATACAAATGATCATTGCTTTGTGATTGACCATGAAGGCACACTGCACTGGTTTGGAATCAATAATCCCTATCCACCCGAAGGGAAACGGTTGTACCGCTATCACCCTTACCTCGGTCATGCCGTAACCGACAATCCCACCAGAGCATGGGAAAGATTACCCTTTGCCCTTGATGAGAGCTTGGGAACCGAATACCTGGGTGCCCCGTATGTGATCTGGCATGATGAATCTCAGAGGTGGGTGATGATCCTTCAGACCAGGTTTGAGGAAAGGTATGGCCTGGAGGTATGCTGGTCCGGTGACCTGCATCACTGGGAGCGGACCAACACGCCAATAATGGAGGATATATTGCGGTCTTCAACCAGGGATCCCCACATCATGAAGGGACCGGATGAAAAATACTGGACACATGTGGTTTCCTCGGGTATCGATCAAGCGGATAATGCACAGATTATCCGGTTCAAAACAAAAGACTTCCGCAGTTTTGAGGAACCGGAGGTTATCATGGAAATAGCGTGTATACGGACAGCCATTGAGTCACCATTTGTGCTGGAAAGGAATGGTTTGTGGTACCTGTTCTGTACTTATGCGCACCGCAGGTACGAAGAAACAGTGGTCATTGTTTCGGACGATCCCGGGCATTTTGATCTGGAGCAAAATTGCCTCACTACTTTATTCGGTCATGCAGCGGAGATATTTACATATGAAGGGAGAACTTATATTTCCTCCTGTGGTCCTGAGGATGAGCAGTTTTTGAATCAACATGGCGTCACCCTTGCAGAGTTAGCCTGGGCCAGCCAATAGAACTGTTTTTTATTCAATGTAGCCGATAATGAAGCCAGGCGTACCCATTATTGCTTGTTTGTTTCTTTTCAGATCACTGGCGCTATGGTCGCAGGATGCGTTCAGTGATATAATAGATAGTTGCGCGGATGAACAGGACCTGGAGCTGTTCCTGGAAAAATTTCCGCTCAAAGACTATTTTACTTTTCCAGAAGATCGTTCCCTGCCCATCCGGATGTCCGGTAAACTTCCAAAACGCTGGTGTTACAGGGATGAGAAAGAAATGACACATTTTTCGGGTGAAGCGCGTCCCGGTGAGTTTTATGTTTTTCAAATCGGAATTTACACTCCCCGGAACAACCTTGAGAATATTCATCTCGACATTCATGGACTGGTCAGCGGGGAAAATAAAACCATTCGCCGGGAAGCCTTCCGGTGTTTTAACCTTGGAGGGATTGATAAAGATGGTCAGAAATTTGATAAAAAGCTGGATATACCGGCAGGAAAAATCCAGCCGCTCTGGATCGGTTTATATATTCCTGAAGATGCCAATGGTACCTACAAGGGAGAACTGATCGTTTCAGCAGCCCAGGTGACCCCGACAACTATTGAAATGGATTTAGAGGTAAACGGGACGGTTATTCCGGCCAATGGCACAGATGATGGCTGGCGGATGAGCCGGTTGCAATGGCTGGATTCCCGGATAGCGCTGGATGACAGTATTACGCAACCTTATGTGCCACTGGAGAAAGAGGATTTGACGATCAGTTTGCTGGGAAGGTCGGTAACCCTTCAAGGAAATGGGCTTCCGGAAAAAATTGATAGTTTTTATTCCGGTTCGGTAACTGGAATCCAGACAGATCCCAGGAGCATCCTGTCCTCACCTGTACGGTTTATCATAGAATCACAGGATGGAATACTGGAATGGGAACCCGTGGATATTACATTTACCCGTATCTCAGAAGGAATTGTCGAATGGCAGGTTAAAAACAGGTCCGAAGGGATTCAATATACCTGCCGTGGAAAGATTGAATTTGACGGGTTCTGCGAATTCAGAATATCGGTAGAGGCATTACAGGCACTTGAAATTTCTGACATCAGGCTTGAGATTCCCATCCGGGATGATGTGGCAAGATACATGATGGGCCTTGGTTATCAGGGGGGCTGCCGTCCGGATACCCTGGATTGGAAATGGGACAAGAATAAACACCAGGATGCCATTTGGATTGGTGATGTCAATGCTGGGATCCGTTGCAAACTGAAAGGGGAGAATTATCGGCGGCCTTTAATTAATGTATATTACAAATATGGCAAGCTTAACCCACCCGTTTCCTGGGATAACTCGGGAAAGGGCGGTGTAAAACTTCGTGAAAAACCTGGAGAAGTCATATTGGTCGCCTATTCGGGGAACAGGAAAATCAATGCAGGCGATGAATTTCATTTTGATCTCGAATTGCTGGTTACACCGCTCAAAACAATAAATCCTCCAAGGCACTTCGCTACACGGTTTATTCACAGGGGTACAGTGGAAGAAATGCTTGACAGAGCCCAAAGTGAAGGGGCCAATGTGATCAATATCCATCATACCAAGCCGCTGAATCCTTTCATTAATTATCCCTATTACAATGAATCGGTCGATGATTTCAGGGATTATATTACCTCCGCTCATGGAAGGAATATAAAAGTCAAACCTTACTATACAACGCGGGAACTTACTGTGAATGCTCCGGAATTCTGGGCCATCTGGAGCCTGAATGGTGAATGCGTGTTCCCTGGGCCCGGAGAAAAGGTCAGAACGCTGATTCATAAAAACGGGCCTGATCCGTGGCTGACAAAAAACCTCCAGGATCATTTTATACCGGCTTGGGTGGCGCAACTTACCGAAGGAAAGTTTGCGGGCTCCAAAGATCTGTCAGTAATCACAACTCCTGATTCCCGATGGAACAATTTTTACCTCGAAGGACTGCACTGGATGATGAATAACCTGGATATTGACGGTATTTATATAGATGATACAGCGCTTGACCGCGAAACGCTGAAGCGAGCCCGGAAAATACTTGACAGGAGCAAAAGCGATTGTATCATGGACCTCCACTCCTGGAATCATTTTAATACACATGCAGGGTGGACCAGCTGTGCAAATCTGTACATGGAGCTTTTCCCTTACATGGACAGAATCTGGTTCGGGGAGGGATTCGATTATAACAGCCATCCGGACTACTGGCTGGTTGAAATTTCTGGAATTCCTTTTGGACTGATGGGTGAGATGCTCCAGGGAGGAGGAAATCAATGGAGGGGGATGGTGTATGGCATGACCAATCGCATATACCAGGGAATAAGCCCGGTACATGTTTGGGACTTTATGGACAGGTATGACCTGGGGAATGCCCAGTTGATGGGATATTGGGATATGGACAATCCTGTAAGAACGGATAACGAAAATATCCTGGCGACAACCTATCTCAGTCCTGAATTTGCTGTTGTCTCACTTGGTAACTTCAGCGGGGAAGATCAAAATTGTACACTGGAGATTAACTGGGAAGCATTGCAGATGGACAAAGATAATGTGAGTATCTATTCACCTTATATTGAGCAATTTCAGGAGGAAAAAGAATTCGGACCCGGAACCCGGATAACAGTGAAGGGTGGGGAAGGGTGGTTAATAGTCATTCAGAAAAATGAAAAAAAGCCGGTGGACATACGATCATGAATTGAGCTTCCCGGTACATATAAGAAGCAACTTGATTTATCAGGTGAGGTGTATTTTCATTCTGATGGCAGTTATGTGCTGGCCGGCTGCTTTTTCTCAATATGATCCCGACGTTTTGCAGGCAGGATGCCATACTGGTCAACTGATTTCCCTGCCCGTTTCCTCAACGCAAAGGAATATGATATCATGTCTGAACTGGATGCCCTGCTTTTCGACCTGGGAACCCGCACTGCCAAGATTCGACTCGATTATTATGATGTGGCAGTGCAGATGATGGAGGAGGCTTATTTCAGGCCGCTTTATCAATGGTGCAGGGACAGGGATATTATTTACGGTCATGACCAGCTTTCCCGAGCTGATGTAATCAGGGGGGTAATGTATTATGGAGACTATTTTCGAACCATGCGCTGGTATCAGGCACCGGGGACCGACCGGATGCCTGTGCTGCTGCGTGGCAAGGTGGTATATTCCATCAGCCATTTTTATTACCGGCCCCATGCCTCATTTGAAGCCTACCAAAGCCAGGGCTGGGGTGTCACGCCGGCTGTAATTTATTTCATTGAAGCAAAGAAGTAATATGTTATCGTATGAAATCCCTTTTTTATCTCTGGACTTCAAACATTCAGCGGGTTATTATTTTATGTTAAAAAACATGTATCGTGAATTGTTAGATTAATCGTTTAAGCATAATTTTATTGGATTATTGACAAATGCTTTTTTATAATTAAATGGTTAGATAATAGTAACCAGATTACTGGTATATGAAGAATTATAGAACGACTCATATGAGTATTATCTATTTGGAATATAGAAATATATATATGTATCAGGATTTCGGAAATAATTTCGTTTTTCAGAAGATTTCACAGCACGAGGTATTTATTTCCAGGAAGAATTTTGCTTGAGCCAGAAATCCTGATCGTGGCGTTATTATATATAAATCTCATTAAACGTTTAAGTAATTAATTATTAAAAATCGAAATGTATTGTACTGCATAAAATTTAAACCTGAGCATACTTTTGAATAAGGTGACCGGAAAAAAATACTTGGTGATCCTTTTAATCATCCTGATTTGTTCAAACTGTAAAAACAGGCCTCTGACAGATTCTGACAGCGGAGGTTTTTTGAACAGCCCGAAACAGAATATCGTTTTGATCAATGTGGATGACCTCGGATATGGGGATCTCAGTTGTTACGGTGCCACAAGGGTGAGCACACCGAATATTGATAAACTGGCAACACAGGGTTGCAGCTTCATTGATTCTCATTCGTGTTCCGCCGTCTGTTCACCGTCACGTTATGGCCTGATGACCGGGAGGTACCCGAGCAGGTCGGACCTATATTATCCAGTTTTTGCGAGGGTCCCCAGTATTGTGGACACATCCTGTATGACCATTGCCAGAGTGATGAAACAGGCCGGATATGCAACAGCAGCCATCGGCAAGTGGCATCTGGGATTTGGTACGGAGCAACCGGTTGACTGGAAAATGGGGCACCACATGAACAGCGATAAGTTGCTTGGATTCAAGTTCGATGCCTGGGAGGGGGGAAACCTCGTACCCTTCATTGCCCGCTGGCCGGGAAAAATAAAACCCGGGACAACATCGAATGAGTTGCTGAGCAACGTCGACCTGTTGGCAACCTTTGCGGCCATAACGGGCTATATGCTTAAAGATGGTGAAGGGCCGGACAGTTATAATGGATTGCCGTCCCTGCTCGGGACAGTCGAAAAGCCTGTCCGCGACTTCCTTGTAATCAGCCCTGCCCAGAAGAAAAATCTTGCGATCCGAAAAGGAAAATGGATGCATATCTCTTCCCAGGGAGGGGGAGGATTTACCGGGCAAAATATAGGTGATCATGGTTTGGGAGGAGCCGCAGCGACCCTGTTGACCGGCCAGGTAAACAGCGATATTGAGAAAGGGCAGATAAAACCGGGTGCACCACGGGCACAGTTATATAATCTTGAAGAAGATCTGGCCGAAAACCGGAACCTTTATCATGAATATCCCAGGGTTGTTGAAGAGCTGGAAGCTTTACTGCACAGTGCAATCAATGAAAACGAAAGCACCCGTCCTCAATAATGTTACTGGAATGGCTAAAAGGGAGGTAAAGTGAAAAAGAGGGTAAAAAGGACATTGCTCAAAGATATTGCTAATGAAGTAGGTGTGTCAACGGCACTTGTATCTTATGTTTTGAGCGGACAGGAAAGGGAGAAAAGGGTAGGGAAAGAAGTCGCTGAGCGAATACGGAAAGTGGTGAAAGAAATGAATTATTCACCGAACCAGGTTGCACAGAGTCTGAGAAAAGGTTCCACCCAGACAATTGGATTGGTTGTTACTGATATTGCCAATCCATTTTTTGGAATGATGGCCAGAATTATTGAAGACGAAGCCAATAGGTACGGATACGTGGTTATTATCGGCAGTTCAGATGAGGATTCTCAAAAATCGTCTGTTTTGGTAGATACCATGTTAAATCGTCAGGTTGACGGATTCATCATCGTACCTGCTGAAGGATCATCAAATTCCATTCGCGATCTGGTCAGGAACGAAATTCCCCTTGTTCTTATTGACAGGTACTTCAAAGATGTTATAACAAACTATGTTGTGATGGATAACCATGAAGCCAGTCATGATGGGATTGAATGTTTTATTGAGAAAGGGTATAAAAAAATTGGCCTGATCGCCTATAAATCTTCCCTGATACATATGAAGGAAAGAATTTCAGGATATGTAAAAGCAATGGAGTGTGCTGGACTTAAAGAAAATATAGCAATTACAAAAGTCAGGTATTCGCATATTAAGGGTGATATGGATATGGCCATGAAAGAATTTACACAGGGGGACAAAAAGGTTGAGGCTTTGCTCTTTGCTACGAATACTCTCTGCATACATGGATTGTACTATCTTCTGGATAATCATATCAGGGTACCTGACGATCTGGCCATTATCGGTTTTGATGAAAGTGAAGCTTTTGATTTCTTTTATTCACCCCTGACTTACATCAGACAGCCTATTGAAGAAATGGCCAAAGAATCAATAAGACTTTTAATAGATCAGATAAACGGATCAGAAAAAATAACGCATGTTGTATCCGTACATCAACTGATTAAGCGTGAATCTTGCGGATGACGATGATTTTTAAAATCTCATGAGTATGAAAAACATACTGGATCGTAGATCATTTCTTAGAATTTCCGCCGTATCAAATACGTTGCCCGGGTATTATATGAACAGGATTATTTACATAGTGTCTGTTCTGGGATTGTCTTTTTCATGTAATCATACGGCCGAAAAAAAGGGCAATGTGCTTGGGAAAGCTGAAATACCCTACCTGAAAGGAGAAAGCAGGATGGTAATTGATCCAATGCCGTGTACTGATTTTGACCAGGACAGATGGTATACCAACGATCATTGCTTTGTATGCGATCACGAAGGCAATCTTCACTGGTTTGGAATTAACAATCCCTATCCTCCGCAAGGGAAAAGACTTTATCGGTATCATCCATACCTGGGACATCTGATAACCGATAATCCAGTCGGAGAATGGGAACGTCTTCATTTTGCGATCGACGAAAGTGAAGGAACCGAATACCTGGGGGCCCCTTTCGTAATCTGGCATGAGGAATCCCGGCGCTGGGTTATGATACTTGAAACGTATTTGGATTCTCGGCGACTGGAAGTGTGCTGGTCTGACGATCTGGTCAATTGGGAAAGAACACATAAAGCCATCCTGCCTGATAAATTGTGGATTTCAACAAGGGATCCCCACATAATCAAAGGCTCGGACAATCAATACTGGATCCATCTGGTTTCAGCCGGCGTCGAAGGGCTGGAGGAATCGCAGGTGATCCGGATTAAGACAACTGATTTTATTCATTTTGGAGATCCACAAATCATTCTGGGCATTCAGGCTGATGGCCGGGAGACGTATATAGAATCACCTTTCCTTCTTGAAAAGAAAGGCTTATGGTACCTGTTCTGCACCTATGCGCACAGGAGGTATGAGGAAACGCTGGTCATTGTTTCGGATGATCCTGATCATTTTGATTATGAGAAAAACTGTCTTACCACTTTGTTCGGACATGCAGCAGAAGTATTTTCATATGAAGGGAAGAGCTATATTTCCTCCTGTGGTCCTGAGGATGAGCAGTTTTTGAACCAGCATGGCGTCACCCTTGCAGAGTTAGCCTGGGCCAGTCAATAATTATTGTATTATTAATTTTTTAATCCGATTAAAATGGCAAATAGAAGTATTTTTCCAATAGTTGTTCTGCTGCTGGTTATCCTGCCTTTGCAAGCTCAGACAAAATTTATAAATGAAACAGAAATACAAAAAAAGGAACGGATGGCATGGTGGATCCATGACCGGTTCGGTATGTTTATACACTGGGGAATCTATGCAATGCCGGCAAGGCATGAGTGGGTCAAGCGGCATGAGCAGATACCCGATGAGGAATACCAGAAGTATTTCGAGCTGTTCAACCCCGATCTTTATAATCCGGCTGCATGGGCAAGAAAAGCAAAAGAAGCCGGAATGAAATATGCCGTGATCACCACGAAACACCATGACGGGTTCTGCCTGTTCGATTCCAGATACACCGATTACAAAGCCACCAATACCCCCATCGGGAAAGACCTGATAAAAGAGTGGGTTGAGGCTTTCCGTGCAGAAGGTCTCAAAGTTGGATTTTATTATTCCCTGCTCGACTGGCACCATCCGCATTATACAATTGACAGGAACCACCCGCTGGTGGAGAGGGGAAAAGGAGAGACAGAGGAATATGAGGAAAAGTATGCGGTGTGGAACAAAGACCGGAACATGGATATTTACCGCAGGTATGTGAAAGACCAGGTGACGGAGATCCTTACCAACTACGGTAAGATCGACATTCTCTGGCTGGATTATTCATTCCCGACAGGCAATCACGGAAAGGGAAGGAACGATTGGGATTCGGAGGGATTGCTGAAACTGGTCAGGGAGCTGCAACCCGGGATCATTCTGAATGACCGGCTCGATTTGCTGGATGTGGAAGGGGGGTGGGATTTTACCACTCCGGAACAGTACAAGGTGTCGCAATGGCCGGAGCGCAACGGAGTAAAGGTGCCGTGGGAGACCTGCCAGACATTTTCCGGATCATGGGGTTATTACCGGGATGAAGCGACCTGGAAAGATCCCAAACAGCTGTTGACCCTGCTGATCGAATCAGTGAGCAAGGGTGGGAATTTATTGCTGAATGTGGGACCGACTGCCAGGGGGACCTTTGATTCCCGGGCCAGTGAACGGCTGGAAGCGATGGGGGAGTGGATGAAATACAACAGCAGGTCCATTTACGGATGTACGGAAGCCCCGGCCGGATTCACAGCTCCTGAACACAGCCTGATGACATACAATCCCGCAACCAGGAGACTGTACATCCATTTGTTGAACTACCCCCTGCAGCGGTACACCCTGAAGGGTTTTGCAGGAAAGGTAAAATATGCCCAATTCCTGCATGACGGATCGGAGATCCAGTTCGGAGAGCCCAGGCACAATGTCACCTACCAGGAAACCAGAGCGGAGGAAGATGTCATTCTCCTGTTGCCGGTTGTGAAACCCAATGTGGAAATACCGGTCATTGAACTGATCCTTAATGAAATGTAACAGTAAGGTGACTCTCTTCAGGTATATACAAACGATATTCTGAGATATGACTTTATTCAGGTGGTATTGCTGTTCGCTTCTGTGTGTGTTATTTGTAAAGATTGGGGGTACACCAACACAGCGTACCATCACAGAATTTGAATTGCGGGATAAAATAGCAGGTTACTGGATCGGCCAGTGCGTGGGGAATTATCTGGGTTTCCCCTTTGAAAGCACTTATCTGGAAGAACCTGTCCCGGTCTTTGTGGACAGGTATTACCAGTTTGATGATGACAGTACGCTGATCATTAATCGTAAGGACTTACGCGGATTCTGTCCGATGACGGTAAACTGGTTCGGAGGAGCTTTTTCCGATGATGATACAGATATCGAATTCGTCACGATTCACGCACTCGAGAAATACGGGTTGGATATAAACTATGAAGAGATTACAGAGATGTGGAAGACGCATATCAATCGGAAAATATGGTGTGCCAACAGAACAGCCCGTAACCTGATGACGGATGGATTATTCCCTCCAACAACAGGTAATAAAGCATACAATAAAAACTGGTATATGATTGATCCTCAGCTGGTAAACGAAATCTGGGGGGTAATCTATCCCGGAATGACCCTAAAGAGTGCTGCCCGTGCCCAGTGGGGGGCACATATTACATGCGATGACTGGGGAACCCATCCGGCCATCGCGTATGCGGTGATGTACAGTGCTGCATTTTTTGAGAAAGATGTGCAAAAGCTGGTTGAGATGACCCTTCTCTACCTGCCAGAAAACAGCCCATATAAGGAGGGAATCAGAGATATCTTATCCTGGTATCAACAACAAGTCGACTGGAGGATCACGCGTAAATTGATTTTTGATAAATATTACATATACAGATCAGGAGATTATGAGGCTCCTGTTTCCATTGCCTCCTCTTTATGCAACGGATTATTCGGAATCATGGCGATTCTATACGGAGAAGGCGATTTTATAAAAACCTCAGGAATTGCCGTTTCGGCAGGCCTGGATTGTGACAACCAGGCTGCCACCTGTGCCGGACTTATCGGGGTCATGCACGGTGCCTCCACCATTCCGGATAGGTTAACCCTGGGAATGTATGGTATTCCTGTGTGGAAAATGCCTTTCAATGATACCTATATCAACTTCACCAGGGATAATCTTCCTGTATATAATTCTATCAGCAATTTAGTCGATCGAATATTGCGCTTAACTGAAACAGCCATCATTGAAGAAGGAGGAAAGTCCATTGCAGAAAACGGCACGAAAACTTACGTGATTAAAGGAAATGACGATTGATATGAAAAGCTGGATACTGAAAATAAGTTTCTTCACGGCATTTAGTATTTTATGGCTGAAACATGCAAAGGCGGACATAAAACTTCCACATATCTTCAGTTCCAATATGGTCCTTCAACACGACATGGATATTCCTTTATGGGGCTGGGCGCATCCTGGAGAACTCATAAAAGTGACTTTTAATGGAATGGATCTGAAAACAAGAACCTCTGAAGAAGGGGAATGGAGGCTGACAAGTCCAGCCTGTGATTACGGGGGACCCTACTCAATGGAAATAAAAGGTAAGAATACAATTACTCTTGAAAATGTAATGATCGGAGAAGTATGGATATATTCGGGCCAATCGAATAGGGAGTTCACGGTTTTACACAGCATCGAGTCAATGAATAAAATAAATTATCCAATTATCCAGATATCCGATACAAGTGCATTTCATCTGGATGTTGTATATTAAGGCCCCATATATCAGTTCATGAAAATTAAAGACAGCCCTGCAAACATCATTTTTAACGGTACAGGCAGTCGATGAATGGTTAACGATCAATACGTCTATGCAAAAGGATTTACCATGGATGAAGAAGATTGTGTTTATTATTGGGCATATGAAAAAATTATGGACGCTGGCAAAATTGAAGAATGAGAGATGATACAGGAAACATGGAATGATCGAAAAATCGATAAATCACAAAAAAACAAAAAAACATGAGTTACAGATTGATTGGTCCGTTACCGAAAATAGGGATCCGCCCGGTCATTGACGGCAGGGAGAAAGGTGTCCGTGAATCACTGGAAGAACAAACCATGAATATGGCCAGGGCAGCGGCCCGTTTCATCGAGTCCGAGGTCAGGTTCCCTTCGGGAGAAAAAGTCGAATGCGTGATCTCGGAAATCACCATAGGTGGGGTGGCCGATGCCGCCAGGTGTGCCGCCCAATTTGCCCGTGAAGGGGTAGGGGTTTCGCTCACTGTGACGCCCTGCTGGTGTTACGGTACCGAGGTGATGGACAGCGATCCGCTGATACCGAAAGCGATCTGGGGTTTCAACGGAACGGAGCGACCGGGAGCGGTGTACCTGGCCGCGGCACTGGCCGGATATACCCAGAAAGGATTGCCGGCATTCGGCATCTATGGCAGGCATGTGCAGGATGCCGGTGACCAGAGCATTCCTGAGGACGTGCAGGAGAAGATCCTCCGGTTTGTCAAGGCCGGTCTGGCCGCGGCCCAGATGAAGGGGAAATCCTACCTCTCCCTGGGATATTCATCCATGGGGATCGTCGGATCGATGGTGGATCCGCAATTCCTGCAGGACTATCTGGGACTGCGTACAGAATTTATGGACATGAGCGAGATTGTGCGGAGGACAGAGTTGGAAATTTACGACAGAGAGGAATATAAGAAGGCCCTGGACTGGGTGAAGAAAAACTGTGCGGAAGGGGAAGATATCAACAAGCACCCTTCGGACCGCAAAAGGAAGGACTGGGAATGGGAAATGGTGGTCAAAATGACGCTGATCATGCGGGATCTGATGATCGGCAATCCGAAGCTGGCTGAGATGGGATACGGTGAGGAAGCCAGGGGCCGGAATGCCATTGCGGCGGGATTCCAGGGACAGCGGCAGTGGACGGATTACTTTCCCAACGGGGATTTCTCCGAGGCCATTTTGAATTCATCCTTTGACTGGAACGGGATCCGGGAGGCCTTTGTGGTGGCTACGGAAAATGACAGTCTGAACGGGGTGTCCATGTTGTTCGGTCACCTGCTGACCGGTACAGCGCAGATTTTCTCGGATGTTCGGACCTACTGGAGCCCGGAGGCGGTGAAAAGAGTGACCGGCTATGAACTGGAAGGATTGGCAGCCGATGGTATTATCCACCTGATCAATTCCGGTTCGACCACGCTGGATGCCACCGCCATGCAGAGGGATGCGCAGGGAAACCCGGTCATGAAACCCTTCTGGGAAATAACCGAAGCGGAGGTGAGAAAGTGCCTAGAAAGCACAAAATGGTGCCCGGGTAACCTGGAGTATTTCAGGGGTGGCGGATACTCTTCGCAGTTCAGAACGGCGGGACAGATGCCGGTGACCATGTGCAGGGTGAACCTGGCGAAGGGGCTGGGACCTGTATTGCAGCTGGCGGAGGGGTGGACCATTGAACTACCGGAGAAGGTTCATGCGATTCTTGACAGGCGGACGGATCCCACCTGGCCCACAACCTGGTTTGTGCCCAGAACCATTGGAGAGGGACCCTTCAGGGATGTGTACTCGGTGATGGAAAACTGGGGTGCCAACCACGGGGCCATCAGCTACGGCCACATCGGGGCTGATCTGATCACCCTGGCCTCCATGCTGAGGATCCCTGTTTGCATGCACAATGTGGCGCATGAAAAGGTGTTCCGTCCCTCTTCATGGCGGGCATTCGGATCCGGATCAGAAGGACCGGATTTCAGAGCCTGCAACACATACGGACCGCTTTACGGATGATCAACTGAACGGGACTTAATACGGCAATGCGATGAAACAATACGCAAAATACCTAATAATCACGGGATTTCAGGTGATATTCATTTCCTGCAATCCGGTTAATCAAACACACCAAATGGGAACCTACGGATACGACAGCGCATTTTTTGAAAGGCAGGACATTGAATTTCTGGAACTGAAAAGCAGTGATGGCCTGTCCAGGGTGTTGGTGGTCCCCGCCTGGCAGGGCAGGGTAATGACCACTTCAGCCGGTGGAGCAGAAGGCAGGAGTTACGGCTGGATCAATTACGCGTTCATCGAGTCGGGGAAAAAAGACCCGCAATTCAATGTCTACGGCGGGGAAGAGCGTTTCTGGCTCGGACCGGAAGGAGGCCCCTATTCCATCTATTTCAAACCTAGGGAAACACAGGTGTATGAGAACTGGCAAGTACCAGCCGTGATCGATACAGAAGGCTATCAGGTTGTGTCGAGTGATGACCGGGGTGTCACATTCCAAAAAGAGGCAGTCCTGGAAAACGCTTCGGGAGCGGAATTTTGGGTTGGTATAGCAAGGACCGTTTCCCTGCTTTCAGCAGAAGAGGCATCCGCTTTGTTCAATATAGACATTCCCGATGAACTGAAGGTGGTGGCCTACCAGACCGATAATACAATAACCAACAGGGGAGATCATGCCTGGACAAAGGAGACGGGATTGCTTTCCATCTGGTTGCTGAGCATGTTCAATCCCGCACCGGGAACGACCGTTTTCATTCCCTTCCGGCAGGATGCGGAAGGGGTTGTGGTAAATGATGAATACTTTGGCAAGGTACCGGCGGATAGGCTCATGGTGGATAATGGCATGGTCTATTTCAGGATCGATGGAAAGTACCGGAGCAAGATCGGGATCCCTCCAGAAAGATCCAGGGAACTGTGTGGCAGTTTTGATTCAGAGAATAATGTGCTGACCCTGCTCTGGTGTTCGTTGCCGGATGAGCCCCGGTGCTATGTAAATTCCAGGTGGGGTGAACAGGACGATCCCTACCGCGGGGATGTGGTCAATTCCTATAATGACGGCCCGGTGGAGGATGGCTCCATCATGGGTCCTTTTTATGAAATAGAGACCTCTTCTCCCGCTGCGGCGCTCGGACCGGATGAATCCATGAAGCATACGCAGCGGATCATCCATCTGGAAGGGAATAAGGAAAAGCTGGATCAAATTGTGAGGAGGTTGTTCGGGATTGCATTGAGCGAGATAGACAATAAATTTCAATAACATCTGATTGCGCAGCACACATGGAAAACCACCGCATCATACCCAGAGGGATCGTATGGCCCTTTATTCTCCTCTCTTCCCTGTTTTTTGCCTGGGCAATTCCCAATAACCTGACTGACACGATGCTTGCTGCCTTCAAGAGGATCATGAGCCTGACGGACACAAAAACCGCATGGATCCAGGTGGCATGTTACTTTTTCGGATACGGGTGTTTCGCCATCCCGGGCGCCCTGTTTATAAAGAAATTCACTTATAAATCAGGGGTCATGCTGGGCCTGGGGATGTATGCCACGGGTACGTTCCTGTTTTACCCGGCCATGATCACCTCGCGTGTCAGCGTGGAGGCCGGATTCATCCTGTACCTGTTTGCCCTTTTGATTCTCTTTGCCGGTCTATCCATTTTGGAAACCAGCACGAATTCATATGTGTGTGCCATCGGTCCTTCTTCCACGGCCACACAACGGCTGAATTTTGCCCAGTCCTTCAATCCGTTCGGTGCCATTACGGGAGTGGTGATCAGCCAGGTCTTCATACTTTCCAGGCTCAATACCCTGACGGAATCGCAGCGTGCGGCACTGCCTCCTGTTGAGCTGACCCGGATTCAGGGTATTGAACTGAAGTCGCTGACGGTCACCTACATGATCCTGGGTCTGGTGATGGTCGGCCTGCTACTGGCCATCTATTTTACCCGGATGCCCCGGTTGAAGGAAGATGACAAACGGCTGGATTTCCCGGGGACATTCAAAAGGTTGCGTAAGAACGGCAACTATGTGTGGGGAGTGGTGGCCCAGTTTTTCTATGTGGGTGCTCAGATCGCGGTCTGGTCATTCATCATCCGTTATGTGATGCAGCAGATGCAGCTCAATGAGGTGATCGCAGAGCTCGGGCCGAGTCCCGGTCCGGATGCCATTATTGCCAGGCTCAGGAACATGGACCCGGTGGCATCGGGTTTCTATAATTTCCTGGAGTGGATAGGGCTGACCGCACTTTTACCCCGGACAGCCGAGCAGGCGGGAGCCACCTATTACATCATGTCACTCTGTTTGTTTGTGATCGGCCGTTTTGTATGTACCGGTCTGATGAAATTTATCAAGCCCAGGCACCTGCTGACCGGACTGGCCTTACTGGCATTCGTTTTATGCATGATCACCATATACGGACAGGGTTATTACGGGGTGTATGCATTAATGGGCATCTCGGGTTGTATGTCACTGATGTTCCCTACCATATACAGCCTGGGGATCGACGGACTGGGAGAAGATACCAAGATCGGGGGAGCCGGGATGATTATGGCCATTGCCGGGGCTGCTTTTCTGACACAGGTACAGGGGATCGTTTCCGATCAGTCCGGGAACATCATCTTTGCCTACTGGGTTCCGGCCATTGCTTTCCTGGTGGTGGCTTTCTATTCCACTATCATTTCCCACAGGCATGAATTAAAGAAAAGATCATTCAATCAGGGACATGCAGCCTGAAAAAATCGAAAGGAGATTCGTTCGATTATGAACCAATCTTTTTGTTGGCCAGATTGCGTGAAACATCCAGCTCTTTTTCCAGCGCTTCCCTCAGAAACACATGGGCTCTGTTGAGGTGATTCTCCACTGTTTTTTTGGAGAGGCTCAACTGGCTGGCTATTTCAGAACTGGTTTGTCCTTCTTCCCTTCGTAAAAGAAAGATCTTTTTTTGTTGGGGCGGGAGTTTTTCCAAAATGTGATTTGCATTATTCAGAAGATCATTGAATTCTATTTCAGGAAGCTCATCTTTATGTTTCGTGAGCCTGGTTTCGTATTGCGTTAAATGTTTTTTTTCTCTGACCGAGCTTCTGAATCTTTTCCTGATGTTATTAAAGGTAACGGTAAAAAGCCAAGCATTTAACTGTGTATCCCTGCGCAGTTTTTTGCAATTTTTCCAGAGCTCAAGGAATACTTCCTGGACAACTCCTTCCGCATCTTCCCTGCTTTTAAGGTACCGGAACGCAAACACATAAATTTTTTTATTATACTTCCTGTAGATTTCTTCAAAGGCACATACATCCCCCTTGATGAGTTTGTTGATAGTCTGACCATCACAGTTGTGCCTGTGCATTCCTTTAAGATACTGGGATTATGCCAGTAATATTATAAAAATTATTTGTAAAAACATACTGATTTCCAAAATAGAACCGTGCTTATTCACGGTTAACGATAACCGAATTCCGATAAATCCTTTGCCGGTTTTTTCCAGGAATTAATATATTCTTTTTTCACGACTATTATTATCTTTGCGGAAATTGCCCAGGTGGCGGAAATGGTAGACGCGCTAGGTTGAGGGCCTAGTGACCGATTCAGGTCGTGCAAGTTCGATTCTTGTCCTGGGCACCAACAACATCTCCTTCCTGCAGAACCCGATTGAATTTTACCAGTTCTTAAAACAAGAAGTGTATCCAGAAAGCACGAAATTCTATTTCGCCTAACTCACACTCCTTTGAAGGAGGTGCCGATAGCCAGCAAAGCAAAGCCGGCCAGCAGGAACCAGAAGCTGTTAGTGGTTAAGAAATCGAGATTAGCGAAGTTCCCGATAATGCCAAGTAATCCAAGCAGAAGGCCAAGGATCCAGACAATTCTTTTTGGGGCTGTTGGTTTCATCATGCGATGTTTTTTGGGATTAATCAGATAAATATACGGGATTTTTACACGCGAAGAAAACTGGTTCCGGGTAATATGCTCTGCAGCAATATGTCTGACATGGAGTTCTTTCGTGCCGGGATCGTGTTAAAACTGATTGGTCATATATACTATATGGGAAACAATGCTTAAATTGTCCCATGCATTGAACTTTTTCTTATTTATCAAAAACGTAAGCTTATGAAAAGAATCTTTACTCTTTTGGTGCTAAGCACGATGGTCTTCAGCGTGTTCGGTCAGATGGAAACGATCGATTTTGAAGAAGGCCTTGCCGACACGGCATGGATCGTTTTTGCGAACGGTCCGGGTAGTTCGGATGCGGATATTGACGTCGTTCTGAACCCGTATCCCAACCAGGTGAACAGCTCTGACAGCGTGCTGTCGTTTCTCGTGCGGGACAGTGCAGATCGCTGGGTGGGGATGTACGTTGACGTTGAAGATTACCCGGCAGCATTCACGGAATTTACCGAGGAGGCACACATCCTGGCCATGATGGTTTACAAGGAGGTGATCAGTCCCTGTGCCATCAAAGTGGAGAGGAGCCTCAATTTTTTCCCTGATCCCGGCACGTTGGCGATCTATAATCCCAATACCGTGACCGACGAGTGGGAGATGCTCACATTTGATTTCAGCGATGCGATCGGGTATTACTTCCAGAGGCTGACTGTGTTCCCCCATTTCCCGGAATTGGAAGAGGAAAAATTATGGGAGGACCTGTATGTCTACATTGACAACATCGGTGTTCCTTCGGAGGATAACACCTCTGTGAAGGAGGTGGAAGGGGAGACCATGTGGCTCTATCCGACCCCCGCCGAATACAGGATGGCCGTACAATACCCGGACATGACCGGCATCATACTATCGGATATCATGGGCAGGAAGATCAGGGCCCTGAAGTTCGCAATCACCGACAGCAAGGTCATTGAGACGGGCGATCTGACAACCGGCATCTACTTCGTTACCGCTGAGACCCCTGACGGGAAAGTCACCATGCGCTTCCTGAAGAAGTGAGTCTGTCTCAAAATGTTCGTCTTTGATCTGTAAGGCATACCCCGTCGTCGCTGACAACCGAGCCTGCGAGCTCGGCGGAGCCAATCCTTGCCAGGCAAGTATTTGTAGGCTTCCGCAGGGGTATGCCTTATCCTTACAACTGCCCAATACCGGTCTTTTGAAACAGCCTTATTGCTTATCACTCCGGATGGCTGCATGGTATTCCTGCAGCGAATGGACGCGATAGGCGCCGTTCCGGCGTTCCCTGATCCCCACCGTGGCGGCCAGAGCCGCTGATGTGGTGGTGATATAGGGGACATGGTGCTTGATGGCGCTTTTCCGGATGTAGGAATCGTCATATTCACTCTGTTTCCCCGCCGGTGTATTGATCACAAGGTTGATCACCCCGTTCTTGATGGCATCAACGATATTGGGCCTTCCTTCGTGCACCTTTTTCACATATTCACATGCAATGCCCTGCGCTTCCAGGAACTTTTTGGTTCCTCCGGTGGCCATGATGTTGAACCGCATATCCTGGAAATTCCTGGCAAATTCCAGGATCTTCTCTTTGTCACGGTCGGCTATGGTGATCAGTACGGTGCCCTCGATGGGGAGTGGGACCTGGGTGGCTTCCTGGGATTTGAAAAATGCCAGCCCGTATGAGTCTGCCAGTCCCAGCACCTCACCCGTGGAACGCATTTCGGGACTGAGCAGGGGATCCACCTCCGGGAACATATTGAACGGGAACACCGCTTCCTTGACACCGAAGTGTTTCAGATCCTGTTCTTTCAGGTTAAAATCGGACAGCTTCTGTCCCAGCATGATCTGGGTGGCGATCCTGGCCATGGAAATGTTGCAGACCTTGGAGACCAGGGGGACGGTTCTGGATGCCCTGGGGTTTGCTTCCAGGATGTACACGACGTCCCCGTAAATGGCATACTGGATGTTCATCAGTCCCACCACATCCAGCGCCAGGGCGATCTTTTTCGTATATTCCCTGATGGTTTGCTGGTGCTTCCCGGGAATGATCACCGGGGGGATGACACAGGCGGAATCGCCCGAATGGATGCCTGCATATTCGATGTGCTGCATGACCGTGGGGACAAACACATCGGTGCCGTCGGACAGGGCATCCGCTTCTGCTTCGATGGCATCTTCCAGAAAATCGTCAATGAGCAGAGGCCTGTCCGGGGATACATCCGTGGCTTCGGACACATATTGCGCGAGCATCTCTTCATCCAGGATGATCTTCATGGCCCTGCCGCCCAGCACGTAAGAGGGTCTGACCATAAGCGGATAGCCGATATCCGCCGCGATCTTCCTGGCTTCTTCAAGCGTATTGGCCATGCCCGATTCGGGTTCGGGGATCTGCAGGGATGACATGATCTGCCGGAAACGGTCCCTGTCCTCCGCCAGATCAATGGTCTCGGGTGTGGTTCCCAGGATCCTCACCCCGGCCTCGGCCAGTTCATTGGCCAGGTTCAGGGGTGTCTGACCCCCGAACTGCACAATCACTCCCTCCGGTTTCTCTTTCTCGTAGATGCTCAGTACATCCTCCGCCGTGAGCGGTTCGAAGTATAGTTTATCCGAGGTGTCAAAATCGGTGGATACCGTTTCGGGATTGCAGTTCACCATGATGGACTCATATCCCGCATCCCGGATGGCAAAGGCCGCATGAACGCAGCAGTAATCAAATTCAATCCCCTGTCCGATCCGGTTTGGTCCCCCGCCCAGCACCATGATCTTTTTCCTGTCGCTTACCCGGACCCTGTCGGGTCCGTTATAAGTGGAGTAGTAATAGGCCGCATTTTCCACACCGCTTACCGGTACCGGTTCCCATGCCTGTTTGATGCCCAGGGAATAGCGCTTTTCCCTGACCGCCTTCTCCGGGATATTTAAAAGCCGGGACAGATATTTGTCCGCAAAGCCGTCCTTTTTAGCCCGGATGAAGAGCTGATCCGGAAGGTCTTCCCAGGTATGCGTCAGTATCTCCTCCTCCAGTTCCACCAGTTCTTTCATCTGTGCAAGAAACCAGGGCTTGATATGCGTCTTCCGGTACAGATCCTCCACCCCGGCTCCTTGACGCAATGCCTCATACAGGATGAACTGCCTTTCGCTGGAGGGATGGTTCAGCAGTGTCATCAGCTCGTCCAGGGACTTTGTATGGAAGTCTCTGGCGAATCCCAGTCCGTACCTGCCGTTCTCCAGGGAACGGATGGCTTTCTGGAGGGCCTCTTTGTATGTTTTACCAATGCTCATCACCTCACCCACGGCCTGCATCTGTGTGCCCAGTTTGTCCTCCAGGTGGTCAAATTTCTCAAACGCCCAGCGCGGGAATTTCACCACCACGTAATCGCCCGAAGGAGTGTATTTATCGAGTGTGCCTTCCCTCCAGTAAGGGATCTCTTCCAGGGTGAGTCCCCCTGCCAGCAGCGAGGACACGTAGGCAATGGGAAACCCGGTAGCCTTGGAAGCAAGGGCCGATGAGCGGGATGTACGCGGATTGATCTCGATGACCACCACCCGTCCGGTTGCGGGATCATGGGCAAACTGTATGTTGGTGCCCCCGATCACTTCAATGGCCTCCACGATGTCATAGGAATATTTCTGCAGCCGTTCCTGCAGTTCCGGGTCGATGGTCAGCATGGGCGCTGTACAGAATGAATCGCCTGTATGCACCCCCATGGCATCCACGTTTTCGATAAAGCATACCGTGATCATCCGGTTTTTTGCATCCCGGACCACCTCCAGTTCCAGTTCTTCCCAGCCGAGAACGGATTCCTCCACCAACACCTGTCCCACCATGCTGGCTGACAGTCCCCTGCTTACAATCGTAACCAATTCCTCGATGTTGTAAACCAGTCCCCCGCCTGTACCTCCCATGGTATAGGCCGGCCTGATCACCACCGGGTACCCCAGTTCCGCGGCCACCGCCTCGGCCTCCCGGAGGGTGTTCACCGCCCTGCTCCGGGGCATGTCAATCCCCAGGCGGTTCATGGTCTCTTTGAATGCGGTGCGGTCTTCTCCCCGCTCGATGGCATCCACACTGACCCCGATAATCTTCACCCCATAATAATCCAGGATACCGCTTTTCGCCAGTAAGGAGGACAGATTCAAACCGGTCTGTCCCCCCAGATTGGGCAGCAGGGCATCGGGCCGTTCTTTTTTAATGATCTCCCTCAGGGCATATTCATTCAGGGGTTCCACATAGGTTACATCGGCCATTTCCGGATCGGTCATGATGGTGGCCGGGTTGGAATTGACGAGCACAATTTTGTAACCCAGCGAACGCAGGGCCTTGCAGGCCTGGGTGCCGGAGTAATCAAATTCGCATGCCTGTCCGATGATAATGGGTCCCGAGCCAATGATCAGTACCTTCTCAATGTCCGTCCGTTTTGCCATATTGATCTATCAGTTTTTATGCATTGGATTTTGCCTTCCGCTTCTAATCGGAGTTGAATTTAGCAAAGATTTTTTCGTTTGCTTGCCCGGAATAACCTCTTTTTGTTTCAGGCCCAATCATTATTTTATTTGATAAAGAAGTCAGAAGAAATTAAATTGCAGATCACCGATCTCAAACCATATGACCGAAAGCTCCAATAAACTCTCCCGGTTCTGGCAGGAGTTAAGACGACGCAGGGTGATCCGGGTGACTGCCATGTATGCTGCCACAGCCTTTATCATCATGGAAGCGGCAGATATCATGCTGCCAAGGCTGGGGCTTCCGGACTGGACGGTCACCTTCCTGATCGTGCTGCTGATCGCCGGTCTGCCTGTTGCAATCATCCTTTCCTGGATATTTGAAGTGACACCTGAAGGAATTGAAAGAACAGAGTCAACTGAAGATCAATCGGAAGGAGAGGTCCTTCCTTCCGGGAGGAAGAGAAAAAGGAAGCTGAAAGCAAGTGATGTGATCATCGCTGCCCTTTTTGTGGTTGTTTTGATACTCCTCTATCCGAAAATATTCAAATCTGACAGGCTGGAGGAATTCAGATCACAGGGCGAGATCTCCATTGCGGTAATGCCCTTCCAGAACCTGACCGGGGATACCGCAAAGAATTTCTTGCAGGTCCTGGCCCAGGACAACCTGATCACATCTTTGTCGAACGCTGAAGAATTGCAGGTCAGACAAACTGAATCAGTCATCAGCCTGCTCCAGAATAGTGACCTTAAAAACTATGCAACCCTGACTTCTTCGGTGGCAGGCAATCTTTCACAAAAACTGGGTGCAGGCGTCTTTGTATATGGAAGCATCAATCAGATCGGCGAAGATATACGGCTGAATGCCAAGTTGATAGATTCGGAGACACAGGAAGTTTTCCAATCTTTTCAGATAGGTGGAAATGCCGGTGACATCTTCGATCTTACGGATTCACTTTCAAGGATGGTCAAGAATTACCTGATTATTACAGTCTTAAAAAAGGAGCTGGATCCGGAGTCACAAAAGTATATCGGAAACACAAATTCTGCGGAAGCAACCAGGTATTACATTCAAGGAAAGGAGGCTTTTTTCAGGAGGGATTATATCCCTGCAGCAGAAATGTTCCGGCAGTCAGTGCAGATCGATTCAAACTTCGCCCATGCAGCTGGTTATCTGGCTCTTTCGTACATGAACCGTGGGATTAATGAGGAGGCACGGAAATGGACCCTGATTGCGTTTGAGAAAAAGGAGGAGGTGAGCAGAAGGACACAATACATGATCGAATGGTTGTACGCTAATTTTTTTCAAGGCCCTTCTGAAGCATTGATCCCTCTGAGGCAATTAATGAAAATGGATGACCAGACACCTTTCGTTCATTATCTTATGGGCCTTAGTTACACGGTGATGCACCAGTATGAAAGAGCCATCCCGTATTTTGAAAGGTCACTTGAGATATATGAGAGGTGGGATATAAAACCCGCCTGGGTTTATATTTATACAGGCCTTGGCGATGCATATCATCAAACGGGGCAATATCGCATGGAGCGAAAACTATACAGGAATGCTGAGAAGGACTTCCCCGGTGATCCAATAATTCTCCGCATGCAGGCTGTGCTGGCGTTAAGCCAGGGAAAAACCAATGCTGCGGATGAATACATTGGCAGATATATATCCATCCTGGAAGGAAATGCTTATTCTGAAGCTGCGATCACTTCAGGTTTGGGAAGTATATATCGGGATGCGGGACTTTTTGATAAGGCGGAAGAATTCTACCGCCGGGCACTTTCCCTGGAGCCGGACAGGGCAGTCAGATTGAATAATCTCGCATGGTTCCTGATTCATTATGACAGAGATATTGATGAAGGTCTGGAACTCATAAAAAAGGCGCTTGAAATAAGACCCGGCGACTATCTTTACCTGGACACAAAAGGGTGGGGATTGTACAAACAGGGAAAGTACCGGGAAGCACTTGAGTTCCTTGAAAAAAGCTGGGAATCAAAGCCCATGTATGATTACGACATATACCTTCACCTTGAGGAGGCACGGAAGGCAGTGTCAGATCAGTCTTGAGAACTACACCGCCTCGATGGTTGACGGCGGTTTGGAGGTGATGTTATAGGTGACACTCACCACACCGGGTATCTGCCTGATGATCTCCGCTGCAAGACCGGTCAGCATTTCGAATGGTAGTTGTGTAGGTGTGGCGGTCCGGGCATCCAAACTGTCCCAGCAGCGGATCTCGATTTGCTGACCGAATTCCCGCCTGCCATCCACCATGCCCGTAACCCGGTCCTCATGAAGGATCGCCATGTATTGAAAAGCTCCCGTATCTTTGAGTTTGTTTTCCACGATGGTTGTTGCCCTTCGGACTGTCTCAAGTCGCTCCTCCGTCACCTCCCCGATGATACGCGCAGCCAGTGCGGGTCCGGGGAATGGAATGCGGTCAAACAGTTCGGGAGGCAATCCCAGGGCACTTCCCATCTTTCGTACCCCGTCCTTCCGAAGCTGGATCAGGGGTTCGATGATTCGGTAGCCGAATTCTTTCTGCGGGTCGATCCCCAGCTGTTCGAAAACATTGTGCTGTCGTTTGACACCGGCTACTGTCTCATCCACATCCGTCAGAATGGTCCCCTGCAGCAGGTGTTTGGCCCGGCTTTCCCTGACAAGTCTTCTGAATACATCTTTATAGAAGGTCTGGGTGATCGCTTCACGTTTTTCTTCGGGATCCGTGATCCCTCTCAGGGCGTAGAGAAATTCCTTACTGGCATCAATGATCTCAACCGGCACCTCCAGTTTCCGGAACAGTTCTCGTACCCTATCGGGTTCCGATTCCCGCATCAGGCCGTTCTGGATGAAATAGGTTTTCAGTTTATTTCCCAGTGCCCGGTGTCCCAGCATGGTCACCACCGAGGAATCAACTCCCCCTGACAGGGCATTGATGGCGGTTCCGTCCCCCACGGTGGACCGGATCATTTCAACTTTTTCATGGATGAACTTTTCGGTGTTCAATTCACCGGCTTTGATTTCTTTGATCATTGGATTTAGAATATAATTAATTGTTTTTAAGTAAGTTGCAACGAATAATGAAAGTGTGCCATCACCGGGATTCCTTTTCAAGGAAGCTGTTTAAACTTACTTAAAAAAACACAGAAATGGTCCTTGCCAGTTCATTTTTCCAATATTCAGCTTTACAACATAACCAGGTCCTGAACCATGAGACCAAATTACCTGATTCACAGAACTATATGCTCTCTAGCTCATTGTATTGCAAATCATGGACAAGAGAATATCTTTGACAGGCCCATCCCAAAACTCAGAGAATGTCAAAAGAAATTTCGGGGCTGGTCCAATGGAAGTCATGATTTGACTCATATGCAATAAGAGGTTAACTTGCATATATCCATATTTGTTATTAGATGTCTGAGGATCCCAACAGACTATTACGCTTCTGGCAGGAACTGAAGCGGCGCAGGGTCATCCGGGTCTCTGCCATGTATTCGGCCACTGCCTTTATCATCATTGAGGCAGGAGACATTGTATTGCCCAGGCTGGGATTGCCGGACTGGACGGTCACCCTGCTGATCGTACTGCTGATCGCCGGCTTTCCCATCGCGGTCATCCTATCCTGGATCTTCGATGTAACCCCTGAAGGAATTGAGAAAACGGAGTCCATTGGTGATCGATCAGCCACGGAAATTCTGCCGTTCCGGGAGAAGAAGAAAAGAAGACTGAGAGCCAGCGATGCCATCATTGCCATCCTGCTGGTGATTGTGCTGATCTTGCTTTATCCGAAAATCTTCAAACCAGACAGGATCGAACAATTCAGGTCAGAGGGAGAGATCTCGGTTGCGGTGATGCCGTTCCAGAATCTGACCGGAGATACCGTGAAGAATTTCTGGCAGGTCATGATCCAGGATAACCTGATCGCTTCGCTGTCAAACTCCCCGGAGTTGAAGGTCAGGCAGACTGGAACGATTCTAAGCCTGCTGAAGAACAGCGGAGTCTATAATTTTACATCCCTTACTCCCGTGACTGCCGGCCGCATCTCACAAAAACTCGATGCAGGTATTTTTATCCAGGGCAGTGTCAATCAGATAGGAACGACTACCAGGTTGAATGCAACGCTGATCGACTCGGAGACCGGGGAGGTCTTTCAGTCATTCCAGGTTAACGGAACTTCTGAAAATCTCCTGAGTATGGCGGATTCCATTTCAGGAATGGTGAAAGATTTCCTGATCGTCACCGTGTTGGAGAAGGAGTTTGCTCGGGTTTATCATTCATATTTGGGAATGACTGAATCTCCTGAAGCCCTGAGGAATTACATTCAGGGAACAACCGCCTTTTCGAGAAGGGAGTTTTCTCTGGCCAGAGATTACTACATGAAAGCCATCGAGATCGATTCAAACTTCATCCCCGCCATGACTTATCTGGCTACTTCATATGGAAATGCGGGTCTCTACGAAGAAGCCAGGAAATGGAGCCTGAAGGCTTATCAGAATGTGGATCAGGTTTCCGGGATAGAGGAACTCATAGTAAAGACCAATCATGCTATCTATTTTGGCACTCCCTCCGATGTGATCAAGTATTCAAGACAGATGCTGGATATGGATGACCTGGCAGCGGTGGCTTACTATTTACTCGGACTTTATTATAATGAACTCAACCAGTACAGCCATGCCATTCTGGAGCTTGAAAGGCTTCTTGAACTCTATGAAAAGCAGGGAATCAAACCTTTCTGGGTGTATTACTATACCAACCTGGGGATCGCATATCATCAAACGGGACAATTTAAAAAAGAAAGAAGGCTGTACAGGAAGGCTGTGAAGGACTTTCCCGGTGAGCATATCCTGATCTACAGGCAGGCCATCCTTGCTTTGAGCAGAGGAAAAACAGCCCGTGCGGATGCATATATTGATCAATTCGTTTCCATGCTCGAGGAGCGCTCCTATTCTGAAGCAGCTATTTGTTCAAATATTGGAAATATCTACTGGGATGCCGGAATCCTTGATAAAGCAGAAGAATATCATCGCAGGGCACTTTCTCTTGAGCCTGAAAGCGCTCGCAGGCTGAATAGTCTTGCCTACTTGCTGATCGAAAAGGATCTGAATGTGGATGAAGGCCTTCAACTGATTGACAGGGCCCTGGAATCAGATCCCGATGACTATCTTTATCTGGATACCAGGGGATGGGGCCTGTATAAACAGGGCAGATACGAGGAAGCGGTGAAGGTCCTTGAACAGGCCTGGGAACTGAAGCCCAGGTATGATCACCAGGTATATCTTCACCTGGAGGAGGCCAGAAAAGCCCTTGCCGGTCAGCGGGGATCCCCGTAGATGAGCCCCCTGCCATGGGTCCCTACGTACACCCGGCCGTATTTCTTGGGATCGCCGGTCACATGCAGCAGCAGGCCCCACTGGTGCGCATCATCATTGATGCGGACCCAGCCGTTCCCGAAATCGTCCGAGCGGAAAATGCCCCTGACCCCTTCAATGGTTCCCACCAGGAACAATGCAGGGACGTCCGCTGCCGGGGCTGCCTTTCCGAACCCGAAGGCATGGATCTCTTCCACCCCGAGAAGCTGTCTGAAATCCTTCCCGGAGTTTTCCGAGTGGAACAGCCCGCGGAACGCGGCCAGCCAGATATCGTTTTTCATGCCCGGCGAGGCATAGAGCCGGTCCTGTCCGCCCCGGCTGTCCCCCCGGAATCCTTGTTCTGCGGGGATGCCTCCGGGAAGATTCAGCGCTGCTGCTATAAATGTGCGGCCTCCATCCGGACTAACATAGAACTCGCCGGCGAACAGGTCCATCGCATAGAAGCAGGAGGGATCCACCCGGTCGGCGATCACCCGGCTGTTTACCGGAAGGCTCTCCAGCTCCGTCCAGGTGGCTCCCCGGTCAGAAGTTATATACGGCCTGCTTCTCTGCGGGGTCCAGACCCAGGTAACCCCGTCGGCCGATACCGCGATATGACCGTGCCTGGCTTCGGGAAACGGCATGGTTGGTGCGGGCTGCCAGGATCTTCCCCCATCCAGGGAATAGGCGATGTTTTGATCCGGCTGATCGGCCGATTCGATACCCACGCGGACGATCACCTCCGGTTTCAGCCATCCGCAGGCAATGCCATCCGTGTTCCCGAAACGGGGATTCACGAAACAGTCAGCCGCGGGCCGGTCCAGGTCATCGTGTACAAACCCGCAGTAATCGCCAATCCCCGAAAGTACCTGTCCGCCTGCGGGGGGACTCAGCAGATCCAGGGGCACCGTTTCCTCGATCCCGGTGCTCATGATGTGCCAGGTGGTGGGCAGTCCCCGGTCCGCACCGGTCAGGTTGAACGTCTCATGTCCCCCGTAACCCGTGGTGAACAGCGCATGGTCCGGATCGAAGGGATCGATCTCCACGTCGAACATCCAGTGTACCCCGGTGTGGCGGACATAGGGGGCTAAAGAATAATCGAATTCCGCACCGCCGGCAAACAGGGGGATCCAGGTCTCGCCACCGTCGGTGCTCCGGAACAGTTCCTCACCCCCTGCACTGTACCGGTGATAGGTGCTGACAATGATCGCATCCGGATCAGAGGCATCCGCCGAAACGGCCGCATAGCCGAAAGCCCTGCCGTTATCCGGATCGGGCCGGTCGGGGGTGATCTCCTTCCAGGTATCCGTTTTTGTGTCCAGTCTCCAGACCCCTCCATCGCGCATGGGCCAGGGTCCCGGATTGGTGCCGTAGGTGACGTACAATGTCCCGTCGGAAGCCAGCACCCCGTGGGTGGGCCTGAATTGTGTGGGCTGTCCCGGCACCGCATGCCAGGTCACGCCCCCGTCAATGCTCCGGAACAGGTTTTCCCTGCCCATGAGGGATACTCCTGCATAAATCTTGTCGCTTCTGCTATTTCCTCCTGCTGCAGGATCGAACAGGACGAAGATGATCCCGCTTCCCGCTTCCTGGCGGCGACGCCAGCTGTTCCTTCCATCAACCGGTTCCGGTAATGCCTCCTGTACATCGGGAAAACTTTCTACGGGTGACCAGGAGAGGGCCCTGTCCGTGCTGCGCCAGAGCCCGTTATGCCTTGTCCCCAGGTAAATGATCTCCCCGTTGAGGGGATCGACGGCCATCCGCTCCCCGTTCCCGCGACCATTTTCGTTCCCGCCCATCTTGAACGGAACATCGGTCCGGCGAAAGGTGATCCCACGGTCGGCTGACCAGAGGATGGCCCCATCGGGTGTGGACGGATTGGTATAGGTGCCGCAGGCCATGTAGAGCCGGTCAGGATCAACGGGGTCCAGGGCGATGCTTTCCACGCCCATCAGGTTGAGGTCTTTGTAAGGGATCCAGTCCAGCAGGGGCTCCCATTCCGCTATTTCCGGGTTCCACCGGTAGCCGCCTCCCATGTCGGTCCGGCAGTAGCGCAGACCGGGTTCGTTGGGATGGAATACGAATCCTGTTACAAATCCGCCTCCCACAATCCGCACATTTTTCCACGTGTAAGGCTCCGATCCGGTGAGTACCTGTCCCCGTAACTGCGGGAGGATGAAGGTTGTGCAGAGCAGCACCGAAACGATCGCGGCAATTGTCCTCCGGTGGTTCATCTCAGTCAGCGTACGTCCGGATCTTCCAGGTAACCCTTCCGTCCAGCGGATCCTCCGTCAACCGGTACTTGTTCCCCGAAAGCTGCAATGCGATCTCGTGCAGCTGGTTGTCCTCCGGCAGGCAAACCAGTCCCCCGGCTGCCTGGTTTCCCGTGGTATAAACCACCAGGTCCAGTCTGGACCAGTCCATCTCCATGGTGGACTGCGCCAGCTTGATGTGGGGGATGACAGCGCCGTCACGGACCAGGACGATGATGTCCAGCTCGCCTTTTTCAATATGGTGCCAGCCTGCAGGATATGACCGGCCCGTCTGGTAGTCGATCCATGATCCCGGGGGAAGGTAGACTTCCCTTCCGTCTCCGTTTGTCAGCAGGGGAGCGACCAGCATGTCCGAGCCGAACATATACTGGTCCTCGATGAGCCATGCACCCGGATCATCCGGATAATCCAGGAACAGGGCGCGGAC
>Ga0209205_1000037_pt1 | contig 53442 bp, 40 predicted proteins | sample ZodSprso05mmetaG_FD_184133 | JGI IMG/M metagenome (GOLD analysis project Ga0209205, IMG submission 184133) | Hot spring sediment microbial communities from Zodletone spring, Oklahoma to study Microbial Dark Matter (Phase II) - Zodletone Spring... ... | reverse complement strand
GTTCCTCGCTTCCGCGCTGAGGGTAGCATCCGTGTTATCTTCCCACCGCCTGCACAGGTACATGGGCCGGTAGATCCTTCCGATGCGGTAGTATCTGCTGATGGCCAGCGCCACCCCGTAATCCTCTCCGTAACTTACATTGGGGATGTTGATCTGTCGCAGCACCGGTGTGAAAAAAGCCCGCGGAGCACCCAGTCCGTTGATGCGGAGTGCATTGTTCCTGCCGTTTTCCGGCGTCCACTCCCTGTGGTCCACGATCCCCGGCGGGATCTCCTCCAGGTCGAAGCTGGTCACCCTGTAAGACCCGATCACCATGGCACACCGCTCCTCATAAAACGTCCGGACGATCTGTTCCAGGACCGAATCATCGTTGTACAGGTCATCGCTGTCCAGCTGGACCGCGAACCTGCCGCATGCGGCATGATGCACCGCTTCATTCCAGCAGCCCCCGATCCCCAGGTCCTTTCTCCCGGGAATGAGATGGACCAGGTTCGCATATTTTTCCCCGGCCTTTCTGACGATCTCCGTGGTCCGGTCGGTGGAGTGATTGTCCACAACGATCAGGTTGTATGCAAAGCCGGCCTTCTGGCGCATGACCGATCCGATGGCATCGCCAATGGTCCTTTCCCGGTTCAGAACGGGAATGATCACGGAAGCTTCCGCTTCAAAGCTGCCTTCATCGAGGGACACCTCCCGGAAACGGGGTGACAGGTATGCCCCGGCATCCTGCAGATGGAGGGTGACGGCCCGCTCCATTTCCTGCTGTATTTCCCTGCCGGCAGGATCCAGGTAATCGAAGATACTTTTCCCCGGATCTGCGACATCCGGCCGGTCCACCGTGTACAGATATTCCGGGATGCGTACCACCGGGCAATGGCGACTGATCTTCAGGCGCAGCATGTAGAGCCCTGCATGCCTGAAAGACTCGGGTATCCCTTCGGCGGCTTTTCGCAGCGCCGGGCTGCTGAAGAACAGGATGGGGCCGAAATCAAAATCATCCCGCAGACTTCCCTGCTGGTAATCGATCACCGGATGGGGCGAAAGTTTCCCACCGGACAGGTCCAGGTGATCCGCATACACGATCCCCGCATCCATGTCCCCCGCCACCGACAGGAACCGCTCGATGGCGAACTGTCCCAGCCGGATGGCAACCTGCCTGGTCACCACCATCGCATGGTCTGCCCCGGATGCATACCGGCTGATGGTACGGATGGTTTCCGTACCGAACAGTCCGTCTGTCCGGACAAACGTGCATTTTTCAACGGAAGGTCCCGTCTCTTCCTGTCCCAGCAGGAAAATCCGGCGTACATGGGGATGGGCCGAGAGCTCCTGCAGGAAGTCCGTCCGGGCCTCCGGTCCCTGCGCGGGTATGAAACAGTGAATTGTGCTCATCGATTTTTCAGTTCAGCAGGTACTCCAGGATCCTGGCCATGATCATATCCCGCTCCCCGGGATCGATAATGGTCTCGAACGGGAACCCGAAGGCCACCACGTTCCAGGCTCCTTTCCAGGCCACCGCGGCGCTCATGTTATTCTCCGCATACCTTGCCAGGGTAAAGGCAGTGGAATCGGCAGGCTCCAGTGCATCGGCGCCTTCCACCACATAGATATCAGGATGATATGCCGTGTTGAAACTGTACCGGGTCTGCACCTCCGAAAAACCGGGGTCCATAAAATAGAACTTTCCCAGCCGGGAGGCGTTGCCGGTCCTCCATTTGTATTTCAGCAGCACTGCCACCAGGGAATCCTGCCCGAGGGAATGGGGATCGGATGCAATATGGGCCCCTGAAATGAACATGTTCCCGCCCCCCTCAAGGTATTTCGAAATGACCGTGAGAAGCATGCCGGGAAAGACCTGAAACCAACCGACGGTGTCATTTTTGGGCAAATGGGTGGTCTTCTCCTCGCCGGCGATAAAATCCACCGCGTCATACACTCCCAGTTCCGCCTCACCATCTTCCACCGTTTCATCGCTGACCGATACGAAGGAGTAGCCGGCTGCCCTGACGGAAACCCCGTGCACGTAGCAGAAGTCAAAACTGTTCCCGGGATACACATCCTGTTCAAGATCCGCGTACGAAGCTCCGTGTCCGGGTGAATCATCATCCAGCCAGGGTGAGCGCTCGCTGAAATCGAACTGGGCACCCACCGTATGGAGATCTTCCTGAAAAGGAACACCCTGATCCACCATATGCAGGAACCCCGAATGCGCCTCGTCGTCGAACCAGGCCGGACCGCCGGTCCTGTCAAATGCGCTGATAAGCAGGATGGTCCTGTCCGATCCGGTCCTTTTGCACACGGAAAGGACCTCTGAAGGAAAGCTTTCACCTCCCCTGTTCAGGGCGGTGACCCTGAAGGAGTAAATGGAATCGGGAGCGCACTGCGGCAATGAAAAGGTGGTTCCCTCCACGCTGATCCCCTGGTCCCACCCTTCCCCGTTGATCCTGGTGTACACCCGGTAGCTATCCGGATCCGCTGTGGGCTCAAGGGGATCGGCCCGGGGCTTCCAGTGCAGGTTGATCCCTCCCTGCCCGCTGAATTCAGAGCGAAAGGAGCGGACCGGAAGCGGCTGCACCACGGTCTCGAAATCGTACAGCTCAGCCAGGAACCGCAACATTCCCTTGTAGATCGCCCGGCATACATCAAACCTGAAAGCGGGTTCACTGCCGAAACGCATATCCATGAGGTTCTGGTGGGAAAGCAGCTCAAGCAGCATGGAGGGGACATTGGGCCGGTAAGCCTCGCTGTAATCCCGGTCCCACATAGCCCTCCTTACCCAGTCAGGGTCATATTTGGCCCGGATATCCTCCACGATCTGGGTCTGGATCAGATCGGTCATATCCCGGGAAGCCATTCTGGAGAGCCCGCCAGGAAAAAATCCCCGGTTCGACCGGGTGCTGTAGATCCCCAGGGTACCGATGACCGTATCGCTGCCGCTGATCCCCGCATCCGTATGAAAGGCAAAAGAAAGATCGATGGGGATGCCCAGTCCCGTTACACCCCTCCCCTTCGCAGGACCCGATAAATTGCCTGCCAGGTAATTGACCCACTCACCCCGGCTCTGGTAATCGTCTGTATAATCGTTCACGGGTGTATTGAGCCTCCACACCAGGCTGTCTGGAAAACCTGCATATTGCAGGTAATAACGGGCCGATTCCTGGTAACGGGGACGGTTGCTGGTGAGTCCGTTCCTGGAAATATTGCCCGTACCTCCGCCGAACCTCACCGCATCGGCGGAAATGCTTGCGTTGCGGCGACTGCTTTTATTGGTAAGTACCACCTGGCCTTTCCCGGCATGGATCCCCCCGGGGAACCGGAACCTCCCCAGGTATACCCAGGTTCCCCCGCCCATCTGCTGATTCACGGAGAATTCCGTCCTCCCCCCTGCGTGATACACCGTATAACGTACATCGTCCGCATTGGCGGGGGATGCATGGTAGGACACGTAGACCGCGTAATACCCCTCTGCCGGAATATCGGGGATCCAGGTCACCATCCCGGTACCGTTCCGGTCCGAACCCATCTCCTGGTAACTCCCCAGTGTGAATGGATTTTCATCCACATAGGGGGGATGCCCGATACCGAAACCCGTTCCGGGGACGGACTGTATGGCATTTTCCGTACTGAAGCAGATACTGTTCCCTGTGCTCCCGTCATTGTCCACCACCACCTCGTTCACCTGCCAGTCACGTTCCCGCGGAAGGAATACATTCGCTCCCGCATTTTCAAGCATGGGGACCAGCAACTGGAGGTTAAAAGCCATGGGAAACAGGTCCTCCACAGTCTGGAAGATCCTGGCACGCTGCCATTCCCAGCGGTGCAGCGAAGGTTCGTAATACCAGCCGTGGCTGTGCCACAGTGCGATGTTCGTATGGTAGAGGGATGCATCGGAGAGATAAGGCCTGGAAAGGTTTTGCACCAGCGGCGGGGATTTCCTTTTCAGTCGCCCCACCACGCGGTCCCTGTCCTTGTCTCTTCTGTCCGTCCTGTAATAATTGGGTATGTACTCCCGGATGTTCCTCCTGCAGGACCAGATCTCCAGGTCATATGTATTGAAAGGAAACGGAAGGTCTTCTTTCAGGCCATCTTCAAAAAACTGGATGGTCCGCTCCCTGAGCGGGGCATAGGCCAGTCTCGCATCCAGGTGAACCCGGATGTTACTTTTTCTTGCGTCAATGAGCACGTTATCGATCCGGATCGAGTCCTTTTGCTGATAACCGGTCAATTCGACGAACAGCCGTCCGTTGAAATATTTCTGCACATTCCTTTCCAGCTGCTCCATGACCAGGGAATCCCCGGATGCATATATCGCACGGGCACCGAGGAATGGGGAGAGCATAAAAGAAAACAGCAGGGTGAAAACCCATCTTCGGAAAATAAACATATCAGGATATCAACTTTACTTTACAGCACTACCATTCACACAGCATAAAACTAACATATATTCGGGTACCCTGTAATTTTTTTACCGACAGGGGTAAAGATAATATTTCCGGGCCTTCTTCATGAAATCCTCCCTTTCCCTGCTGTCGCCCCGCCAGATCTCCAGCGCTTTTTCAATATCCCCTTCCATGATCGATTGCCTTACCCGGTCTGTTCCGCACACCCGGTCGAACGAACCGTACTGCGCTTCCCTGCCCAAAAATACATCGAAGGCTGGGGCAACTTTCACCGCATCCTGGAGGAAACGGAACTGGATTTCGGTGAGTACAGCCTGCTGAAGGTCGGTCAGGTAGATCTGCACCCCCTGCAGCGCTTCTCCCTTTTTTGCCATATAATAGGGCTTCAGGTAAATTGGACGAAAAATAACGCCTTCCAGGCCCCTGTGGTTCATGGTATCCGCCAGGGCTTCCGCATCCATTTGAGCGGTGACAAGTGTCTGAAAAGGAAGGGTATAACCGATCCCGACCATGTTTGGATCCAGTTCCCCCAGAATGCCTGTGGCCGCATTGTAAAACACGGTCCGCTCATCCGGAATGTGGGGGAGAAGTGGGCACCCACAGTAGCCCGGTCCTGTCAAAGGTCATCTCCCTTTCCCACCCTTCCATGGGCACCACCTGCAGGCTGCACCGCCTGCCTCCCTCGAGCATCCCCTCCCCGTTCAGCATCAGCGCCAGCTCACCGCAGGTCATTCCGTACAGATAAGGGATGGCGTACCGGCTTACAAAGGAACGGAATCCCTCCTCCGCCAGGCACCCCTCCACCCTGTATCCTCCCATGGGATTGGGCCGGTCAAGGATGACCACCTCCTTGTGGTGGTCTGCCGCGGCCTCCATCACCATTCCCATGGTGCTGATGTAGGTATAGGAACGGACACCGATGTCCTGGATATCGTACACAATCACATCCACGCGGTCCATGGCCCGGCTGTCCGGTTTCCGGTTCTTGCCGTAAAGCGAATAGACCGGGACCCCGGTCCGGGCATCCACCCTGTCCCCCACATGATCGCCCGCCGCAAAATCGCCGCGCACCCCGTGCTCCGGGCCGAACAGGGCGGTCAGGTTCGTATGGGCATGCAGGATGTCAATGGTGCTACGCAGGTTACGGTCCACCCCGGTGGGATTGGTCACCAGTCCCACCCGCTTCCCAGCCAGCAACCCAAACCCGGAGTCCTGCAATACGTCGATCCCGGTCCTGACCTGAGCGGAAACATGGAAAGCCGTGCCGGTGCACAACAGCAGCAGCAAACAAATCCTCTTTTTCATACTCCGGTAAGCGATGGGGGTCATGCTTTGAATTTTTTATAACGCTCCTTCAAATCTTTGAAATCATTCCTTTCTTTGATCGAATCCCTGGCAGAATTGTACAGCATTTCCACATGTTTTTCAACGGTTTTTCTGTGCTTCGGAAGGGTGGCAGATTCATGAATGGTGATACAGGATTCCATCAGCCTGATGATTATCGCGGGAGTATTTTCCCCGTACTGTCTGATCTGGTTGAACGCTGCATCCATCATCCCTTCAAAGGTAAGTGGTTTTGTGATGACCCGCAGGTGTTTTTGATCATCATACCTGTAAGCCGAAGGAAACCTGGAGCGTGTCAGGTAGCACAAGGTGGCTGTAAGATAATCGATGCATGTGATCGCGGTATAGGGATCATTGATCCCGGGCGACAGCGCCCTGGCAGCGATTTCCACCATCTGGTGAATGGCAAATTCAGCATCCTGTGTGGCGGTTCGCTTGTTTCCCAGGATGAAGGCACGCTGGATTTTCTCCCTGGCGGTTTCCCCGAGTTTTCCCCTGGAGCAGACGGTAACCAGATGCTGTTTCTCTGTCAGGAAATCGCCGGGCTGGTACTGAAGCATGATGAGCAGGTCATTTTCAACAGCCGCCTGCATCAGTCCCTCATTGTTCACTGCCTGCAAATAACCGTTCCCGGTCGTTTTCAGATCCTCCCTCTCCGGGAAAGCCTTCTTTATTTCAGACAGTTCTTTGTCAGAGGGTGGTTTTTCTTTTTCTCCGCCCATCTCCTCCGGGAATAATTTCCTGAGCTGGGTATGCAGTTTCATATTGATGTCCGAGATCACATGATCTGCCTGGATGCTCACGGAGATATGGTGAATGAAAATGACCAGCAGGAATATATTGACGATGGCTATCAGCACGGTGAACAGGACGGATATATTGGGAACGAATTCGGCGGAGGTATCAGACTTGACCGTGCGCAGGATCAACAGGCAAAAAATAAAGGTCGCAATGTAGCTTCCCAGCACCACCTGGTTGATCCTGTCGTGCATAAAATTCTGCAGCAGCCTGGGGCCGAACTGGGATGATGCCAGGGTGAGCGCCACCAGGGTGATTGAAAAAACCGTCCCGGCCACCGTGATCATAGCCCCCGCAGTGGTGGAGAGAATGCTCCTGGCCGACTCCGCGCCCCCGGAAAAGAAATACTTCATCAGTCCGGATGGCACATAATCGGTCCGGATGTCCAGGTAAATGAGCCCGAAGGCGCTCAGGATGGCCAGGATGATGATCGACAGGGGAATAAACCAGAAACTGCCGCTGATCAATTCCCAGAAATAGGAGAGTTTTGTTTTCATCGAATGGGTATTTGGTCGGTTTTGATCATCCAGTTTGGATTATTCCGTGCTGAACCGGAGAACAAATCCGCCATATGGCATCAGGGTCAGCTCCGGGGGGCTCCCCGGAACAAGCTCCACCGTTTCCTGCCGGAAACTGCGGCTGTCCTCACCGTCCGTGATCAGATCCCCGGTGGTCATGCGGTCCGGAAAATCCATTTTCAGGGTCACTGTTTTTTCCCTGTCCTCCCCGTTGATCCCGGCCACATACCAGGTCGGACCAGACCGGCGGGCAAGGATCACCAGTTTTCCCGGTTCACCGGAAATGAAACGCACATCTTCCCAGACTGCCGGCACCTCTTTCATGAAGTCACGCACATAAGCGGGAACTTCCCTCATGCCCCGGGGAACCTCGGCGAAGTGCTGGACACCCGACCAGAAGATTACCGAAAGGGCCAGCTCGAAACCATGGGTCGTCACCCTCCTGATACCGGGTATCTCAGAGAAGCAGACCGGCGTGAAATCCATCGGATCGAACACGTTGCGCGTAAAAGGCAGAATGCAACAATGTCCGGGCTGCCGGTCGGCATTGGCCTGTTCAAAGGTCATGAATTCGAACCCGCGGACCGATTCCATGGTGAGCAGGTTGGGATAGGTCCGCTGCCAGCCCCTGGGAATGGTGGCGCCGTGACAGTTGACCACCAGTTGGAATGCTGCGGCATCCTCGAATATGTCCTGGTAATAATTGATCATGGAAGAGCCATCCCCTCCGAAAAAATCCACCTTGATGCCGCGGATGCCCATCTCCTTCAACCGTGCGAATTCTGACATGCGGTCCGCCCGGGTAAGCAACCTGCTTTTGGGATGGTACACCGTCGTGTTCCAGTCGCCCGACGAATTATACCACAGGATCAGTCCCACCCCCCTTTGCGCAGCGTACCCTGCCAGTGCCTCGATCCCGGGATACCCGATCCGCGTATCCCAGTCCACATCCACCAGGCAGTACTCCCATCCCATCTCCGCCGCATAGTCAATGAACCGCTTCTGCACCGGGAATGTGACGGAATCGTCCTTCAGCAGCACCCAGCTCCAGGAAGACCTGCCGGGCCTGATCCAGGACATGTCTTCGTAATCCGGAGGAACCGCCAGGTCCGTTCCCAGGGTGGATTCCACGATCTTCTCCAATCCGCCCATGGCGATGATCCTCCAGGGAGTCTCCCAGGGCAGGGAATGAAACGGCTTCACCGGTCCGCCCGGAAAATTCTCCCCTTCCCCGGGGAATCCCACGACCATTCCGCCGGTTCCGGGATCGTGCTTCAGTCTGCATCCGCACCAGTTCCGCACAAGCCCTGTTTCGGTAACCAGCATCCATACATCCCCGGTTCTGAAAAGGGCCGGCATGACCCAGCCGGCTTCACGTTCCGGCAGGGAATCCAGGAGGATGTCCTTTTCATAGAACTCCTCATAGGAAGGCTGGGTCTGGCACCATCCCGTGCCCGCATCCGCCATGGGCTGGATATGGGCCCTGGTGCCCGGGGGGAACCGGAACCCGGTGTATTCCCTTTCAATCTGCAGGGTATCCTTTGAAGCACCGGGAAACTCATACCTGAAGGCCACTCCGTCATCAAAAGCCCGGAACACAATGTCCATCCTGAGCCCCTCCCTGTTATGCAGATGCATGATCCGCCGGTTGGAAACGTGACTGATCTCCAGTTTCTTTCCTGCAACCAGTCCGTAGCTGCCGGTGACAGTCGCTGGCTCCGACACGGAATCGAGTACCAGTCCCCCCGAAAAATCCGCATCGGTCCGTTCCAGTCCCAGCCTGGAATCCAGGAGGACCTGCCTTCCCCCGCTCTCCACGCGGTAGTAAATCATGGAATCCGGGGTAACATGGCAGTGAAGCACGATACCCCCGTCCGGACTTTCCAGCCTGTATTCATTCACTTGTGGACGGCAAGAGCAAATAAAGAGGAGACCCACCGCGAGGATCCCTGTCAGCCATGTGCTTGTATATTTTCGGTTCATTTTGTGAATAGCATGAAGGTGAATATGATACCAGGGGCACTTCCGTTATGGAAGGATCCCGAAATTAAAATAAAGGGTGTGTTCGAAAGTCCCGTCAAGCGCATTGAGCATGCCCGACGGACCCGTACTGGCCGCTGAGGCGTTCAGCCCGGTGCTCATCTTGGTGCCGATGGGCGGTATGGCGTCCAGGAAAGATAAATCGCCCGGCGGCAGGGGCGGATGATGTGTGGGTTCGGGGAATGCAGAGAACTCGAAAAGCCGGACAAACACCGGATCATCGCCGGCCACCAGGATCTTCCCGTCCAGGGTGTTGAGTTCCATCCACCGGACCCCGGCATGGTATCCCTTGAACTCCGGGAAATTCCAGGGATAGGTCCCCGCCATGGTATTGTTGTATGCTTTCCCCCAGACGTCCAGGGTCGTCCCCTCCATCCGGTTCTTCCACACCCGGTAGGGCCCTTCTCCGAACCAGCGGACAGATATGACATTGCCCTCCTCGAAATCGAAGCTGATACCGGCAAAAGCATGATCCCCGGAAAGGGTATAACTGTAGTGCATTTCCACCCAACCGCCCGGGTACATGGTCCAGGCCACCCGGTCCAGTGCTCCCGCATAATGGAATACCAGGTGGTATTTCTTTCCTTCCCGGGATTGATCCATCCCCTCCAGTACCGGGACACCCGTGCAGGGTAAGGGACCGTTCCCGAAGGAGATCTTTCTGTTCCCGTTGTTCTTTACTTCCTGCAGCAGACCGTTCTCCTTCCGGAAGGTCAGGGATATGCCGTTGGCCGAAAGAATGATCAGGCTGTCGGAATCCTCCACCGCCACCGGCGGCAGTTCCCCTCCCTCCATGGAGGCCTCCAGCCATTCATTTGCATTGCCGGCGGGCCAGGTCCACTCCATGATCCTGGCCCCGGAGGGATCGAAGGCCTCAAGCCTGAGAGCATCGGATGTACTCCAGCTACCGGGAAGCGCAAGATGCAGTTTCCCCTGTTTTCCGGGTCCCAGGTCGGGACTCTGCACCACTCCTTCGGAAAGGACCCGGTGCCCGGAAAGCTGTTCTCCGGGGGACGGAAATTCCAGTAGCTTCCAATGGAAACTGCACGCATTCAGATTCGTAAAGAAAAACCGGTTCTCCACAGGAATGGTCCCGTCAAAATCCGCCGGTAGTTCCCCGGGAATGACCACAGGGGAGAAGATCTCCCGGATGGCATAAAAGCTTCCCTCCTTCTCACGGTGGGGGCCCAGTACTCCGTCCGGGGCATTGACCAGGTTCACGTCGATGGCCCTGCCCAGATCCGTCCGCATCACCCCTTCATCCAGCAGCGCCCAGAGGAATCCTCCCCCGGATCGTGCCGATCCGTACATCAGTTCCCAGTAATCACGGAGACCGGCGCCCCCGCCACCGTCGTTCTGGGCGTGCAGGAATTCGGTGGTCATGTAGATCAGGGAATCCTGCAGGATGCTGCGGGTGCTCTCATAACTTTCATAATGATTGGTCTCGATCCCGTTGTAATCGTTCCCGGGCCTGTGGTGACAGTGGACCACCTGCCGGCCGGAGGGATCGTACCGGAGGAAATCATCATCCAGTTCCGGGTTGGTACCCCCCTCGTTCCCGTTGCTCCAGAAAATGACCGAAGGGTGGTTGCGGTCGCGGAGCACCATTTCCCTCACCAGTGGCTCTCCCGCTTCCGTGCTGTAGGCATTCTGCCACCCGGCCAGTTCATCCAGCACGTAAAGTCCCAGCGAATCGCAGATCTCCAAAAAAGATTTATCGGGGGGATAATGGGAACACCGGACGGCATTCATATGCATGGCTTTCATCAATTGCACGTCCATCAGGTCGATCTCCCTGCTCAGGGTCCTTCCGGTTTCCGGCCAGAATGCATGCCGGTTGATCCCCTTCATCAAGATCCTCTTCCCGTTCAGGTAGATCCCGTCCCCGCGGCGGATCTCCACGGTGCGGAAGCCGAATTTCTCTTCCATCCGGTACAGTACCTCATCCCCGCGTTTCAGGCTGATCACCACTTTGTAGAGACGGGGCGTTTCGGCCGTCCACAGCAGGGGCCTTTCCAGTGTCGTCTGAAGCCTGACCAGGGTATCCCCTTTCGCCACCAGGGCGCTGCATGTGCCGGCCAGGTTCCCTTCCGGGCCCATGATACCCGCCTCCACCCGGGTTCCCGCTTCCACCGAAAAGAGGTCCACATGAGCGTGGAACACCCCGGAGGCGGTCCCCCACACCGCCACCCGCGGAATATGGGGTACCGGGAAAGCCTCCAGGTAAACCGGCCTGAAGATCCCCCCGAAGATCCAGTAATCGGCATACCGTTCGGCGCTGTTCACCGAGCGGTCTTCCGATTGCTTGCTGACGGTGACTTCCAGCAGGTTTTCCTCCCCGAACCGGAGCAGGTCGGATATATCGTAACTGAAGCGGTAGAAAGCCCCACGGTGGATCTCGCCGGCGGATTTCCCGTTGACCTTCACCTCGGTATCCGTCATGGACCCCTCGAATACGATCCGGACCCTGCGTTCCTTCCAGGAGGCGGGCACCGTGAAAGCGTGGCGGTACATTCCCTTTTCGTCCGCATAGCGGACCCCCCTTCCGTAGGTCACATAATCCCGGCCGTAGTTATAGCTGCCGAACCCCTGCTGTTCCCAGCAGGAAGGAACCTGGATGGTGGACCAGATCCCGCTGTTGCGGCCGGCCGTGCAGAAGAACTCCCAGGTCGCCGTATGGTCCTTGTCGGTTCCCGAAAGGTAGATCACCTGCCTGCCCGGCACCGTTTCACCCGGCACCGCCTTCCGGTGAAGATCGCCGGAAATACCCTGTGTGAAATTGAGAATCAGTAAAACGAAAAAGACTGGTCTGATCATGATACATGCAATTTGATGTAACTAATATAATGATTCCTCCGGTTTTTAAATCCCCCGATCTGCCTTCCTGCCCGGAGAATATTTGTTATATTCGTCTTTGTGTGACATTTCAAATCATTTTCCATTCCAAATGAACCGGCATATGAGAACCAGGGATATTGAAAAAACAGCAACAGTTAAAGGAACGATCCTGTTATTTTTTGCACTGATGGCCACACTTTCCTGCAGCAGGCGGGACGGGATCACCCTTCGAACCGGTGGGAACGGATTCCCCGAGATCCGTCTTGCCCATAACGCAGGTGAGCCCGTTGTGATCTCGGCCCCGTCCGCCGAAACCGGAAGCATCGGTGTGGAGATCAACGGGAAGGTCGTCTGGGCTGAAGGAAAGCCCGCAGAAACCAGGTCCGGCGAAGGGTCGGTGACCTGGAGCTGGCTGGTGAACGGGGATGACACCCTGCAGCTGACCGTTGAAACCACGGAAGAGGGGCGCTACAGGATCGATCTGAGAACCGCCTCCGGAAGCGCCACCCGTTCCTTCATCCACATGGCGGCGGCACCGGAGGCCTGGTTCACAGGCGTATTCGAGAGGGTGGTGGACGGGCACCAGAACAATTCCTGGGAGGAGGGGATCAGCACGGGACTGGGCCTGCGCGGTGAAAAGATGGATGTGAAACTGAAGCCCACGGTCTCCGCCTATGCACCCTTTTATATTTCATCGGAAAATTATTCCGTTTTTGTCCACGGCACCTGGCCCGGTTTCTTCGATTTCTGCAGCAGCTACCCCGGTCACGTTCAGGCTGCCTTTGAGGGGTCCGCCCTGGAAATGGTCCTTTCCACCGCAGCGGAGCCCATGGAACTGGTCCGCCGCCACGCCCTGGAAACGGGACCCTCCATCGTTCCCCCCGGATGGGCCTTCGGGCCCTGGCGCTGGAGGGATGAGCACTTCAACAAAAAGGAGTATTTTGACGGTACACCGGTACAAACACCCTACAACAGCGACCTGGCGGAAGATGTGATGCTGATGAAATTCTACGGTATTCCCTGCACGGCCCACTGGATCGACCGGCCGTGGGGACCCGGGGTGCGGGGATTTGACGACTATGAATTCGATCCGGACAGGTTTCCCCGCGCTCCGGAGATGATCCGCTGGCTCAACCGGAACGGGATCGAACTGATGATGTGGATCGGTCCCTTTGTGATGGGTGAACAGGCCGACTATGCGGAGGAAAATAATTATTACCTGGAGAGCAACATATGGAGGGACTCCAGGCAGATACTGATGGACTTCACGAATCCGGAAGCGGTGAAATGGTGGGGTGAGAACGGACCGGGCAAACTGGCCCGGATGGGCATCAAAGGGTTCAAGATGGATCGTGCCGACGGGGAAAAACTGCTGGATTCGCTGCATCTGTACACCTGGGAAGGCACCAGTTACCGGGAGAATTTCAATGACTATCCCCGCCAGTATGTTCGGGCGGCATACCAGGCCGTGGAGCCGGTGCTGGGAGATGATTTCATCCTGTTCCCCAGGGCCCAGTATACGGGCAGTGCCCGGTACGGGGGACTGTGGGCTGGAGACACCAACGGGAAGCCGGAGGGACTGCGTTCCGCGGTGATCGGGATGCAGCGGTGTGCCGTCATGGGATACCCCGTCTGGGGTTCCGACATCGGCGGGTACTGGGGCGAATTCAACCGCGAGACCTGTCTCCGATGGCTCGGTTTCGGCTGCTTCTCCCCACTCATGGAAACCGGTCCCACGCTGAACCGCGGGTTCTGGAACATCATCGAGGGGACCCGGCCCGATGAGGAACTGATCGCTACCTGGCGGCTCTATTCCAAAATCCGGATGGAGATCGCCCCCTATGTCAGGTCGCTGGCCATGGAGGCACGGGAGACCGGCACCCCCATCGCGCGCCCGCTCTTCCTGCAGTATCCCGGTCAGCCCGAAGCCTGGGACGACTGGCAGACTTACCTGCTGGGACCGGACCTGCTGGTGCATATCATCTGGGAGAGGGGAAAGACCTCAGGGAGGCTCTACCTTCCCGAAGGGGAGACCTGGATCGATGCATGGGACCTTTCACAGGAATACGCGGGCGGACAATACCTGGAAGTGGAGGCCCCGCTATACCGGACCCCTGTCTTTATCAGGAAAGGATCGGCACTGGAGCTGGGCGACCTGGAGGCACTTTACGAGGAATCCCTCCTGTTGGCCGGAAAACCCTTCGACCTGTCCGAACTGGAGTTGCTGGAAATCTGGTAAATAGCCATACAACATGAACCAGCCACTGACCATTTTAATCGCCGCGGCTGGGATATTCCTGGCTTCCTGCGGACACAAGCCTCCTGTCATGGAAACCGGAGGCACCCATCCCATGCCCGGTGAATGGATCGACAGGGACACCGACCACAGGGTGGTCCGCCTCACCGGTCCTGATGGGGATCACCGGAGCTTTTACTTCCATAACAACCCGTTTATACCTGCCGCTTCCCCGGATGAGAACGATTTGATGGTCTATTACGGTTACGGCCCGGGCAGTACAAACGACCGGGAAGTCGACTTAAGGCCGCAGCGGCAGCTCTTTGCCATGGACGTGGAAACGGGCGGGTCCGTTCAGATCACCCGCCATCCGCTGCCCATTTCGGGCGAGATCGCCGGTAAGCGTCGGGAGGAGGTATTCTACCAGAGCGGTGACTCGGTCTTCTCCACCCATGTGCGCACCGGGGAGACAAAACCGGTGTTTGTGTTCCCGGACAGCATCCGGGGCCAGGTCACCACCCTGAACGCCGATGAAACGCTCCTGGCAGGTGTTTACAGCGGGGAGAAGAAGCTGGACCTCCTCCGCCGGATGCCGCGAAAAGGGGACTACTTTACGGCGATCTTCGAGGCAAGGCTTCCCCATACCCTTTTCATCATCGATCTGGAGAACAGCGAACTGCAGGAGATATTCACCGACACCGCCTGGCTGAACCACGTGCAGTTCTCCCCCACCGACCCAAACCTGCTCATGTTCTGCCATGAAGGCCCCTGGCACCTGCTCGACCGGATCTGGACCATCGGCATCAACGAGCGAGTCCCCCGCCTGATGCACCGCAGGACGGTGCACAGGGAGATTGCCGGGCATGAATTTTTCAGTCCGGACGGCAGAACCATCTGGTTCGACCTGCAGGTGCCCAGGGGAGAAACCTTCTACCTGGCCGGTGTTGATCTGGCCACGGGTGAGGAAAGAAGGTATGCCCTGACCCGAAATGAATGGTCCGTCCATTTCAACATCTCCCCCGGCGAAAAGCTATTTGCGGGTGACGGGGGCGATTCGTCACAGGTGGCACGGGCGCCGGACGGTATGTGGATCTATTTGTTCAGGCCGGAGGGGGACAGCCTGCAGGCCAGGAAACTGGTCAATATGAAAAACCACGACTACCGCCTCGAGCCCAATGTCCATTTCACCCCCGACGGGAAACGGGTCATCTTCCGGGCGGATTTCGGAAATGGGTCGCAGGTGTATGCTGTGGATGTGGCGCCTGGCCGGGGCGGCTGATTTCAACCTTTCCGGTACAAATTATTTATCTATCAAATAACTGAATCCCAGGGTGAATTCATTATTGTTTACTGCATCTATGTAGTTGAAGTAATAATCATCGTATTTACGGTGTAGATAGGTGATTGAGAGACTGAGTTTGTCTTTGAACAGGTATTCTCCCCTGAAATAATACATATTCAGGGGGAGTGTTGTCCCTATCCTTATTCCGGATCCGTTTTTCAATCCAAATCCCGTACCCAGGCTCAGGTCCCATAGTGCAGACGGCAAAGGTTCGGGAAAACCATATGAGAACTTCAGCCGGGCATCCATCCACTCGTAGGGACCGAGGCGTGCCAGAAAGCCGGGCATCACAGGTGTTATTTTATGATTCTTATCCGGTTCCAGGTGTGAATCATAGGATGAGAGGGGGATATATGGAACATATCCGATTTTTACATCGGCACCCAAGCCCAGCCAGTGCCAGTTGTATTCAGCGAACGGACTGGCGATCACCAGTGGACTGGTCACGGACCGACCTGTCGATATATTTTTCTCGGTAAAGGCGCCCCCTGTCAGATAGCCTCCGTACCTGTAATGCCGGTAGCCTTTCCATCCGGTGACCGAATAACCGGCACCGACTGAATAGTAATTATTCTCGTACTCAATCCAGTCATATACTGTACCACAATAACTTGAATGCGGATTATAGCGTATCTTGTTGAAGTAATGTCCCCATGCGGTCCCGGCACTGATCCTGCGTTCCTGAATGAAGGCAGTATCTCCCTCCGGATATGTCTGCGATATCAGCAGTACAGGAAGTAAAAGCAACAGGACCGCTGCAGGTCTCAGGCGGGGTAGAGGAATATCACGCAGCAGGAACGGCACCATCAGAATTGTGGTGACCAGGAACCTGATGTTAAATGCCATCAGCTCTTCATTGGAGAATGCACGATGCAATGCGATAAAGCAGAGTGTGATAAGGAGCACCACACCGGGGGCAACAAACACAGGAAACCCTTCCCCCGCTTCCGTTCGGGCTGTCCGGACCCTGCGCTCCCATCGCAGGAAAAATGACAGGCAGATGATTGTAATGATCAGGCAGAACCATTGTAACAGTTTGAGCCCTGCAACCACATCCCCTCCGACAATTGTTGCCTGCCGGTCAGTAAAAAATTCGAGTATGAACCTGAAAAGAAACAACAGACCCAGTGAAAGAAAGACAACGGATCTGGGGTTCCTTAATTTATTTCTGCAAAACAATACTGAAGCGGTGATTGCCAGGTAGGCAAAGATCTGGTAAACCTGCACGGGATGCACGGGGAGGGAGCAGGCCGAACCACTGCTGATCAGGCCTGAAACAAGATGATCGTGATACGGGATGGTCCCGGCTGCATAGGATATTCCCCAGGGCAACCCGGTGACAGTTCCGAAACAGCATCCGGAAAGCAGGCATCCTGCTTTCTGAATGGCCAGGCCAATGGGCAGCACCCAGGCATATAAACGCAGCACAGGCCGGGTGAAGCCCAGGGCCCTTTTTGCCAGTAAAACACCTCCCAGGGCAAAGCAGAGGCCCCCCAGTGCAAATCTGTGAAAAGTCCCCGGCCAGGTACCATCTTTCAGGAGTGCTGACCATTCATCCAGGGTAAAAGTCGAGAACCTGGTCCCGGCCAGGAAGAAGAACGAGGCGACCATCATCATGGCCAGCCATCGGGTCATATGATACTTATTCCTGATCCCTGTGATCAAAAGGATCAGAAAAGGAACGATAAATCCGATCTGGTAGAAAAGGAGGAAGGAGTTGTAGGCCCCGGGCCTGCTGATAACAATGAAGCTCTCGTTCATGGCCCCTGGTCTTGGCTTACTTAATGTATTATGCAAAAGTATTACCGTACAGGTGCCTTGTCAATGATTTTTAAAGATATTTCTTATATTCATCAATAATTTTTTATCGGTGAAATTATTTAGTTGTATATCATGAAGATGCTGATCGAACACGCAAGACTATTCTTGCTTCCCACCCTGCTGATCCTCCTGCCCGCCTGCGGTCCGGGCAGCCAGGAACTCATGCCCCGGGATGAGATCCTGGAAACCATGACCCGCACCAATGCCTATTTCATGGAGAAATGGCCGGACGTGGGAAAAAGGCTTGTGACCGACCGTGACCGGGCCAGCAATATCTGGACACGTGCGGTGTATTACGAAGGCCTCATGGAGCTTTACCGGCTCGATCCACGACCTGCTTATTATGATTATGCGGTCAGGTGGGGGGAATTCCATGAGTGGAACCTGCGGGACGGGGAGACCTACACCCGGAATGCAGACAACCAGTGTGCCGGGCAGACCTACCTGGACCTGTTCCTGATCGATCCCCAACCCGGGCGCATGTATTATATCAAAGCTTCCATCGACAGCATGATGGCTACGGACAAAATCGACGACTGGGACTGGATCGATGCGCTCCAGATGGCCATGCCGGTGTTTGCCAGGCTCGGGGTGATCACAGGCGACAATGCCTACTTCGACCGGATGCATGCAATGTACCTGTTCACCAGGAACGAACACGGGGAGAACGGATTGTACAACCCGGAGGAGGGTCTCTGGTGGAGGGATGCAGATTATGATCCGCCCTATACCGATCCCAACGGGGAGGATTGCTACTGGTCCCGCGGAAACGGATGGGTCCTGGCAGCCCTGGTCCGCGTGATCGACCTGCTGCCCGAAGGCCATCCCTGTATGGAGGAATACCTGTCCACCTACCGGCAGATGTGTGAGGCCCTGGTCAAAGTGCAGCGCAAAGACGGGTTCTGGAACGTAAGCCTTCATGATCCGGGGAATTACGGGGGACCGGAAACCACGGGGACGGCCCTGTTCGTTTACGGCATGGCCTGGGGGATCAACCGGGGAATCCTTCCTGCGAAGGAATACCTCCCGGTTGTGACAAAAGCCTGGAACGCGATGGCGCGGAAGGCCGTGCATCCCGACGGCTTTCTGGGATATGTGCAATCGACGGGCAAAGACCCCGCCGCCGGCCAGCCGGTGACCTATAAAAGTGTTCCCGACTTCGAGGATTACGGCCTGGGCTGCTTTCTCCTGGCCGCATCTGAGGTGTACAGGATGGAAAGAGAGTGACCGGGTTCATAAGCGGATCCCATCAGCGACCTAAAAAAATCAAGTTCATGTGGTTTCTGAAAATCACAAAGAAAAACATCCTTTCCGGTGCAATGACCTATATTCGTAAATTAAGAAGATGAAAGCATCATACAGTGTCATAACAGCCCTGCTCACCAGCCTCCTATTCTCCTGTTATTCCTGTGATAGAAGTCCCGGTACAGAAGTCACAGGTGAAAAGCCGGGACCGGTTGTCTTCCGGTGCACGCCGTTTGACCTGCAGGATGTAAAGCTGCTGGACGGCCCGTTCAAAGATGCCACCGGACTGAATGTTGCCTCCCTGTTGAATTATGAACCGGACAGGCTGCTGGCAAAATTCAGGACCGAAGCGGGACTGGAAGCTCGCGTGGAACACTACCACGGCTGGGAGGATGCGACCATTGCCGGCCACAGCCTGGGCCACTATCTCAGCGCCTGTGCACTGATGTACAGGAGCACGGGCGACCGGCGGTTCCTGGAGCGCGTGAACCACATGGTGGATGTACTGGATGAATGCCAGGAGGCTCACGGGAACGGCTACCTGGGCGCCATCCCGGACGGGAAAAGAATCCTGGAGGAGGAAGTGGGGAAAGGGCTCATCCGTGCGGCACCATTTCATCTGAACGGGATCTGGGCCCCGTTCTACTCCCTGCACAAGATCATGGCCGGCCTGAGGGATGCCACCAGGCTCTGCGGCAATGCAACGGCGCTGGAGGTGGAAAGGAAAGTAGGAGACTGGCTGGATGAACTGCTTTCCGGTTTTTCCGAAGAGCAGATGCAGGAAATTCTCTCCTGCGAGCACGGCGGAATGAACGAGGTCCTGGCCGATCTGTATGCCGACACGGGCGAACGGCGGTATCTGGACCTTTCCAGCCGGTTCCGCCACAGGGCCATCCTGGATCCCCTGGCGGACGGGGTGGACATCCTGAATGGAAAACACGGGAACACCCAGATCCCCAAGCTGGTCGGACTGGCCCGGCGTTATGAACTTACCGGCGATATGAGCGACAGGAAAGCGGCCCGGTTCTTCTGGGACCGGGTGGTCAACCACCACTCCTACGTGAACGGCTCCCACGGTCACCACGAACATTTCGGTCCCCCTGACAGCCTGCGCAACCGCCTGAGCAGCCACACCTCTGAAACGTGCAACGTGTATAACATGCTGAAGCTTTCCATGCATCTCTTCTCCTGGGATGCTTCCCCGGAGGTGGCCGATTTCTATGAGCGTGCCCTGTTTAACCACATTCTTTCCTCCCAGCATTCCGGGAATGGCCGGGTCCTCTATTTCCATTCCCTGCAGATGGGCGGACACAAGCTTTTCCAGGATCCGTACGATTTTACCTGTTGTGTGGGAACCGGCATGGAGAATCATTCCAAATACGGCGGGTCTGTCTTTTTCAAAAGCGGGGAAGAACTCTTTGTGACCCAGTTCGTCGCTGCCGAACTCACCTGGAAGGAGAAGGGGATCGTGATCCGTCAGGTGACCGGTTTTCCCGAAGAACAGGGTACCACACTCCGGTTCCTGAACGAACGCCCTGCAGACCTGATCCTGCAGATCAGGAAGCCTTCCTGGGCGGATGAACGGTTCTCTGTCACGGTGAATGGCAAAAAGAAACGGATCAGGCAGCAACCGGGATCATTTATTACCATCAAGGGTACCTGGAAGAAGGGAGATGAAGTAGCGGTGGAAATGCCCTTCCCTTTCAGGCTGGAACCCATGCCGGATGACCCGCAGCGGGTGGCGCTCATGTACGGCCCGCTGGTCATGGCCGCCGATCTGGGTCCGGCCGACGATAAGGAGGCTGCGGATCCGATGTATGTACCCGGACTTGTCACGGAGGAAAGAGATCCGTCGGTCTGGCTGCTCCCGGTCCCCGGCCAGCCAAATACTTTTACGACCGACGGGGTGTGCAGACCGGAGGATGTGATCATCAGGCCCCTGTATGCGATCAATGACCGGAATTATACGGTTTACTGGGATATCTGGTCGGAACCGGAATGGACTGAACACCTGGAAGCCGTTGAAGCCTGGCGGGAGGAACGGGCAAGGCTGGTGGCAATGACCATTGATTATGCGGTCCCGGAGCCGGATCCGGCAAAACGCACCCATCCTTTCGAAGCGGAAAATCCCGGTTTCGACGAATTCAACGGGATGCCCTGCGTGGAGTCCCGCGGGGGATGGTTCTCTTTCGAAATGAAGGTGCAGCCCGATGAGCCGGCAGACCTGCTGGTGGAGTACTGGACGGGGTTCCTGGGTCCCCGGAAATTCGGGATCCTGGTGAACGGGGTGGCCCTCGCCACAGAGAATGCCCCGGGATTGCAGACCAATGAAAAAATGGAGGTCCGTTACCGGATCCCGGCAGAACTTACCGGGAAAGGAACCGTCACCGTGAAATTCGATGCCGGCAACAACTATGCAGGCCCCGTGTTCGGGGTCAGGACCCTTGTGGGCCACCTCCAGGCGGCCAGGAGCGGATGATCATGACCGCTGAACGTTATACTGACCGTGCCTGCGAACGGCCTGGAACATCGCTATGCAGTTATCAGGATTAACTCCCGGATGCAACGAATTTGAAGAGCAGATGATCAGGCCTCCGCCGGCAGCCCCGTCCTGAATGGTTTGGATGACGGCCTGCTCAACCTGCTTCACATTCCCCCGGGGCAGCAGATCCACACTATCTATATTCCCCAGTAAGCAGATTCTATCGCCGCAGTAGGCTTTTACCTTTTTCATGTCCATACCAGCCTGTGGTTCCAATGGATTGATCCCGTCGTACCCGGATTCAATCAGAACATCCAGAATTGGCCAGAGGTTGCCGTCAGAGTGCCTGACAACTTTAAGCCCTTTCTGATGTGCGCTTTCGACGATCTGACGGTTAAAGTGATTGATAAAAAGGTTGAAATGTTCCAGGGATAGCATAGGTCCCTGGTTCATGGCAATATCATCTTCGATGACCAGGACATCCAGACCGGCTTCCACCAGAAGCTCTAACTGGGCAAGACTGAATTCCATCATCCTCTGTGCGAGCAACAGGAGAAATTCAGGATCCGTATAAATATTCGTCATGTAATTTGTCATTCCGATCAAACGCCAGGAACGCACGAAAACGCCCCTCATGAGCCAGAAAGTCGCTTTCCGTCCTTTGAACCTTTCAACTGCAAGGTTTAGAAGGGCCAGATCTTCTTTTCGGGGAACCGGGGGAGTGAAATTCTTCAAGTCAGCAAGGCTCTTTACAGGATGGCCAACTGGCACCGGAATCCCGTGTTCTGACAACTGGTAGACCACTCCGAACCCATCCCTGACATGGAGATCGTCTAACTTTTCTTCATGCCCGATTTCAAAGCATGTGATGCCGTCGATGTCAAAGTGCTCATGGATCATAAAGAGCGTGTCCAGAAGCTTGAATTGATCCCTGTCATTCATCAGCCTGAAATCCCGGGGTTCAGGAAGACCATCCGTCAGGTGTTTCCCAATCCCGATAATCGGTGCCTCATTGATCCCGTGAATATACAGGGGTACGCAATCCGGCTCTCTTATCTCAAGCGCTGTAAGTATTCTTTCTTTTCCGTTCATATGTATATGGCATTCATGCTGCGGAATCTTTCCTTTTTTTGATATGATTGAACTCCTGGCTCCTTGTTAGAAGGTCCTCTTCAAGATCATTATCGTCTTGGAGCCCGAGCCAAAATTTGGGTGAATTTCCAAAATACTTGCTAAGCCGAAGGGCTGTATCTGCTGATATACGCCTACGGCCTTTTATGATTTCACTAATCCTGGTCTGGGGTATGCCCAGGTTTTTCGATAGCAGATACCAACGTCTAAGATAAGCATTGGTAAGAAGACTGACAAGTGTCATGCAATTATGTACTCAGTAAAGCGTTTGAGGCCATTGAACGCAATGCTAAATACTATTTTCATTTTCCGGCAAACCATAAACCTGCAGATTCTGCTGCAAGAAGAGGTTTCTCAATAGGGGTTGCAGTTCCTGATCATCCTGAAGGTCCTTATCTGCCGAAGGCTGGACCTTTAACCCGCTGGGGCCTTTCAGATTTACCGGGATAATAATGGATGATTCTCCCGGCTGCTGGACAAACCACCATTCAATAATAAAATACAATGATCAATGATTCTTGTTTAACCATGTTAACGATTTATCCCCAAGATGACAAAAACAGTTCGGTCAGCATCGACAGCCTGTTTTTTAATGAAGACGCGGAATAAAAAAATCCGGCAGTCCAAAAATTTTTAAACCACCGGATCTTTATCATTTAATCAATACCCTGAAGCTGGCTATTCAATGTTTACATTCGAGGCAGTCTCTTCGAGTGGATAAGGCAATAATGCCTTACTGGGATTAGATGCTATATATCCAACAGGATCCGGATTGACCGTAGAAAATTTACTATTTTTCCTCCATCGGGCAAGTTCCAAAACCCTTAGTTTTTCGTTTGAAAATTCAACCATTGATTCATGCATTATGGCACGCATCATTTCATCGTAACTGTCGCACGGATAGTTAGCAGTAGGATAAGCAGGCATATCAACACTGGCACGTCCACGAATCTCATTTAAATATGCCATTGCCTGGGTTCTTGCAGCTTCGGAATTGCTGATTTCATTTTCACATTCGGCTAATTTAACCAGAACTTCTGCATATCGCATATGGCGGTAATTAATATTTGAGGTATAATATCCACCCGGATCTAACTTGTACATAGGTGAATATTTTTTCCAGCTTGCTTTTACCGTTGCGCCATTAAAGGTTGATGAATATCCGTTTTGCATATCATCTGTAAGCACGATAGGGTCACTTGGAGGACCAAATGTGTCACCCGAAAAATATACGGTTTCATGTAAACGGGGATCTTCTTGTGTATCTCCTTTGTATGGCCGTTCAAAATTATCAAGCAGCCTGTCGGAAGGAATGCAATTTCTCCAGGCTACCGGACTATAATCCTGAAACATAACGTTCGACCTCGCATTTGTTGAGTTGGCATCACCAGCCCAGGTAAAACCGGTACCTGCAAACCCTATCTCAAAAATTGATTCTGCATTGTATTCGGTTTCCTCCATAAAATTATCAGCATAGTTGTCTGTGAGTACATAAGGGCTGTTTTCATAGATATCAAGCAAAACAGAATGCGCATCGCCGTATTTACCCTGATGCATCAATACCCTGGCCAACAGTAATTTAACCGCACCTTGAGTTGCCCTGCCTGCATTGTCTCCTTCAAATATCCATGGCAAATCGTCCTGAATGTCTGTTAAATCGGCCTCAAGCAATTGATATACTTCAGCTTCCTCAGAAAGTGGTTTTGCATCATCAGCAGACTCGGCAATTTCGGTATAAATCGGTACATTGCCCCAGTGAACTACCAGATTGTAATATGCATAGGCACGTAAGAATTTTGCTTCAGCCATATGCTGAGTAAGCAATGCATTATCAACGTCTTCAATTTCTGGGCCATATTGTATTACAGCATTTGCCCTGTGAATGATTCTGTACATTCCTCTCCAGGCTGCCTGAATCGGGTAATTACTATTATCATATGTTCCATCAAGTAATTGTGCATTGTGAATTTCCAACTGACTACCGCCTGAAGCATGTTCATCTGCGCGGCAATCTGAGAAATATTGCATCATACGGCCCCAAAGGTCAGCTCCCAGCAACTGGGAGTAAATGGCATTGGTTGCAGCAGTTAACTGTTCAGTATTTGTATAATACTGGTCAGAGGTAAACTGGTTTGGATTTGTCTGGTCTAACAGGCTTTCATCGCAGGAATTTGCGAGTATCAAGACCAAAATCAATGATATTTTATATATTATTCTCATTTTCATCTTTTTAAATGTTATGAATTTTTAAGCATTAAAATGACATATTCACACCAAGAATAAATGTTCTGGGCTGAGGATAAAATCCGAAATCAACCCCTTGCAACAAAGTAGCATTGGTACCGGAATACACAGATGATGCGCCTATTTCGGGATCATATCCGGAATACTTAGTGAAGGTTAACAGGTTCTGAGCAGTAACATATACACTTAATCCTGAAACTGCACCTCTGAATGCAGACAATGTCTTTTGCGGCAAGCTGTAGCTAAGGGTGAGATTTTTAACCCTCAGGTAAGAACCATCTTCAACAAAGCGGTCAGAAGTACGGGCGTTATGATTCGGGTCCCCGCTTACTGCCCTTGGTATATCTGTATTTGGGTTTTCCGGTGTCCATGCATCAAGTACAGCCTTATCGGCATTGAACAAGCGCATCATACCCTGAGTGAGTACTTTGGTACCATTATAAATCTCATTGCCGTGCACTCCCTGAAGAAACAACGTGGCACTGAAACCTTTGTAGCTGACATTGAAGTTCAACCCGTAGATAAAGTCCGGCAGGTAATTTCCAAGATAGGTACGGTCATCTTCATCGACAATTCCATCCGGTTCCCCGGTTAATTCCCCGTTCTCATCACGGCCGTTAATATCCTTAAACTTAATATCGCCGGGGCTTGTACTTTCGGTTTGGTAATATACACCATTGGCCGGATCGGGATTTAATGCGTCTATTTCACCCTGACTCTGGAAAATCCCTTCAACAACCCAGCCATAAAAACCCTGGATAGGATAACCTGCCTCAGTGCGGGTAAGAGTATATCCGCCATAATCAGATGTTACGCCTCCCCTGTCTATATTAGGCTGACCGGTGCTTAATTGCAGAACTTCATTATTCAGAAAGGTAATATTTCCATCAGCCAGAACATTGAATTCACCAAATCTTTTGTTATAACTCGCTGAAAATTCATATCCCCAGTTTTTCATTGATCCAATATTGGTCGGCGGATTAACAGCATATCCCAATGAGGTGGGCAAAGGATTGTCCACGATCAGGTTGTCGGTCTGGCGAATAAAATATTCAGCAGATAAAGCTACTGTATTGTCTAATATGGCTAAGTCAATTCCAAAATTTGACATTGTAGTAATCTCCCATTCCAGATCTCTGTTGGGCAATTTATCAAAATAGGCGCCCACATTGTTTTCGTAATTGTCATTAAACACAGCGGTAGTATTTGTATAAACCGAAGATTGCCACGGATAAGCCCCAACTGCGTTAAATCCCAGAGTTCCGTAACTTGCGCGCAATTTAAGGTTTGAAACAAGATCAACATCCCTCATGAAACTTTCTCTGCTAATCACCCAACCTACAGATGCACCCGGGAAAGTACCCCATTTTTTGCCAGGCGCAAAGACTGAAGAACCATCGCGGCGAATTGAGAAATTTACCAGGTATTTATTGTCAAATGCATAATTTAATCTACCAGCATATGAGAGTAGTGCCGTTACTTCTTCATAACCATTAAGGGCTTGTGCTGTGGCCCCTGCCAATTGATCGATTTCATTTGTTGACTGTTTACCGCTTCCGTTAAGCACAAATCTTTTTGTTTGCTGTTGTTCAGCAACTGCCACTGCATTAAAGAAATGTCTACCGAAAGATTTATCAAAAGTCAATTGATTGGTTATTACCGGGGAATAAAAAGTATAACGGTTATCCGTAAGTTCATTGTCAACCCTTACATTATATCCTTCATTGAAAATTGGCAACCTTATAATGTGTCTGTCTGCCGTGTATTCCATACCAATGCTTGCACGATACCTTAACCAGTTTGTAAATCTTAATTCAGCAAATACAACCCCAACAAGATTTACAACATTATTCTGATCGGTTTCCAGTTCAGCAATACGCACAGGATTTTCCGCATCGCTTCCATCAGTAGTCTGTGCACCACCGTAACCTCCTATATTTGTCGGGTTATAAACAGGAACAAAAGGTGCCTGGTTAACTATGTGTTTTACCAAAGTGCGTCCGCCGGCAACCCTTTGTCTGGACATCTCACTATAAGATACTTTGATGTTTTCCCCAATGGTTATAAACTTGTTTAAGTTACTTTCTGAGTTAATCCTGAAACTATGCCTGTCATAGTCAGTACCCAGCATGATACCTTCCTGCGAAAATCTGCCGTAAGAAGTATAATAACGGTTCTTTTCATTGCCACCCGATAGATTGATATTAAACTGTGCCAATGGTGCAGTACGAAACATCTCATCCTGCCAGTCAGTTTCAGTCTGGGCATAGGTTTGGGAAGCACCTTCATAGATTGGTTCATCCATATGTGTAAACCTGTAAGGTATATCCAATCCTGCATTTGTGAGCAATTCCGTACCATATTGAATATGCTCTTCACTGTTTAATAAATCGAGCTTTTTCCATGCGTTTTGAAAACCATAGGAAGCATCGATATTCAATGCCAATTTATCAGATACCTTACCTGATTTTGTGGTTATTAACACTACTCCGTTTGCTGCACGGGAACCGTAAATTGCTGCAGAAGCAGCATCTTTTAAAATGGTTATTGATTCGATGTTTTTTATATCGAAATTGTTAAGATTTCCAACAGGCATACCATCAATAACATACAACGGATCGGAAGCATAATTTACCGACCCGATACCACGTATTCGCACTGTAGGGGAGGTGCCGGGACTACCTGTGTTGACGACAGAAATACCTGAAACCTGACCCTGCAACGCAGATTCAAGCGAACTGACGGGTTTCGACCTGATTGCCTCTTCGTCAAGTTTTGAAACTGAACCTGTTAAGTTTTGCCTGGCCACTGTTCCGTAACCTACCACCACAACATCTTCTAATGAGACCATATCCGGAAGAAGTTGCACATCTATCTGGCTTTGTTCGCCAACAGTAACCTCTTCGGTCTGATAGCCGATAAATGAAAACACCAGCACTGCATCGGCAGACGGAGTATCGATGGAATACAAACCATCTTCACCAGTAATAGTTCCCGTGGTTGTGCCTTTAACAATAACATTCACACCAGCCATGGGATTGTTTGACTCGTCTGTTACTTTTCCTGTAACAGTTCTTGTCTGTCCATAGCTCAGGATCGAACAAAATAGCTGAAGCACGATGAACAATGTACCCTTCAATAATCTGTTTTTTTTCATGTTTAGTTTGTTAGGTTTAGTAATTAGGTTAAAGAAAATCGGGTCATTCTCTTATTAGGAGACAAGAGAATATTGTAGCTTTAATATGTGTTCATACACAATAATAAACAGGCCTGATTTTGCAGATTGTTAATATTTCTTCAATTTCTATTAAATTCCTTTCATTTGCGTATGACGAGTTATGATTGTCAATTTTTAATCAAATAATGAAAGATTTTTGAAAGTCATTTTCTTGTTTTGCTGTAATCGTTTAAAATCTCATTTTTTTACTCAAAATTGAATTTTGGTGATTTAATAACCATTTTTCTTTATTTTTATATTCCTTAAGATATCAGATAAAAAGAATTGTTGAAGTGAAAAAATGCTTTATCCAGATCATTCTATTACTAACTTTTGTTTCTAGTGAAGCATTTGCTTTAAATGAAAGAATAATAATTGAAGACTATTCATATAAAGACGGCTTAAAGACTTCATGGGTGTTTAATGTACATAAAGACTCCAAAGGTTTCTTGTGGATTTGTTCTGAAAATGGATTGTTTCGTTTTGACGGTTACAATTTTCGCAATATTAATACCATCGCCAAAAATGATTTGAATCTTCAGACTTTTTGCATAACCGAAGACAGGCAGAATAATTTTTTTATCGGGACACCACGCGGAATATATTATTACAATACCAAATATGAAACCATCTTTCCTTTGAATTTATCCGTACCTCAAAATTGCATGGTCTATAAAATATTAATTATTAAAAATAAACTCTGGGTTGCTTCCAATATTGGCTTGTTAATGGTTGATTATCCTGAAAATCCTGATCAGGAACATCTATTGCAAACAAAAATTTTATTACCTGATTCATTGCATACGAGAACGCCACAGGATAACATTATTAACACGATATATTACTCGCCCCGTAACCCAGCCCTGTGGGTAGGAACCAATGGTGCATTGTATGTATTGGATATGAATAAACTGGTTTTTCAACATATAGACTCTTATAACCAAAATTCAATACGCGGTATTTCAGAGTACAAAAACCATCTTATTGTCAGCAGTTGGGATGGTGGTGTTTTTCTGGTAAACCCCCTTTTGCAACAGTTAGATAACGATGATTTTATTAACAAAGTAAACAGGACGCTTCATGATAAACGGATCATGTCTGCACTCGAAGACGATCAGGGCCGGTTGTGGATTGCATCTTATGGACATGGATTGTATATTTTTCGAAAAAACAAAACCGGGACTGTATCAATCAGTAATTACAGAAACGATCAAAAACAGCAAATCAACCTTAAAACTGATTTCATCAATCAATTGTATATTGACAATACAGGTATTGTTTGGTTAAGTCAGATTCAACCTGGTTTGTCAAAGGCATATTTTCAAAAGAGCGATCTCCGGTATTTCAGTATATTTCAGAATAAGCATATTCAACCAAGCGAAATACAGTCGATAAACCTATCTTCAGATAAAAATAAACTTTGGATAACCACCAACGGAAGTGGTCTCTTTCTATTTGATACTGAAAATCACAAAACAACAAATTATTCCAGCGGAACTAATAAAGGAATCCGGCTTCAGAGCAATTATGTTAAACTGTGTCACCAGGATGTAAAAGGCAATTTATGGATTGTATATCACAAATTAGGTTTGTATGTTGTGCCATCAAAATATGCAAATGGCCTGATCGCCGGTGAATCGGCTGAAACCATACAACCAGTTGATGCCAACAATCTGGTAAACGGTCAAGGTATTTTAAACTCCTATACCACAGAAATTTTTGAAGACGATAAAAACCGACTATGGTTTGGAGGATGGGGATCATTGCACGTTGTTGAGCTACCGCCTGGTTCTGCTGAATTTCTTTCTACCGGGAATTTGCTGCAAGGGAGTAAAACGACCTGCATTTTTTCTGAAGAAAAACAGGACAAGATTGATTTTCCTATTTCACCCATTGTTTCCTTCGCTCAGATAAACGAGAAAAATATCTTAGCCGGTTCCATGGGTACAGGAATCATACAGATCGAGGAATTCGCTCCTGACAATTTTTCCAGTAAAATATCCGGTATAAACAAAAAATTACCGGTTGCCAGTATAAAGGCATTATTCAAAGACAGAAGTAACAATTTATGGATTGGAACGCATGCGGGTATTTATTGCTGGAAATATAACACCGACAACATTATCTCATTCACAATAAAAGAGGGACTTTTTTCTGAAGATGTAAAATATATACTAGAAGATAGTAAATCTAATATTTGGATATCTACTTCGTTTGGTATTTCTAAAATCAATACAAAAGATTTTACAGTATCTAATTATTTGCTGGCTGAAGATGATAAACTGAATCAGTATATCGCGCACGCCGGGGCTTATACCGAAGAAGGACTGACATATTTCTCAACAAATCAGTCATTGGTATTTTTTAACCCCGATTCTATTTTCTATAACCTACCCACACCCCCTTTGTATTTTACTGATATTAAAGTTGATAATAAAACCGTTGTTCCAATGGGGAGATATTATGGTACAACCATTATTGATGCCAATGTCAATTCTTGTAACACGATTAATATTCCATATAATCATACACTTAGCATTGAATTTGCAGCTCTGGACTTTATCAACTCAGACAGGTTTTTATACAAATACCGCTTAGGTGATAATAATGAATGGATTATTTTAAACACAAATCAGAGAAGTTTGATAATACCCAAACTGAAACCTGGAGAATATACCTTAGATGTCATGCTTTCTAATGATCAGCATGAAAATATTGTCAGAAGTACAGTCATTAATTATCTGCCGCCTTTCTGGTTAACAAATATTGCGTACGTCATCTATTGTATTATTTTCCTGATTATATTGATTACATACCGGAAATTCTTAATTCAAAGAATTCTTCAAAAATCGATCCTGGAAAATGAGCGGAATGAAAGAAAGAAAAGTGAGGAGCTTGAAAAAATGAAAAGTGAATTTTTCTCCAATATCTCTCATGAATTTCGCACACCCCTGAGCCTTATAATTAATCCACTCGAAAGACTATTAAAAGCTGAAGAAATTTCCAATAGAAGCAAAGAAAAGATTGAGCTTGTTTTAAAAAGCAGTAACAGATTACTTAAGTTGACCAATGAATTAATGGATTTCAGTAAAATAGAAAAGAAATTAATAACCCCCGATTTCCGGTTGGTTGAGATTGTTGCTCTTGTAAATGATGTCTGTCAGCTTTTTAACAATATAGCAGATTCTATGAATTGTGATTTTAAAACAAATTGCTCATTCGAGCAACTTGAAATTCCAATAGACGAGGGAATGATTGAAAAAGTGATATTCAATCTGTTATCGAATGCCTTTAAATACACTCCTGTAAATGGCACGATCATGGTAAATATCACTAAAGTTAAAGAGGCTGAAAAAGAATATGTTAAACTGTCCTTTATCAACACCGGGAATGGTATTGCTGATGAAAATTTAAGTAAAATATTTGACAGGTATTACCAGGTTGACAACATTCAAAACAGAAATACTGAAGGTACGGGCATCGGGCTCGCTCTTGTTAAAAGTTTTATTGATTTGCATGATGGGAGGGTTGAAGTAAAAAGTGAGCCGAATCTTGAAACATGCTTTGATATTTACCTGCCTGTTATTCAAATTAACTTCGATAAATCCAAGGCAATAAATTCTCTAGTTACAGATCGGAAACCAAAGAGAATAATTGAAAAGCGGGAAGATATTGTTCAAACCGATAAGCCAATATTGCATTACCAGCTGCTAATAATCGAAGATGATCAAGATATAAGAGATTTTATCATTGAAGAGCTATCAACTGAATTCAGGATGTTATCAGCCCCGGACGGAGAAACAGGATTAAAAATGGCAAAGGAATTAATCCCTGATTTAATCATTTTGGATGTGGTCATGCCTGGCATATCAGGTTATGAATTGTGTAAGAAAATCAAAAACGATGTAGTTACTTCACATATACCTGTTTTAATGCTGTCTGCAAAAACAAGCATAGAGGATCAGATTGAGGGATTGGAAACCGGGGCTGATGTTTACATGACAAAGCCTTTCAGTATTGACCATTTAATCGCCCAAATACTGAGTCTTCTTAGTTTTAAGCAGACGATATTCTTACGTTACCTGAAGGAAACAGAGTTAATCCCCCAGGGAGCATTAACTACCAGGCTTGATGAAGAATTCATGCAGAAAGTAACTGACTTTGTTGAAAATAATTTGACAAATTCAGACTTATGTGTAGACCAATTAGCGAAGTGTGTGTCATTAAGCAAAGTACAGACTTACAGAAAAATAAAAGCAATTAGCGGATTATCAATTGTTGAATTTATCAGAACCATAAGACTTAAAAAGGCAGCACAGATGATTTTGGAAGACCGTCTAAACTTTTCTGAGATTGCTTTTGAAACAGGATTCTCCACTCCTTCCTATTTTTCCAAATGTTTTCATGATCATTTCGGGAAGACACCATCAGAATTTGCGATGAATTTCAAGAATTCGCTCTAACAGTTTCCGGGCTGCAACATGTTAGTCGATTTGAATCCTTTTTTCGTTCCGGTAACTTTTTACCTTTTGAAGTTTTTTCAGGTAGGTGATTGTTGCATCAGCGGTTGAAATAAAGAGGGATTGACCCGGATCGCTGTGTTTATATCTGTAAACCTGCGTCATATAGCTATTCATGGCCACCGTGTAGGTTTGATCCATGTCGAGCGGAGTACCGGATTCGGTCAGAAGAACGACATCTGCAAGATTGCCATTCGCATCCAGCTTCAGTTTCGTTTGGATGCCAGACGGATAGACCGGAAGATGATCATCAATAGAATAGGCTGCCAGCATCAAAGCATGAATTTCATTGCCGGTAAGTTTGGTTAGTATCAATTCATTCCCAAACGGATCGAGCTGATATACATGCATGATTGTGATGGGACCTTTTGACAGGGAATGGAGGCGGACACCACCCGGATTAACCAGGGCAATGTCGGCTCTGGCAGCATCGCGTTGTGCATCGGCCATGAGGTAACCAAGTTCGTCTTTCGATGAAAAATCGTCAAGAGCCGTAGAAATCACTTCATTCAATGCCGGATTGTCGTTGTATTGATCAACCATGTCGCGAATGGAAGTTTTTTCATTCTTCGAGTTCTCGACGTCAATGAGCTCCATGCTGCGTTGTAACAGTCCATCGCTGCCCATGGTCAATTTGATGAGGGTTCCGTATCTCAGGTTCCTCTGCGCCTGCGTTATCAGGATTCCGTTGTGGATTTGTTCCTTTTCAACCCTGGTATGTGAATGTCCTCCGATAATCAGATCGAAGCCAGCCGGCATCGTTTCGGCCAGTCGGACATCGTTTTCAAAACCAAGGTGAGTCAGCGCAATGAAAATATCACTTTGATCTTTCAGATAGAGATATTCGGGAGCTGTTTCAAATGGAGAGCTGAAGGTAAATCCTTTTACATTGTCGGGATGCGTATCGGGTATGCCGTTCTGGTTGATCTGTAAAAGCCCGAGAAAAGCTATTTTTAATCCGTTGGGAAGCGTGATGATTTTATAGGGATCCACCGCCATATGAAGCGAATCGTTTATTGACATGTTGGCGCATATAAAATCGAAGTCCGCTTTGTGGGTCAGTTCGCTGAAGCCTTCAGGACGTGAATCGAATTCATGGTTTCCCACCGCGCTCAGGTCAAAGCCTGCAGCATTCATCAATTCAATCATGGGCAACCCTTTTTCAGGATACTGATCGTTCACCGGGTTTCCTGTCTGATTGTCTCCTGCAGAAATAAGAAGCATGTCGGGATAAATGTCTTGCAAACTATCGACGATGTAAACAAGCTTTGGAAAATTATCGATTGATGCATGCATGTCGTTTACCGCAAAAATGATGGCTCGTTTTTCACCCAGGTTGCTAGTAATTGCCTTTTTCCCAATGCTGCAGGAGAAAAGGAATCCGATTGCAAGTGCAGCAAAAATAAGTTTTGGGTATGAAGATGTCTTTTTGCGTTTTTTCTTAATATAAAGGGCATTGCCATCGGTCAGTTCTCCGTCAAGGGCGACTTCGTTACCAAAGCGATCTTCGACAGGCGGGAAATGTTCAGGCCTGTGAATACCCAGCTCCGAATAATACCTCAGAATTGCATCTCTTACTTTGGCTCCGTTGTGCAGTTCAAGCGGAATGTTGTTTATTGTGATTTTCATCTTTCGGCCTGGTATTTATGAGGCGACCATTTTCATCCATTTCTTTCATTGCAGGGAGGATCTGAATCCTTGTCGAAAATCCCGGAATTTGAGAGGATCTCCATCACAACCCTTCTACAAGGACTGGATTATTTTCAGACAGAGGAAACAAGCGCTCGGATCCGGAATCGACTTCAATGTCTTCACCGGTCCGGATGAAGATCTCTTTTGCAGTCTCATCTCTATGATCTTAGCTTCGATGTGTTTAGCAATGTAAGCAGGGCAGGCTCCGCAATATGTTCCACATACGGCCACGAGATGTTCTGCTTTTAATCTTCTTCACCCAGAGCTTCAATGTCTGCGATGTCTTTGGCTCGGCCTATGGCCCTTTTATTGGCTACATAATGTTTCTTGCCAATGTAGAATACAGGTACTTCACCATACTTTCCAGGTTCTTTTGAAGCGTCAGCTTGTTCCCAGGTTACTCCACTAATGGAAGTAATAATATCTATGCGTACTGGTGGTAGTCCAAGTTGAACCACGCTATCCTCTTTCTGAAAGTCTTCAATTGAAAGTTCAAGGGAGCTGAATCCGAATTCTTCCAAAACCTTTATAATACGTTGAGTATTTTTGCTATCCGGTTTTATAAAGACATCGATATCGCCTGTGTATCGTGGAGCACCGTGGTATGCTAAGGCATAGCCTCCTACAATCATGAAATCTACTTCATGCGCGTTCAACAACGCGAGAAACTCTTTGAAGTCTTTCTGAACTTCCATTGTATTGACGCCTTAAGATTTCAACGGCAGAGACACGGTCATCAGGCGTTTGAGTAAGCCAATAAGCTAAATCCACTTGTTGTGAATTATCCTTCAAATTGCGTTTTGTTACCACTTTTTTCATCGAACCTGAAGCCTATATCCAAAGATACAGAATTATCAGCATTATTAAGCAGAACGGTGGAACTAAGCTGCATTAGTGTGGCGCGGGATAATCAGGATCATGTGTCTTGAGGTTCTCATACACCATCTCGTAACGGTCCAATACTTCCAGAATATTCTTCTTATGAGCTTCCATAGCAAAAGTACCAGCAGAAGCTATCAACCCTTCAATGTCAAACTCATTTGCATACATATCGAGTAGGCGGCTGGCGGTCAGGTGGAGCGGGGGTTTACCAGCTAAATCCACTTTCTAGAATTGCTTTGATGTCTTTCAGTCGATCCTGTAATCGGTGGAAAAGGACAATCCGGATAACCGGTTCAAATAATTTTAGTACCCCATGGTAATGAATTGTTTCTCGCTGAATCAGATTTGTTCCATCCCTCTTAGGTATAAAATGATAAGCCAGGTGACCATGCATACCTGCGCCTTTGAAATCCTCTTCAAGGCACCTGTTCGGCAAAAAATGAGTGATCTCGGATAGTATTTCGCCTCGATAGAAGGGAAGCATTTGCACAACCTCCCGGTAACAAGTTCCTACGCCGGGAGGACCGGGCGTCGTTTTATCTAATACCAGGACGGGAGATCCTTCCTTCTGAGGATATTTGTCCTTGTCCCTCAGAAAAGTAAAAACTTCTGATGGAGGACGATTGATTGTAATACAAAGTTCGAAATTCATTAGACACTACTTTTGAAAAAAGATATTTAGCTGGCTAACGGTGGAACATAGCGGTGCATGCTAGCCCGCTCTCCTTTGCTCACTGGCACTTCATGCGTCGGTTTTAGTGATTTGTTCTGCATTTCTTTTTGTACCGCACTTCAAACAAACTGGTCTATGAACACATATAAGCTCCCCACAGACAGGACAGACCCAGCGTGCATTCTCATTCCTGACAAACTGCCTTATTCCCAACATCTCTATTTGTTCCAGGTTCTCAATCATGCTCATGCCATATTTTGTCCGATATCTCTTATCTAGGTTTGTCAATCGTTGACATGGGAACGACACACAATTGTGATCACAGTATTTCCCCATCCGTTCAGTGCAGAAACGTAACGTACATTGCCTGCTGCATTTTGTATCTGGCGTGAGACAACCATCACATTTATTCTTGTCCCTTACATATCCTATGCAAAGCCGGCAGTTCATTCCGCAAGGTGCAATATCCGATAGCTTGGTTCCTGAATTCATATGGATTGATAATTCTTTCTATATGCAGAGCGGCGGAATTAAGCCACCGCGCAAGCGTTCGGTTTCAATTATTTGTTATGCATATGGCAATTCCAATCTAAACAAATGGAAAGTTGTCTACAGTTAATTTCGATTACTTCCTGAATGAAATTCGATCGACGATTACAGATTAAAATCAATAGTCCAATTGATGACTTCGTTTACTGCTTTATTATTTTGGATACCTGGCCCCCAGTCTGGAGCCTCAATAATTAATCGTAAGGCTTCAATGGAGAAATCATTATGGTTAGATCCAAACACACTGGGTTCTCTCACCTCGCCTTTTTCATCAATTCTAAATTGTATTAGTACTTGCCCTTCAATACCTTCATATTTCGGATAAGCTGGGTAAATCAGATTTTCATTGATATATTTTTTGAATTCAGCCCGATAATCTCCTCCATTATAGGTTGGCGGAATCTCCGGGCTTGTGACTGGGATAGGCTTAACTAACCGCTCTTTAGTCATATAGGTGTGCACCACATCATAATCAATAATTCTCGGGGTACCATACAGTGTCTTACCGTAAGAATCCGTTTTGGTGTCAAAATATATCCATTCCCCAATTAATATATCATTATCGTAACTTCCAACTGCAGTAAGATGGCCAGAAGAAGAATAGAAACTAAAAATCCCTGACTTGATTAAAGGCTTTTTCGATTTCAGGAATCCACTATACAAGATTAAGCCATCATTTCTAATTTTTGTAATCGCGTAAATATCCGTATTAAGACGCTTAACAAATACATCAGAATTTGCAGAACAACCATCTTGAGAAATGCCATGCAATGAAATGGTTAAAAATGCAATCTGAAAAATCACAAGTCTACTCATAATTTACTTTCATTTATCAATGATACTTCTAATAGACATCGGTGGAACTAAGCCGCTGCAGCGTGGCGCGGGCTTTGCTCTTTTCGCGTGACATGCATTACGGGCGGCTTTAGTGGATTGTTATACAACTTATATACAGCCTATATTTTTTTCTACTCTCATTATTATTCCTGTTTTTCAAATAAATCCGAATAAAACGCCCGCACATAATTCTCAGGTATCCTGTCAACCGGATATGATCCGTGCATCAGCACATGAACCCACCGACCATCCTGTTTTTCAAGAACCCCAGTTTGAAATACATTTTCAAGACAGAATTCCTTGCCCTTCAAGGAACCGCAGTCATCAAGAAAACATGAATACCAGGCGACATCACCATCGGAAGAAAACATTATGCGTAAATCTTTGAATTCAAAGCGTGTTCCATGGAAATCAGGATCTTTCCACTGTTCAGCATAAATTTTAAAACTGTCAAGGCCTTCAACTATACTGTTTGAAAACAACCAAAAATGAAACATGTTTTCATCCCAAAGGCGAAACATTTTATCGAAATCTTTCTCTATTGCCCAGCCGATCGATTGTTCGATGGTCTCTTTCACTACTTCATAATCAGTCGATGTATTTCCTTGAGCTGCCCCATTGATGACTAAACCAAGGGAGAAGTACAAAACAAAAGATACCTTTAGAATGTGTTTTTTCATAGCATCGTTATAGTTCAATGTGATTTATAGAAAAGCTGTGGTATTATCTAATGAGTTTGTATAACGGTGGAATTAAGCTGCCGTAGTGTGGCGCGGGATTTAATTTTGGTTGTGCCATGTTGTTATTGTTGTAGCTGGTTGTGAATCGCGTGCCACGCGTGAGCGGTCGGCTTTAGTGATTTGTTAGGTTGTCAGCTTCATTGAAGCCTTAATATCAAGGCTTTTAGGTTTGGGATATCTTCTGATGCAGTTTTCCAAACAACTCCAAGATCGACATCAATGTAATCGTGTATCAAGACGTCACGCATCCCGGCCATATCCGACCATGGAATATCTGGATTCTTTAAACGAAGCTCTTTCGAAACTCGGTTGGTTGCTTCACCAATGACCTCAAGCTGACGCACTACAGCATCTTGCGTCAATTGATCTGATTCAAATGTCTCACGAATCTTACCTGAAATGTAATCAATGATTCGGTTTATGCTATTAAAGATATGGTCGATATAAATGCTATCATCCTTCATTCAAAGATGATTTGGAGATCTTTATAGATATACTGCCGCAATTTCTTGTTCTTCAATGCTGACTCTGTAACTACATCAACTTTCTTCCCCAAAACGCTAGAAAGCTCCCTATGAATTCGAGCAAGATCCAATAGACTCGGGGTATCTCGAAAACTTACAAGGATATCAATATCACTTGCATCACTATTCTCTTGGCGTGCAAAAGATCCAAAAATCCCAATCCTTTCTGGATTATAAGGATGCAAGTAATTGATAATTGCAGTATTTATATCCTGTCGTGTCATTTAAAGCAAAGATAAGTTTTTTCGAAACAGTGGATATTCAGCGATGAAGCCTTTATTGACAACCTAACGGTGGAACTAAGCCGCCGTAGCATGGCGCGGGATTTGCTTTCGCTGCAAAGGGTTTGTCACAATTTAATGCTAATTACTTCAGCTTGCTCTTTTCCATTTTCCGAGCAGTATGATATATTCTCAGAATATCAATCCGCTCCTCGTTTACCAAGTAGTGTACAATGCGGTAATTACCCTCAATTATTTCCCTTATCGAAGTGTCTTCAAATTCTGGCACAATCCTTCCAGAATATGGTTGCCTCATAAGGGACTCGACGCGGTCATATATCTTATTAACTGTGATTTGAGCATATCTCTGAGAATCATCAGAGATATACTTGTGAATATCTTCAAGGTCAGAAAGAGCCAATTGGGTCCAGTTTATTTTGACCATTTGGAGATTGCACTTTTCACATCTTCGTGAGAAACGACATTGTTATCCCTAGACTGCTGAAGTCCATCCTCCACCTTCTGTATGAAGATAAGCTCCTCAATCAGCTCATCGATAGAGAATTTCGATGGAAGCCTATCAATCGATTTCTGTACTGTCGCTTTTGTTAGCATGTGCTTGAATTTGTTATAAAGATACGCATTATTAGATTCTTTTAAAATTAGGCTCTTACACCATATTTATTGATAGATTATCATGCAGTGGAACGGTGGAACTAAGCCGCCATAGCGTGGCGTGGACTTTGCCTTTTTGCAAAGAGCGTGACACGCGTTTCGGTCGGTTTTAGTGATTTGTTATACGACTTACTCCGACCATACCGCAAATTCATTTCCGCTGGGCTCCGAAAAATGGAAGCGGCGACCGCCTGGAAACGAGAAGATCTTCTTCAATATGACACCTCCAGCCTCAATTACTTTTGAGTAAGTGCTTCCAAGATCTTTACTGTACAGCACAATCAAAGCACTGCCTGTTTCTACCTTTGCGCTTAGCTCTGCCTTATAAAAGCCGCCTGCAATACCTGAGTCAGAAAAGGATGTATACTCCGGCCCATAATCCTCGAAGGTCCAGCCAAAGGCTTTAGCGAAAAATGCCTTTGTCGCCGTAATATCTCGAGCAGGATATTCTACATAGTTAATCTTCTCATGATTGTCCATAATTTTATTTTAGTCGTGTAAAGGTAGAACTAAGCCGCCGTAGCGTGGCGCGGGCTTTGCCGTTATTTGTCACCTGCGGTGACTCATGAGCTCGCTTCGCTCGGTTCTGCAAAGGGCGTGCCGCGCGTCACGGTCGGCTTTAGTGATTTGTTGTGCCATGTCATCTCCTTAACACAATTCCTATTGTTGTCACAAATGAACGATTGTAGACCTTAGCCTGATCCAAAGATTCATTTGCATAGGTATTCATCAATCCATGATGGTACTTCCCAGAAAGGCGTAGACTGATTTTTGAATTGAGATCATATTCCAGACTTATGCAACCGGTTATCCCCAAGTCGCAATTTGAGGTATACTCATTTCTTTTCCTGGTCTCGCTCGTGTTCTCATTCATACCCACTGGAATTGCGGGATCAGTGATTAGCTCATGATCACCTGGATCGATATATACATAGTTGTGGTCGTAAATATTTGAGAATAGATAGTATGAAATGAATGTGCCACCACAAATGGAAATGCTCAGGGTATTGCCTGTGTGGTATCCAAATAACAGATCAGCATTTAAGTAGGAATCACTAACTTTCCAGTCTGCGCCCATATAGCTGTTCTCATATTCAGTACCGTTAATGCTCAGTGTAGACTCATCCTCAAAACGATACCCCCGTTGCAATATCCCGAGATCACCTTCAATAAATACATTTGAATTGAGTAACAGCCTGACAAAGAGTTCACCTGCATAACCGGGTTCGAAATCATAATCAACCGGTAAAAAGTCTATTGCCTTTATGCTTGAAAGGGTCATTCCGCCCGAAATACCATATGAAACTTGCTTTTGGGCATAGGAAGAAACTGATAAGGGGAGTATTATGAGTGCTAAAAGTGTTTTTTTCATGGGTAGAACATATATTCTACTGCCTTTTGGAGAAATTCTTCTTCAGGGAACATCGTTTTTCTCAATGCTTCGCCACGCGACTCCCAGGATTATCAGTTGAGAGTGCTGCTAGTATTCTGCCTTGTTTTCAAGTTACAAAAAACTATGAAGTTGCAAACAGACCATGATCTACCTGAACAGCAGCGGAGCCAGCTCGGAGAGGTAGATCCGCCAGTTGCTCCAGGTGTGTCCCCCGCCGGTCTCCAGATAGACAACCTCCATGTCATGCCTTTTCATCTCCTCCACCAGGTTCACCGCTGCATCGTGCAGGAAGTCATCCGTACCGCATCCGACCCAGTAGAGCTGGTACCCGTATTCCTTCAGGTGCTGCATGCGGGCTTCCACATCCTGGAACCAGTTCCGTCCGGAACGGTCTTTTCCTGTGATCCCCATGCTCATCACCCCGTAGTAACTGAACATTTCCGGGTGATCGAATCCCAGGTTCATGGTCTGCATGCCTCCCATGGAGAGACCTGATACCGCCCTGTTCTCGCTGCCTGCCAGGGTCCGGTAATGTTTCTCCACAAAGGGGATCACATCTTTCACCAGGCTTTCTTCAAAACGGCGCGTTCCCATCTCAAATATGCCACCCCTTTGTCGTGCTTCTTCCAGCACGGGCTCTTCTCCCGGTGCGGCCGCATCTCCCGGGTTGCCGTTGGTCATCACAACGATCATGGGCCTGCAGCGTTTCTCCGCGATCAGGTTGTCCATGATCTGGCAGGTCCGGCCCAGGGTGGTCCAGGCATCCTCGTCCCCCCCGCCTCCATGGAGCAGGTACAGCACCGGGTACCGGTCCCCGCTCTCCGCATACCCGGGGGGAGTGTATACATACATCCGCCTGTTCATTTCCAGGGTGGGCGATTCATACCATACTTTGGACAGGGTGCCATGGGGCACATCCCTGACCATGTACAGAGCCGATCTCTCTCCGGGTATCAGCAGCATGCTCTCGAACCTTCTTCCGTCGCGTACCACACTGGTATTGGCCGGATCAAGCACCTTCACTCCATCCACGTAAAAGGCATAGGTATAGATCTCCGGCTCCAGCGGTCCCGCCGTGACCGACCACAGCCCGGTGTCATTCTTCACCAGCGCAACGTTCTCTCCCCATCCCATCCATCCCCCGTTGAGCAGAATCTCCGAAGCCGCGGGGGCAAAAAGATTGAATGTAACGCTGCGGTCGGCATGGATTTGCGGCGATTCCACCCGGCTGAACCGCCAAGGGGCCTCCTGGCCGGTGACATTCGCAGACAGCATGAACATGATACCCAGGAACGTAAGTAGTTTATTTTTCATCAGGATTCGATTTTATAAGAATTTTCGGTACATTTATGGAAAGCGCGTATGGAACGGACTTCTGTTTAAAGTTAATCAAACAGGAGCAGTTCCTGACCGGAATCGGACAAAACATTCATTAAAAAACACCTGTCATGGATCTATCAGAAAAATTGCTTCCTGCGGGAAAACTTGCGGGACTTATTTTGCTTGGCATCTTCCCGTTGATCTTTTTTCACTCCTGTACACCGCGGCAGGGAAGCGGCGTGGAGGAAGACGACCAGGTGCTTTTCGTGGGGGATGACATTGCCATTGCCGAGACTGCATACGGAAAGGTTCAGGGATTTATCCTACGCGGGATCTACCAGTTCAGGGGGATCCCCTACGGGGCGGATACCGGTGGCAAGAACCGGTTTATGCCTCCGCAGAAACCGGAACCCTGGGAGGATGTGTACCCGGCAGTCTGGTGGGGCAATTCGGCGCCCCAGATCATGGAAGGCAGGTACGACAATGCGTGGGCATCCTTCGTGGACCACTGGAATTATGACGCGGTCAGCGAGGACTGCCTGAAACTGAATGTCTGGACCCCGGCCCTGGCGGACGGGAAGCAGCGGCCTGTCATGGTCTGGTTCCACGGCGGCGGCTACACCAACGGGAACGCGATCGAGCAGGACGGATACAAGGGTGAGAACCTGAGCCGCAAAGGGGATATCGTCTTTGTATCGGTGAACCACCGGCTCGGGCCCATCGGCTTTTCAGATCTCTCCGGGGTGGGCGGACCGGAATATGCCAGCTCGGGAAATGTGGGCGCGCTGGATATGGTGGCCGCCCTGGAATGGGTGCATGAGAACATTGCCGCTTTCGGGGGAGATCCGGATAACGTGACCATCATGGGCCAGTCAGGCGGAGGGGCCAAGGTCTGTGTGCTCCTGGCCATGCCGGCAGCCGAAGGATTCATCCACAAGGCAGTGCCGCTGAGCGGATCCACCATCGGGGCCATCGACCGGGAATACAGCAGGAAAGTGGGTGAATATATATTGAAAGAGGCAGGACTTACCCCGGCGGAAATCGATAAACTTCAGGAGATGCCCTGGAAAGAATACATTCAGCTGGCCAACCTGGCGGCCAGGAAGTATGCGCAGGAAAAGGGAGAAAGCGGCCGGATGCGTGGAAGCTTCGGTCCGGTCGCCGACGGGGTGCATATTCCGGAAGGGCCATTCTTTTCAGATCCCGCCGGGCTTTCTTCCGGGGTGCCCATGCTGATCAGCTCCACCTTCCATGAATGGTCCATGGCCCGGAACAACCCGGAACTGGAGGAGATTTCCGCAGAAGAAGCCATCAAGATGCTTGGGGAACAGGGAGGGTTCCGCGTAAGCCTGGGTGAACATGCGGCAGAAGTGTATGATGCATATGCAGCAGCCTTCCCGGACGCCAAACCGATAGAGATTCTGACCATGATCAGCAGCAACCGCAAAGGGGTTATCCGGACGGCCAGTGCCAAGGCCGGTCAGCCGGCTCCGGTGTACGTGGCCTGGTTCGGATGGGAACCGCCCCTGTTCAGCGGCCGCATGAGGGCTTTTCATTGCCTTGACATCTGTTTCTGGTATGCCAATACCGATCTGATGCTCACCCATACGGGTGGGGGCAAGCGGCCCAGGGAGCTGTCTGAAAAAATGTCCGGAGCCCTGCTGCAGTTTATGCATACCGGGGATCCCAATGGCGGCGGACTCCCGCAATGGCCGGCATACACCGTGGAAAACGGGGAGACCATGATCCTGAACGATGTGTGCGAGGTCCTGAACGATCCTGACAGGGAAGCGCGCAGCACCATTCCGGATTAGGCTGTATCCGGCCGGTTCAAAGCAGGAATGAAAGCTTTCTTTTTAATCCTGTATTGACCTCCCTGATCACCGCCTCCACTTCCGTATCGGAGATCTGCTTGATCCCGGCAATTTCCTGCACCGTCATCTGGTTGACCAGGTAGAGGTCCATGATCGTTCTTTTGAAGACCGGCAGCTTCGCCAGTTCTTTTTCGATCAGGGCGTGTATTTCTTCCTGGTTGATCCTCAGGGTGATCTCATCGAGGAAACTGTTCTCGTCCTCTCCGTAAATCAAATCTTCAGCCGAATACATGTCAGTCATCTCCTCATAACCATCGATCTCTTCCAGGGGGATGATCTCGTTTTCCGCGTCCACCGTGAAAGATTCCTCAAGCGAACGGTATTCTGCATCCACGAGCTTATCCAGCTGTTCGAAATGGGTTTCTTCAAATTCCAGTTCCCGGAATTTTTCTTCCAGGATCTCATCTGCGAGATAATAAAGCCAGGTCCGGATTTGCTGCTCACCCGCGGGGATCTGATCAAATTTATCATAAATGCGCACGTATAACTCATCGAGCAGTTCCTGGATCTTGAATTTTCCCCGCCTGATCGCAGTGGTCATTTCCGCCGATTTGATCCTGCGCCGCATATAACCTGACACATCATCCAGGATGATCTTCAGCAGTTGATTGAAAATCGTTTTGTCTTCCTCCCTCCTCAATTCCTGGAGTTCGGCCAAATGATCCATAAAAGATTCATACTGCTGGTTTTTGCGCTTATAGAGGAAAGCTTTCCTTTCCTTGTGTATTTTTTTGCTGACGGTCAGCCTCATCCGGTCGAATAAAGCATGGAGCAGTGATTCGACGTTCGGCCCTTTTTCCTTGATGTAAACCATTTCCCCTTTCAGGTTTACCACTGCCGACACAATGTAGTTGTTTTTGTCTGCCGCGTTGAAATAGAGATCCGCCACCACAGTCTTCGGATAATTGCGGGTAATCTTACCCATTCGCTCGATCTGCCTGTCGACGATCGCTCTGGCTTTTAACCGCTCATGTTCGCTTATGATTGATTTTTCATTATGGATGATGCATTTCATGGCTTCAGGATTTTTTCATTCATCTCCCAGCAAAGACCATACCGTTGGAACCTGACCAATTCTGAAAATTTGCTGTTACAGGCCACATGTCATCTTGTCCTGAATAAACGAAAAATACATGTCATTATGACTCATTCCGGGGGGATGAATCCCCTTGAACCCGCCGCTGGCATACCCTTTGAGATAAACAGGGTGAAAACTTGAACGCATTGTCTAACAAATAAAAAAGGAGGTAACCATGACACTGGCAAGATTATCAAACAACTGGTTTCCATCGGTTCCTTCCATGCTCGATAAGTTCTTTGAAGGAGACCTGATGGATTGGAATACCTGGAATTTTGCAGGTACCGATTCAACCCTTCCTGCTGTCAATGTGAAAGAAAATGATAACGAATACAAGATCGAAGTGGCAGCTCCGGGGTTGAACAAGAAAGATTTCAAAGTGAATTATGACAACGGCAGGCTGACCATCTCTTCTGAGAAGAAGGATGAACGTGAGGAAAAGGACGGGAATAGGATCACCCGCCGGGAATTCAGCTACCAGTCTTTCCAGCGGTCATTCACCGTTCCTGAAGACGCGGTGGATGCGGAAAAGATCGATGCGAAATACACCGACGGGATTCTGCACCTGACCCTCCCCAAACGGGAAGAAGTCAAACCCAGACCTGCCAAGCAGATCAAGATCTCTTAATGAGGGAATCTCGGTACCTTTCCGGGGATCCAATAAAAAAGATGGGCCGGCATATCAGCCAGGCCCATTTTTTTGGATATAAATACGTACTTTTGCGGCAGGCGTGATTTAAGATATTGTTCTCCCCTGCACTTTCTTTTGAATCCCGTTTTAATATTTTTTCAATGCGGCAACTGGTCATTACACAACAAATAACCCAGCGTAACGAAGCTTCCATTAACAGGTATTTCCAGGAGATCAGCAAATATCCGATGATCTCCGCCGAGGAAGAGGTGGAATTATCGGTCAGGATCAGAAAAGGTGATAATGATGCCCTGAAAAGGCTCGTTCTTGCCAACCTGCGTTTCGTGGTCTCTGTGGCAAAGCAATATCAGAACCAGGGATTGTCATTTCCCGACCTGATCAATGAGGGAAACCTGGGACTGGTAAAAGCAGCCGGCAAATTTGATGAAACACGGGGCTTTAAATTCATCTCCTATGCGGTATGGTGGATCCGGCAGTCGATCATCCAGGCGATCTCCAACCAGACCCGGGTCGTCCGTCTTCCCATAAACAGGCTTTCCTCCATCAATAAGATCTCCAGGGCCATCCCCCACCTTGAACAGGAATATGAAAGGGATCCAACCATTGAAGAGATCGCCGGATACCTTGAACTTACAAAGGATGAGGTGAAAATTGCCAATCATATCAAAAGAAGGCAGATATCCCTGGACATGCCCTTGTCGGAGGAAGGTGACAACGATTATAATCTCTATGACCGCATGCAGGCCGGCAACATACCTTCGCCCGATAATAACCTGCTCCTTGAATCCGTGGCGACGGATATTGGCAGGGCCATGAAAAAACTGACCCGCAGGGAAGCAGACATACTGACCATGTCCTACGGACTGGCTGGTTCGCCCGTGCATACGCTGAAGGATATGGCACAACAGCTGAATATGACCACGGAAAGGGTCAGGCAGATCAGAAGCGGGGCGCTTCATGCAATGAAAACCCTGCTGAAAGGCACGCACGTGATGATGGAGTAAAATTCATGTTTATTGTAATAAGCTGGATTTAAATACGTATTTTTGCAAAAACCAAAGAAAATACTACATGGGTCGATCGCAGGAGACATTTAATAAAAAAGAAGTAAGGAAGAAAAAAGAAAAGAAGCGGAAGGATAAAGAGAAAAAAAGGCTGGCCAAGAAAGATACCGATAAAAGGAGCGGCCTTGACGACATGATCGCCTATGTGGATGAAAAAGGAAATATCACTTCCACCCCTCCCGATCCCCAGAAAAAAGAGAGCCCCAAGCTGGAAGACATCGAAGTCAGCGTTCCCAAGAATTCCATCAGCAGACCCGACCCCATCAGAAACGGAAGAGTAACTTTTTTCAATGATTCCAAGGGATTCGGATTTATCGAAGATTCCGAAACCCGTGAGCGTGTATTTGTCCATATCAACAATACGGAGGAAGAGATCGCAGAAGGAGACCGTGTGACCTTTGAAGTGGAATCGGGTCAGAAAGGTCCCTCGGCTTTCAACGTAAAGATCAAAGAATAAGCCTCCGGCCGAACGTCGATAAAATCCCCCCATCCGTCGATTAAGTTTTCATACCCCGTTTTTGCAGGATAGCTTTGTCCTCAAACAACTGCCGGAGCGATAATTACTCCCTGATGCAGTACAGGCGTTCCACCCCCCTGAAAATATAGGCATCCGGCGTGGCAGCAACAGATGCCCAGAACCTGTCATCCAGCGAGTACCTTGCCAGCACCTCAAACTCCTTTCCGGCCTGAAGCACGGAGGTCATCCCTTTCTCGTCATAGAAATATATCTTCCCGTCATGGGCCCATGGAGAGGCCCAGCAGGCACCCGCATCCTCCACCTTCTCCCGGTAAACGAATGCACCTGTTGCAGGGTCAATGCAACTGACCTCCCCTCCCCTGCTGCTGAGCATATAAAGCAGGCCATCATACAGCAACGGAGACGGATTTCCTGTTGGCGCGTCCAGGTTAAACCAAAGAATTCCGGGACCTGCTTCAGAACCTTCCCCGGGGGTGAGGTCCCCTTCAGCCCCGGCCTTTACCGCGAACAGGGTGCCCGGGATATTCCTGAAACCGGCATTACCCAGGTACAGGTATTCTTTGTCCGCCACCGGTGAAGGAATGCTGTATCGCCCGGCCATAAAAAGTTCCCAAAGAATCTTTCCTGTTTCCGGATCATAGGAACGGGCTGTTTCTCCGCCCGTTACCAGTTCGGTACGCATACTGTTCTCCCAGATAAAGGGCGTGCTGTAGCTGGTCTTTTCCCTTCGGTCGCTCCTCCACTTTTCATCACCGGTGGCTGCATCAAGCGCCACCAGGAAAGACTGCTCCTCGTTATCCACCTGCACGTAAAGCACACCTTTATGCAAAACGGGCGAGGAGCCGGTACCCCAGCCGTTCTGGGTTTCAAAAGCCCCCAGATCTTTTTCCCACAGTAGTTTGCCATCCATGTCATAGCAGAAAAGTCCGTGCATACCGAAGTAGGCATACAGCCTCTTCCCATCTGTAACAGGAGTTTCGGATGCATAGGTGGTGGCAGGGTTCTTACTCACCCTGGGATTTCCCCTCCTGGCCACTTTTTTCCAAATTTCCTTGCCTGTTATAAGGTCAAGGCAGATGACCTCCCACCTGTAAATATCCTGCATAAAACCACGGTCATCCTGCGGAGGGCCGGCCGGCTGACCCGCTCTCTGCTCCGGCCTGGGAGTAATCTCCTCCGGAATGTCTGCGGTGATGAACACCCGGTGACCCCATACCACCGGGGAAGACCATCCCTCACCTTCTATGTCATAGGTCCAGGCCACATTGTTACCCTCCCCCCATTCGGCGGGCAGTTTCTTTACCCTGACCACCATATCCTGATCCGGCCCCCTGAACTGGTTCCAGTTATCCGCACATGAGGTGATTACAGCGGCCAACGCAAACAGCGCTACCGGCCTGGGCGCCCAAAAACATTTGTTGTTTTCCATATCTATTTAATTGAATGCGTATTGACGATGGTTGTTGGCCTTTAAAATAAAACTAATAATTGAATTTCCGGCTGATCTTGCGATCAAATTTCCCAAAGAATATGGCAGCCGGCGACCGGAGTAAATATTTGATTTCGTATCTTGTTTAATTGTCTTCAGCGTTCTGTTTTCATATAAGCTCAAATACCTGTGAAACACCTGAAAAACGAGCATGAACTTCTTTAATCATAAATTTAAACGGATGAAAAACAGGTCATTACTTCTTTCCATTGTTGCCCTTGCCGTTTCCCTGTCTCTCCATGCACAGGGAAAAAGTGCCAAGCCCGTCACCCCGAACGCTTCCGAAGAGGCGGTGGCGTTACTGGACTATATCTATTCCATTTCCGGGGAACATACCCTGTCGGGGCAGCACTGCGCCCCGCTGGTGGGATCCACCAGGCTGTCGGTGGTACACAGAACGACCGGTCATTATCCGGCACTGTTCGGCCAGGATTTCGGATTCAGCTTTCCCGGTTACTGGGACGGGATCAATTACCGGCAGCGGATCGTGGATGAGGCCATCCGGAGGCACCATGAAGGCTTTGTCATCACCATCATGTGGCACGCAGTCCCCCCCACGCAGGATGAACCGGTATCTTTCCGTGAGTCGATCCAGGGCGACCTGACCGATGAGGAGTGGCAGGAGCTGGTCACACCCGGGACCATGCTGAACGAGCGGTGGAAGTCCCAGGTGGACGTGATCGCCTGGTTCCTCAAGCAGCTCCATTATGCAAAAGTACCCGTTCTCTGGCGCCCATACCACGAAATGAACGGAGGCTGGTTCTGGTGGGGCAAAAAAGCCGGGGAGAACGGGTATAAAAAGCTGTGGCGGATGATGTTCGACCGTTTCGTGCATTTCCACGGCCTGAATAACCTGATCTGGGTATACAACACCAACGAATTCAAGGAAGGTGTGGATCCGCACGGCACCTATTACCCGGGTGACGACTATGTGGACATCCTTGCCACCGATGTCTATTCGGAAGGATTCAACCAGGTGAATTATGACCAGTTGCTCGAATTGGCCGGAGAAAGGCCCATCGCACTGGGGGAGGTGGGTGATAATCCGTCGCCTGAAAAACTGGGGGAACAGCCGCGGTGGACCTGGTTCATGAGCTGGGGGGAGCCGGGGGGTTTCGGAAGAGATCCCGGGAATACCTACCGGCTGTATGGAAGCGAACGCATCATCACCCTGGAGGAACTGCCATGGGTGGAGCTTGAGGATCCGTACATACACCACCCCATCCTTCAATAATTGATCCCTAAAATCAAGGATGAATTCCAGAGAAAGGGTACGGGCATCGCTGAACTTCGGGCAGCCGGACAAAATACCGGTTGATTTCGGGGGACACCGCTCCTCCGGAATTTCTGCCATCGCGTATGCCCGGCTCAAGGAATCCCTGGGAATTGCATCGGGCGACATCTATGTGTATGATATGATCCAGCAGCTGGCCATTATCGAAAAACCTGTGCTGGACAGGTTCGGCGTAGATACCCTGGAGCTGGGCAGGGCCTATCTGCTGGAGGATCATGCATGGAAGAGCTGGGTGCTTCCGGACGGTACGCCCTGTAAGATCCCGGCCATGGTGCAGGTGGAACAGAAAGGGGGCGACTGGTATCTTCTGTCCGAAAGCGGGGTCCCCCTGGGTGTGCAGAAGAAAGGCTGCCTTTATTTTGAACAGGTTCATTTCCCCATGGCGGACCGGGATTTTTCCGGCCAGGATTTCGGGGACCTGGAGGAGCAGATGAAACAGAACCTCTGGTGCGCCGTCCCGGGACCGGGATCACACCTGGAGCTGAACGTGGCAGGATTGCGCATGCTGGCCGAAGGTGCAAAGAAGCTACGCGAATCCACAGACCGGGCGATTATCGGCCTGTTCGGGGGAAATCTTTTTGAAACCCCGCAATCGCTGTTCGGAATGGACCGCTACCTTGCTTATATGGCCCTGTATCCCGAGGCCGTCATCCGGCTGTCGGAAAAACTATGTGAAATACACTGCAGGGATATGGAGAAATGGCTGGGGGCGGTGGGTCCATATATCGATGTGATGCTTTTCGGAGATGACCTGGGGTCCAACCAGGGTCCGCTCATCGATCCCGGAATGTACAGACACTATTACAAGCCGTACCACAAAAAGATGTGGAACCTGGCTAAGCAGCTGGCCCCGCATGTGAAGATACTCCTCCATTCCTGCGGTTCCATTGAACCTTTTCTTGAAGATTTGATCGAGGCCGGACTGGATGCGGTGAATCCGGTACAGATCAGCGCCATGAGAATGGACCTGCAGGCACTGAAAAGCAGATACGGAGGGCGCATTACCCTGTGGGGCGGGGGATGCGATACCCGGACCATGCTCGGGGATGCCAGCCCCGGAAAGCTGGAGGAGCATGTCAGACGCCAGCTGCAGATCATGAAAGGCAGCGGCGGATTCGTGTTCCAGGCAGTCCATAATATACTTGCGGACATTCCCCCGGAAAATATCATACGGATGTTCGATACCGTTCTGGAATACAGGTAAACATCCCGGTGCCCGCCTGCCAGCGTTGTGATCCCCGCTTACCAGCGTGGCCTGATGCCCGGGGCGTAGGGAAAATTGAGCCGCATATATTCCTCCAGGTCTCCCTCGGGCTGTTCGATCTCCACCGGGAAAGGCATTCCCGAGTATTGCTGAAAATAGAGCAGGCAGGCATTCCGCCACCACCTGGCCTCTGTTTCCTGGATCCTGAGCAGCATGAGGGTCCTGTCGAAACGTTCCTGGTCGATCCTGCCTTCGACCTGCTTCCAGCTTGCTTTCATCCGGGTAACCGTTTTCACCCCATCATCATACTTCAGGCACAATTCTTCCCACAGGGAACGGCCGGATTTCATGGTATAATCCCACGGAAGATGATGGAACCATAGCAGGTATTCCTCCGGGCATGTTTCCGGATCGGAGTATTTTTCTTCAATTTCGGGGGCATACTGACTGAGCGCATCGCTTCCCGAGGCAGTCCTGTCAAAGCCGATACCCAGGGAGTCCGCCTTATGATAATAGACCGATGTCCAGTCAGGCCTTCCCCTATTCACCCACGGTCCCGGGCCGTAGTGGTGATTCACGCCCATGATATGGTGCAGTCCCAGGGGGGTCATATAATTGACGGCCGCCTCCCTGGAAACCAGCATGATCTCCCTGATCGTCTCCAGCAGGGCAGGATCGGTTCCGAAGGTAAGCCTGATCCATTCCCCGGCCAGCTGTTCCGAAGTAAGCCGGTGATCCCATGCCAGTCGCCCGTAAGCATACCAGTTGGACTGCCCGAAGGGATGACCGGTCCAGTTCCTGTCGGTCCCTATATTGGACACGCCGGCCATGGCGGACCGGTCCCTGCCGTTAAGCGATCCGTCGATGATCCGTGCCACAGTGGCACCTTCATGGGGCATGTAGGTATCCGCATCCAGGCATTCCTTAAACAGCGGTGCCATATAAACCAGGTGGGTTGCCTGTCCCAGGTATTCCTGGGTGATCTGGAACTCCGGGGCCAGGGCGGTTTCGGGCATGGCCCCGAACAGGGGATGAAAGGGTTCACGGGGCTGAAAGTCAATGGCTCCGTTCTTCACCTGGATGAAGACATTTTCATGGAACTTGCCGTCATATGGGACAAATTCATTGTAGGCCTGCTTGGCCCTGTCCTCTTCGATTTCCGCGCTGTATACAAAGGCACGCCACATCACGATCCCCCCGTGGGGAGCCACCGCCTCTGCCAGCATGTTCGCCCCGTCGGCATGGGAGCGGCCATAATTCTGCGGCCCGGGCTGTCCTTCCGAGTTGGCCTTCACAAGGAACCCCCCGAAATCGGGAATGGCGGCATAGATCTCATTCACTTTGTCACTCCACCATGCACGGACTTCCGGGACCAGCGGATCGGCGGTGGAGAGTCCGCCCAGCTCAATGGGCGCACTGAAACGCGCCGTCAGGTATACCTTCAACCCGTATGGCCTGAATACATCCGCCAGTGCGGCCACTTTCTCGATATACCGGGGGGACAGGACAAGGGCATTGGCATTGACGTTGGTCACCACCGTCCCGTTGATCCCGATGGAAGCATTTGCCCGCGCATAATCCACATAACGGGGATTGATATACACAGGAAGCTTGTGCCAGTCCCAGATGGAAAAGCCGGCATAACCTCTTTCAACGGTCCGGTCAAGGTTATCCCAGTGGTTCAGAAGCCGGTATTGGATCCTGGGCACCTCTTTGACCGGCAGAGCAGTCAGGACTGAGCCTGCCTGGAGCTCCCTGAGCAGGTGAAATGTGCCATAGAGTGCGCCTGCCGGTTCATTGGCTGCGACAGTCAGATATTCCTTTCCCTCATAGGATGCATATCCAATGAAGAACCCCTCGCTACCCAGGCCTTCGAGCTGTTCCTTCATCACATCATTATCCAGGATTTTGCAGGCCCCTGGAGTTCCGATCACCAGGCTTGCCCGATCAGAAAATTCTCCCGCGCAGGAAGCGGGCGCGCCGAGCATTCCCAGGCTCGCTTTCTTGATCTCCTCCCCGATTGCCTCCGCGGTCGAACCGGGAATCCCGACCACCACATGGTCCAGGATTCCACCGATGTACTCCCTGTGCGCCGGTTCCTGCACCGGGGCATACCTCAGCCACAGTCTGTATCCGTCTTCCGCGTAACTGTTCAGGCCTGAAAGCAGGGTAACAAGGCTGATTGCAAGTATTTTTCTGGCTTTCATTGGAATTGAAATTAAATTAAATCCTCATTTCAAAGCCGAAGGATGGCCATTGACAAGAAACCCTTCAATTTCCACCATCAATTCATCACGGCAAATATCTGCCTCGATCCAGACACAGGGCACATTGCCGTATTTCTCCCGGCAGTATTTCAAAACCACCGGGTAATCCTTCCGGTCCTTGAGATAAACCCGGATGTAATCAAACACGAAATCTCCGCTCCGGATGCCTTTTTCCTCGAGATTCTGCGGCGCAATGAGCTGTTCTATGTTATCGATGGTGTAGAGAGTTTGCAGATCTGTATTCCCCGGATAGACCACATGCGGGCCCCGGATGGCCGCCGTACCAGATACGAATACCATATCCGTGCCGTGTACTGACAAATACCGTCCTCTTTCAAATTTCGGAGTGGATTTCACCCG
>Ga0209205_1000036_pt1 | contig 54080 bp, 47 predicted proteins | sample ZodSprso05mmetaG_FD_184133 | JGI IMG/M metagenome (GOLD analysis project Ga0209205, IMG submission 184133) | Hot spring sediment microbial communities from Zodletone spring, Oklahoma to study Microbial Dark Matter (Phase II) - Zodletone Spring... ... | reverse complement strand
CCCTTCTCCAGCTCCTGATGGACTTTCTGGTTCGTATAGGCAATGTAACAGCTCCTGTGCTGGGTGTAATCCATTGTATAATCCAGGAAACTGAACTTCCTTCCTTCATTCTCTCCCTTTTGCTCCTGCAATTTGGAGAAATCGATGCTTCTGCCATCGACCCTGGCAGGGGTTCCCGTTTTCATTCTTCCCACCTCAAATCCCAATTCACTCAACTGTTCACTGATTCCTGCGGCATGTGCCTCACCCATTCTTCCTCCCTTCATTTTTACTTCTCCCACATGCATCAATCCGTTGATGAATGTACCAGCTGTGAGAATGACTTTCTTCGCACTGAATCTGATACCCATCAGCGTTTCCACTCCTTTTACCTCCTCCTTCTCAATGACAAGTCCCGTTACCTGATCCTGCCAGAATTCAATATTCGGAATTCCCTCCAGTACTTTCCTCCATTCTGCCGTGAACCGCGAACGATCGCATTGCGCCCTGGGGCTCCACATGGCCGGACCTTTGCTTCGGTTCAGAAGCCTGTACTGTATCATGGACCTGTCCGTGACAATGCCCGAATATCCACCTAATGCATCTATCTCTCTGATTATCTGCCCTTTTGCTATACCTCCCATGGCAGGGTTGCATGACATCTGTGCAAATTTTGTCATGTCCATTGTAATCAGCAGGGTTCTGCTCCCCATATTGGCAGCTGCAGCAGCAGCTTCACATCCCGCATGTCCACCGCCCACCACGATGACATCAAATTCCCATTTCATCTTTCGTAAATTCTACCACAAATTTAATGCAACATCTTCCATTTTCCGCATGGCTTCCCTTTCCTTCACGGTTTTATCGGTGTGGCCCATCAAGTGAATCACACCGTGGATCATCACCCTCCGCAGTTCCTTCTCAAATGCCGATTCGTATTCCACGGCATTGAGCCTCACCTGATCAATACTGATAAAGATATCTCCCGATATTTCTTTTCCTTCAGTATAATCAAATGTTATAACATCGGTAAAATGATTGTGTTGCAAAAATTCCCGGTTAATTTTGCGAAGCAGATCGTTCGTGGTGAAAATAAAGGTAAGCCTTCCGGGTATTCGGTTATTTATCTGCAGGTATTCAGTGATCCACTTTTTATGCCTGCGCTTTTGCTTGATCTCAAAATTGGTCCCCTCATTATGAAAACTAACAGCCACTATACGTTGAACTTTAGCTCCACAATCCTCCCGTCCTCCAGGTACATGATCTCATCCGAAAGCTGCTCCATCAGAAAAATCCCTCTTCCGTCAATCTTTTCAAGATTCTCCGGGGATGTGGGATCCGGAATGCTCTGATGATCAAACCCGGTTCCCTGGTCCTCAATATGTACGATCAATTCCCTGTTGACAAAAAGTATTTCAATTTTTACATCCTTCTCCGGATCCGAATGATTCCCGTGGATGATGGCATTATTCGTGGCTTCCATTGTGGCAACCATGATGTTCCCGTACACTTCATCACTCAGATTCAGTTCCATGGAAAGTTCATCGATCGCTTTTTCAACCAGTCTCAGATTATTGATATCAGAAGAGATGCTCAGGTCTTTTTTCATAATTTTTCCTATCGACTCTTTTTATACGGCACCTCCTGATAAAGGTTCCAAAAAACCCTACTTACTTATCCAGTCCTCAGGGTTTAAAATATTCCTTTCCTGCCATACTTCGAAATGCACCATGGCCACCTGGTGATCCTCATCCGTAAAAGCCTCACCCAGAATCTCTTTAGTTAATACTTTGTCTCCCGTTTTGACCCTGACATTGACCAGATTCTGGTATACGGAAAGGTACTCTCCATGCCGGATCAGTACAGTGTAATTGGCCCCCAGAATGGCGAATACTTTGGTTACTTCTCCTTCAAAAATTGCCCTGACTTTTGTCCCCGGTGCACTGTTAATGTCTATGCCGTTATTGTTTATACTGGACCCAACAAGTCCCGGAACCTCGTTATTCCCGAAACCCGCTGTAATGATTCCCCTGTCTACCGGCCATGGCAATTTCCCTTTATTCCTCCGGAAATCATTTCCAACCAGTTCCTGCTCCGGTGTCAGGGAAGCGTAAATGTTCTCCGCATTGAGCCTCCTTGCTTCTTCCTCTATGATTCTCCTTATTTCGGCTTCCAGTTCCCTGGCTATTCGTTCCTTTTCTTCGATTTCTCTTCTGAGCCGCTTTTCCTGTTTCTGCAATTCGGTCACCATTTCCGAACGTTGATTTCGTTGTGCAACAAGTTTCACCTGTTCACTTTCCTTACTCTCAAGCAGATCCAGCTTTTCATTCCTCAAACCATCCAGTTCTTCTCTTTTCTTTTCCAGTTCTGCAATCAGGTGTTCTATTTCTTCCGCTTTGCTTTTTCTGTAGTCGGCAATGTATTTCAGGTATTTGTAACGCTGATAGGACTGCGAGATGGTTTCTCCCGCCAATATATACATCAGTTTCTCATAGTTCGTGTGATTCTTGTAAGCATAATAGATCATCCGCGCGTATTCATCCTTATTCTTTTTGTTCTGTGCTTCAAGTCTTCGAATTTGGTCCTGCGCTTCTGTTATCTCAGCTTCCAGCAATGCGATTTCTTCTTCCAGGGCTTGGATCAGCCTGTCCCTCGAGTTGATACCCTTTTGCAAAATTCCCAGCTGCTGAAGAGAACTGCTTCTTTCTGCCACAGTCTTTTCCATGAGCTCCCTGGCCAGCTTTATTTCATCGAATGCCTTCTGCTTCTTTCTTTCCAGTTCATTCCTGTCCTGCCCATAAAGCATCAGATGCATCCCCATTAAAACAATCCATATGAGGGAAATTCGCTTCACTGCAATTCTATGAATGTATACTTATCTTCATTAACTTCCATCTTTACATCCACATCATGATTATAAACTGTGGTCCCTCCCCTCGCAGTAATCACAATGTTACCGATCATAAAATTAGTATATATCTTCAGACCTTCCCCGGTTCTTTCTCCCATCAGATATTCATTCGTTTTCCTGTGGTAGAACTCAAATGTTCGAAGGGAGAGGTCCTTTTTTTCCGCCACGATCCTTTTCTTAATATATGTTTCATCCATATCATAGGTAACCGATTCTCCAGATCCTGCCAGCATTTGAGCCCCCTCCCTGCAAAGAAAATATCTGGATACAACACACTGCAGGTCCCTGTAATTCACCGGATGCTGGTAGCCGTACTCCTTATTCAGCGGAGTGCGGTATACAATCCTGTTCAGGCGATCGATCAGCTTGATACTGTTCTGTTCCACGCTGGCTCTTATAATCTCAAATCCGCTGTATATGGCCGACAGGTAGATAATGGAATCTTTTTCCACAAAGAGGGTGATTTTCACTTCATATTTTTCATCCTCAAAAGCGATCAAAGCTTCCGCTCCATGGATCATGATGTTTTTTATCGTATCCTCCGCCAGGCAGATTGTCTCCAATACGGTTAGTTCTGGCCTGGAAGGCTTGATTTCCTCCTTCACTTTTTCATCCTTTTCCCCGCGTGCGGATCCTTCCGCTGCGGGTTCTTTGTTTCGCTGTATCTCCCTTGTAGCTTTGCACTGTGGTAATCCCATTGCTGCTACCAGTAGAATCATTACCAGGTATCTATTCGGCGCCATGATTTCTTATCCGATATATTTTTTCTTCCAGTTTTGACTTTTCACCTCCCAGGATGATCGCTTTTCTGTAATAAGAAACGGCCATCTCATAACTTTTCAGCGCATATTGAATATCTCCTGCATGTTCATTTACCTCCGGATCGTTGCTGCCACCTTTTCTCAGTGCTTCCATGATATATGTCTCTGCATCCTCATATTGTTCCATTTTATAGAGGATCCATGCATAAGTGTCCAGATAGGTAAAATTGTCAGGATGATTACGGATGACTTTCTCACTCCACAACCGGGCATTTCCCAGCTTTTCACCGCGCTCTGCCAGATAGTAGCTGTAATTGTTCAGTATCATATAATTTTCTGGATCCTCAGCGATCATTTGTTCGAATATTGAATCTGAGCTGTTGTATTCCCCGAGTCTGTAAAGGGCTTCGGCAATAAGCATATTGGCCTGAATACTGTAATCACGCTGGCTGTAATTCTCCTTCGATACCTGGGCAAAATTTTCCACAAGCTGTTCATATTGCTTCTCTTCATACATGCCGATTCCCCTGAAAAACCTGATGTCCGCACTATCCGGATACATTTTCAAAGCCTTTCCCGTCATTTCAATAATTTCTTCGTTCAGTGCTGCAGCATTTGCAAGAATAATGGCCTGTAAGTAAATCGGGTAACTTCCCCCTTCCTTCTCCAGGTAATTTTTCAACTGAAAATATGCTTCTTCATAAGCAGTAGTCTTCATAAAGAACTCTGCAGCCATCAGTTTAATATCCGGTTCATCCGGGTATATTTCAAGCAATACTTTCAGCAACGAAGCGAGTTCTTCCGGGTACCCGGTAACAAACGCATCCTCTGACAGGTAATAGGAAAGGATGGCCATTTTTCGTTTCACATCGATCAAATCATTCCTGAATGATCTGGCCAGATAGGAAAAGCTGGATTTGTAATCCCCTTTCTTCCGGTAATAATCGGTCAGATTCGTCAACGCAAAAATATTGGTACTGTCCATCTCCAGGATCTCATGATAGTACTGTGCTGCACTCTTTTCGTCTCCTCCCTTCATGGACAGCTCAGCTGCCAGGACCCGAAACTGCACTGCTTCCGGGAAAAGATTCATGACTTTTTCGACCTCCACCCGTGCCAGACCATAATCTTCCTGGCTCTCATAGATGGAAGCCTTCAGCAGGGTAACCTTTTCACTGAATCCTCGCTCTTTCTCTATCTTCTCCAGTATGTTTATCGCTTTTTTGTTCTTGCCCTGGCCATGGCGTACACTGGCTAGCTGGTATTCCCATTCTGCTTCCCCGGGATCAGTCCTGGTTCGACGTTTCAGAATCTTTGCTGCAGCTCTGTAATCTTCTCTTGCTACCAGGACATTCAGATACCCGAGTGTGTACCATTGATTGTCAGGGATCATTTCATAAGCCCTTGCCAGGTATTCCTCGGCAAGATCCATCTGACCGGTGATAAAATAGATGGTACCCAGTTCATAATATGCTGCATCACAATCGGGTTTAGCCTGAATAACCAGTCTGTATAATTTGACCGCCTCGGGAATATTTCCCAGGTTCTTCTGCTTGACCGCTTCAATGAGCGCATACTGGTAATCGTTGTTCTCCCCGGGTTCCTGTCCATGGCTCGTGATAATCCATCCGGCCAGCCAGCACAGCAATATGATTGCTCGTTGTACGTATTTCATTCCTGATCTTTGCTCCTTCTATTATTAACGGATCCTACTCCTTTCCCGTATGTCCGAAACCTCCCCCTCCCCGTTCGGTAACCTCGAGGTTTTCCACGGGCTTCCATGTAACCTTCTCCACTTTATTGATCACCATCTGGCAAATCCTGTCTCCATCATTGATCAGAACCGTAGTATCCGAGAGATTCACAAGGATGATCCCGATCTCGCCCCGGTAATCCGCATCAATGGTACCCGGGGTGTTAAGCACCGAAATTCCGTTTTTTAATGCCATCCCGCTCCTGGGTCTTATCTGGGCTTCATATCCTTCCGGTAATTCGATAAAAAGCCCTGTGGGTATCAGTTTTCGCTCAAGCGGTTTTAATGTGACCGGTGCTTTCAGGTTTGCCCTGAGATCCATCCCGGCTGAATGGATCGTGCTGTAGGCTGGTAATGAATGTCCTGACCTGTTCACGATTTTCACTTCCATGGATCATCCTCCGTATTTATAAGCATTCAATGTGTCCTTTTCCCGTAAATAAATGATTCCTCCAAACAGCATCAAAAGAGCCAGCCTGATAATCTCTTTCCACCTGAAAGCGTCCTGCAAAAATAGTTGATTGATAAAAAATATCATCATTGCCAGAAAGATATAGGCCATAATTCTCCTGATCCGGTAGGGTACCGCGTAATGCTTCCTTGACCAGAGGTATGAAAAAACAACCATCAGGCTGTAAGCCAGAAGATGTCCCCACGCCGAAGCAGAATACCCGTATTTTGGTATGAACAGTACGTTGACAATCACTGTGACCAATGCGCCCGCAATGACCAGAACCGCTCCGTAGAGGGTTTTGTTGGTCAGTTTATACCAGATAGAAAGACTGAAAAAGATACCCATGATCAGATTGGCAAGCAGAATGACCGGAACGATGTGCACCCCTTCCCTGAAATTCTCCCCGATAAACAGGATAAAATAATCCAGATAAAGGTTGACCATCAGAAATATAAACAATCCGGCCACCACGAAAAAGGTCATGACATCCGCATACAGCTGTTTGGCATTTTTATCGGATGATTTTGAGAAAAAGAATGGTTCTGCCGCATATTTGAACATCTGCACGAAAAGTGTCATAAGTACGGCCATTTTGTAATTCGCACCGTAAATTCCCAGTTGTTCCATGGGTGACTGGTCCAATGGCAGCAAATGCTTCAGTAACACCCTGTCAAGGGCTTCATTCACCGTTCCTGCCAGTCCCGCTATCAGCAGCGGATATGAATATTTCAAGACTTTTCTCAGAATCACTGGATCCATCCGCTGTCTGAATGCTGTTATGATTTCGCCGGACAGCAGGATCAATTTGCAGAGGGAAGCAACCAGGTTTGAAATGAGCACATACCCCACACCGATCTCTTCCATGTACACCATGGATACCAGTTCGCTCCCGGGATGCCGCGGACAGTAATAGAGAAAGAAAAGGTTAAGCAGTATATTAACAGCAACTTCCGCAACACGTATGACCGCATATTTTACGGCCCGGTTATGGAGCCGGATTCTGGCAAACGGAATGGCGGTAAAAGCATCAATTCCCACGATCATGGCCAGCCATCTGATATATTCGGGATTTTGCCCGTATCCCATCCAACTGCCGAGGCTTTCCGACCATAGCACGGCAGCGCCTATGAAAAGCGCCGAAGTTACAAACAGGGAGGTGAGAACACTGGAATAAACCTTCTCTTTTTGATCAGAGCCGCTCGCATAACGGAAATAGCCTGTTTCCATACCGTAGGTGAGGATCACCAGCAGGAATACAACGTAGGCATAGAGCTCTGTGATGATTCCATATTCCGCTCTTTGGAAGATCCTCGTGTAGAAAGGGGTCAGCAGGAGGTAATTTAATACACGGGGCAATACGATCCCCAGGCCATATACTGCCGTCTGTCCGAATAACTGTTTGATCGGATTTTTCAACTTTCTCGCACGAGGTTTTTCATGGCCTGCCCGATATCAGGGTACCTGAATTTAAAATCTTCTTCCAACAGGCGGGCAGGTATTACATGCTGGCCTTCCGTAACCAGCCTGTGGGCTTTCCCCATGATGATGCTCAGCAGCCACACCGGGATCCTGATCTTCAGCCGCGCATTGGTTTCACGCGCCAGGGTCGTTATGAATGTTTCATGATCCACGGGATTCGGCGAACAGAGATTGAACACTCCATTCAATTTTTTCTTGATGATAAAGCTTATGGATTCATTCAGATCCTGGAGATGAATGAACGAATAAATCTGCTTCCCTGATCCCATAACCGGGGCGATTCCGAATTTCATGATCTTCCGGAACGGGACCATGGAACCTCCTCCATTCCCCAAAACCATTCCGATCCGCAGAATTGCATGTTGCACTGATCCGTCCAGCCAACCCACAGGTTCCTCCCACTTTTGCACCACCGTGGCCATAAAGTCCGTTCCCGGCCTTCCGGTATATTCATCGTGTATCCCCTGATGACCGTATATTCCGATGGCCGAAGCAGAAATGAAAAATTCCGGTTTGTGCGCAAGGCCGTTTATGGCCGTCACCATGTTCCTGTTCACGCCATGACGGCTGTCGTGGATTTTTCTTCTGTTTCTGGCGGTCCATCTTCGATTGATCGGTGACCCGCTCAGATTGATCACGATCTGCACCCCTTCCATGGCCCGGCCAAGCACAAGCGGATCACCATACAGCACCTCCCTGGACAACCGGATATACTCCCATCCGGGATGCTCCTTCATGAAACTTCTTCCCAGAAAACCGCTGTATCCTGCAATGGCCAGTTTCATTCTTCGTTCGACCTTTTATTGAACAGGAGATATCCGAAACTCAGCTGAAATACCCAGGGCTTTTCCTCCTCGGTAATGTACCCGATATGAAAAGCCAGGGGGCCTGCCCGTGACACAATGTTCAGCGATGCGTTAAAGATTGTCTTCATCCGGTTAAAATAACTCCCAAGATACGCATTGTTAAATTCATCGGACAGAATCTCCTGCACGGGGAAAAAAGCATATGCTTCTATCTTTGCATGTATCTGCTGGTTTATTTCATAGAGCGGCATGATCCCGGCAGCGATGAACTGATGAGCCCGGTATCCTTTCATGAACATGCTTTTCGTGATCACGTTCGGCCGGAATACCGGAGCCTCAATGATACTTGACAGATAATTGACCTGTAGTGGTTTAAAGGTAGCCTGCATCAAATAGTAATAACCCAGTCTGAACCGGTTGCCCAGGGGAATGTGGTCCATCTGCTCCATGGTCGCCGAAAACCAGAAATAATTCAGTCGTTCATCCAGGATCCTGTCCGCAGTGGATCCCGGTGTGTAGGATTCGATACCGTAACCGGCTCGTATGGCAAGTTTTTTCCTTTCCCCGCTTGTTGCGAATTGTTTATTGTTCAATGTGTTGGTCTCAGAGGCCACATACAGGGACATCAGGCTCACGTTGGAAACATCTGAGGTATCTTCCGTGGTGAATTCCCTGGACATGTAATAAACTTCCCGGTTGTTTCCAATCCCCAGTCCCCCTTTGATCACTCCGTTCACTTTCCACGGAATGCCCACATCGAATTTAAAATTGAATTCATTTTCTATGACGTAAGAAGGCTTCAGGTCCTCAAAAAAGAAATTGGGATTGGATGAATTATAATTGAACCGGTTGTAATTGAAATCCCCCTGGAAAAAGATGGGAACCTTCCACGGGTAGTCAAATCTTATTCCTGCGTTGACACCATCGTAAAGTCGCCCAAACTGAATACTCCCCCTCAGGTGGGTGCTCACATCCGATATTTGCCTGTAGCTGAAGCCGAGGTATGTCTGTGCCAGTCCCGTGGTCGAGAAAAACAGTCCGAATCGCGCCTCAAGGGGAGCCTTGGGAATAACTCTCAACCCAAGTGTGAACAGACTGTCCTTTTTATCATAGCTGGCAAGCGGATAAAGATATACCAGGCTCTGATCATGGGCCAGTTTGAAATATTCTCTCCTCAGCTGTTGGATGGTGATCAAAGAATCTGTCTTCCTGATGCTGTTCTCCACGTACGATCGCTGACCCTGCTCCATGCCGCTCACTATCACATCCTTAAACTTTAATTCGGGCCATTTTTCCCTGAATGCGCTCCTTCTTTCATGGATGCTTCGGGAATCGGCTGTCCGCAACCCTACCAGCTCCCTGATGCTGTCCATTTTAGCCATCGTCTTGCTGTAGCCGATTTCCACATATTCATCAATTCTGCTGAAGTCCAGCAATGAAGCATTCCTGAATTCCATATCCAGCAAAATCCCTGTCCCTTCTTCAATGTGGTAATTAGCAGGTTTCATCACGATGTTCTCGATCTGTGCCATGATATCAAACTCATCCGGAGGCTTATTCCTGTCGGCTGCCTTACTGCCTATAATTACATCCGGCTTGAAGAATTTTTTCACGTGTTCCACCGGAAAATTATTATAGATCCCCCCGTCATACATGATGTTTCCGTCAATCAGGATAGGCCTGAAATAAAGCGGGATGGTCATGGAGGCTCTGACGGCCTGGGCAAGATTCCCTTTTCTGTGTATGACTTCCCGATTATTGCTAATATCCACGCTGTTACAGAGAAACGGCACGAACAGGCTGTCAAAATCATAATCTGCGGCTGCGCTGGCCCCGGAAAAGATCTCCATGAATGCAAAGTCCATCAGGTGACTGGGTACCAGGCTCATGGGCAGCTGGGTCCTGGAAATGGAATCCTTCAGATTAAGCCCCACACTGATGATGTCGGGACCCGGAAGGTCTGCTTTAAAATAATATCTGTAACGTGAATCGATCTTACCGGTCAGCCAGTTCTGAAACTGATCCGATTTAAAAATACGGATCATTTCATCCGTGGTCATCCCTATGGCATACAGTCCTCCCACGATGGCTCCCATGGATGTTCCGCCTACGTAATCAATGGGAATCCCGTTCTCTTCAAGAGCCCTGATCACACCAATATGAGCAATTCCTTTGGCCCCGCCTCCACTGAGTACGAGTCCCACCGATTGTCCGCACATCATACACGGGATCAATCCAAAACCCAGCAGTATGATCCATTTATTGCGCATTCCTTCTATATTTGCATGCGGTCCATTCTGCAATCAAAAATAATTGAATAATATGAAGAAATACCCCTTTTTCCTGATTGTTTCCCTCGCATTGCTGATCCAGGGCATGCGGGTAACAGCACAGCCGGAACGGTCTTCCGAAGCAACACTCATTCGCATGGAGACCACCATGGGACAGATGATCATCAGGCTGTACAAGGAAACGCCCCGGCATCATGACAACATGATCAGACTGATCGAAAACGGGTATTACAACGGACAATTGTTCCACAGGGTGATCGCGGATTTTATGATCCAGGGGGGAGATCCTGAATCGGCAAATTCCGCAAAGGGCCAGCGTCTTGGGTCAGGCGGACCCGGCTATACCCTTCCGGCTGAACTTCATGACCACCTGATCCATAAAAAAGGAGCGCTTGCGGCGGCGAGAGAGGGCGACCAGGTCAATCCTGAAAAACGATCCTCCGGCTCCCAGTTTTACATCGTGCAGGGCAGGGTGTTCTCCCCGGAAGAACTGGACCTGCTTGTGGAACGACAGATGCACGCACCTTTCACACCTGAGGCCATAGCCCTGTACACCTCCATCGGAGGGACCCCGCACCTGGATGGTTCCTACACAGTTTTCGGAGAAGTGGTGGAAGGGCTGGATGTCATCGACAGGGTGGCTTCGGTGGAAACCGATTCCCACGACCGGCCTGTGGAAGATGTGGTATACTCCATAACCCTGGTAAAGTAAAGTTTCTTTTTTTACTTTTGTACACTGAATGCAATCAGGTATGCTTCATAATATTGAAAGGATCCTTGAAGAGGTACGCCGTTTCAGTGCTGATTCCAGGGAAGAAATTGAACAGTTCAGGATTAAATACCTGGGTAAAAAAGGGGTGATATCCGGTCTTTTCAATGAATTCCGGCATGTGCCCGCCGCAGAGAAAAAAATAACCGGACAAAAGATCAATGCGCTCAAGCAATCTGTTTCTGACAGGATCGATGCGTTGCTTGAACAGGTAGCTTCAGAAGCGAGTGCAGACATTGCAACAGATCTTACGCTTCCCGGTCCGCCTCTTCAACTGGGATCCAGGCACCCTATTTCAATTATTCGCAACCAGATCATAGAGATCTTTTCCCGGATTGGTTTTACCATTTCAGAGGGGCCCGAAATCGAGGATGACTGGCATGTGTTCACAGCCCTTAATTTTCCCCCTGAACATCCTGCAAAGGATATGCAGGATACGTTTTTTATTGATAAGGATCCGGACATTCTGCTCAGAACACAAACCTCATCGGTACAGGTGCGTGTCATGGAGAATCAACCTCCGCCCATCCGGACCATATCCCCCGGAAGGGTCTTCAGGAATGAGGCTGTTTCAGCAAGGGCCCACTGTATTTTCCACCAGGTGGAGGGATTGTACATTGATGAACATGTATCCTTTGCCGATCTGAAACAGACCCTGCTTTATTTTGCATTCGAAATGTTCGGAACGGAAATCGGCACCAGGCTCCGTCCCTCCTATTTCCCTTTTACAGAACCTTCCGCTGAAATGGATGTTCGTTGTCAGCTCTGCGGAGGAAAGGGATGCAATGTCTGTAAATATACCGGATGGCTGGAAATACTCGGCTGCGGGATGGTGGATCCCCATGTACTTGAGTTCAGTGGCATTGATCCGGAAAAATACACCGGTTACGCATTCGGTATGGGGATCGAGCGGGTGGCTATGCTCAAATACCAGGTAAGGGACCTTCGTTTATATTTTGAGAATGATATCCGTTTCCTGGAACAATTCCGGTCTGCTTACTGATCTGCGGATCCCGCTCCTTGCGTATCAATGATGATTTCGTTTGTAACCGGAAAAGCCTCCTCCAGATTGGCCGTAACACCGCAATATTTCGTGGTGGACAACGTTACCGCCTTCTCTACATTCGTTCGGGAAATGTTCTTTCCCTTTACCCGGTAGATCACTTTCATCCCGGTATATTTCTTGGGATGTTCCTCTGCCAGTTCCCCTTCCACCTCCACAGAAAATTCTTCCACTTCTTCCCTCATTTTTTTCAGGATCGAGACCACATCCATGGCGGTACACCCGGCCAGTGCCACCATCAATAATTGTTTTGGCCTGGGGCCTTGTTCCTGTCCCCCGTGTTCTGGAGTGCTGTCTATATAAAGTTTGTATCCGTCCACCTGCACTTCAAAAACCATCTCATTCAGCCAGTCTATTTTCACGGTTTCTTTCATCCTTCTCAGATTATTAAATCTATGTGATTATAATTGTGTAATTTTGCCATGCAAATTTAATCATATGAGTGACATACTTGATCATCTCTCCTGTGATTCCTGTATCAGCAAAATTCATCCCCTTTTTCGGCATCTGAACGAGGAGGAATGTAACCATATTTCGCTCAACAAGATAACAGAATCCTACAAAAGAGGTTCACTCATTTATCAGGAAGGCAACAGAATGAAAGGTTTCTTCTGTGTGCAAAAGGGAATCATCAAAATATTCAAAACAGGCTTCGATGGAAAAGAACAGATCATCCGTTTTGCCAAACCCGGTGATATTATCGGATACAGATCCGTGATCAGCAATGAACCGGCCTGTACTTCCACTGAAGTTATTGAGGACTGCATCGTCTGTCATATTCCCCCGCAGATACTGATGACCCTCATAAAAACCAACGGTGATTTCGCGCTTGAATTGATGAAGCTTTCATGCAAAGAGTTGGGAGAAGCCAACTCTTTCATTACGGATATTGCCCAGAAAACCGTCAGGGAAAGGCTTGCTGAAATCCTTTTGTACCTGGACAATGAATTCGGCATGGATCAGAATGGTGTGCTGAATATATTCCTAACCAGGGAGGAGTTGTCAAACATCGTGGGCACTGCCACTGAATCGATTATCAGGTTGCTCTCTGAATTCAAGAATGAAAAGCTGATCGAACTGAATGGGAGAAAAATAAAAATCCTGGACAGGCCAGGATTAAAATTGATTGCAAATATCTAGCAACAATCACTTCACATATTTATTGATGAAAATATGAAGCAGCAGGCCTCCGACAACGAGTATTGCACTGATGGCCAGTTTGGCATTGGTTTGTGATTTGGTAAAGATCACGATTGCGAGAATGATCACTCCCACAAGTATGACAATAAGACCTGCATTTTTTAATAAATCTTTCATCCGTTCTTATATTTCAGGGTGTCTGTTTCAGTATCACACAAATATATACAAAATATCAAAACAATAAATTCTGGTCATTTCTATATTTACCCAGGTGCTCGTATGCGATTCTTGTCACTTCCCTCCCTCTTGGTGTTCTTTTGAGATATCCTTCTTTGATCAGAAATGGTTCGTAAACTTCCTCAATGGTTCCTGCCTCTTCTCCCACGGCAGTTGCAATGGTATTGAGTCCCACCGGTCCGCCCTGGAATTTATCCATGATGGTCAACAGGATCTTGTTATCCATTTCATCCAATCCTGATTCATCAATATTCAGTGCATCCAGACCATACCCCGTGATCCCCATATCAATATTACCATCTCCTTTGACCTGTGCAAAATCCCTGATGCGTCTCAGCAATGCATTTGCGATTCTGGGCGTACCCCTGCTCCTTCGTGCAATTTCTTCGGCAGCATTGTCATGAATATGTACTCTCAGAATTCCTGCCGATCTCCTGACAATTCTTGTGAGTATCTCAGCATCATAGTACTCCAGCAATGAGGTTATCCCAAACCTTGCCCTGAGCGGACCCGTCAGCAATCCCGATCGTGTGGTGGCACCGATGAGTGTAAATGGCTGAAGGGTCAACTGCACTGATCTTGCTGACGGACCCTTATCGATCATGATATCGATGCTGTAATCTTCCATGGCCGAATACAGGTACTCTTCCACCACGGGAGAAAGCCTGTGGATCTCGTCGATGAACAGTACATCTCCCTCCTCCAGTCCTGTCAGCAATCCGGCAAGGTCCCCCGGTTTATCCAGTACGGGTCCCGACGATATCTTGATACCCACATCCATCTCATTGGCAATAATATGGGCAAGGGTAGTCTTTCCCAATCCGGGCGGTCCATGAAGCAATACATGATCCAGTGCTTCATCCCTCAGTTTCGCCGCTTCCACAAAAACCTTCAGGTTTTCAATTATCTTCTTCTGGCCTTCAAAATCATAAAACTTCTGGGGCCGGAGCTTGGCGTCCATTTCCAGGTCACGATCCGATAATTGTTTTTCCCTGAATTCAAAATTTTCTTTCATACCAAAACTTAACGGATCAGTGTTACATCATTTTCGGGAAGCTTGATGCGTATTCCGTTTATTCGCTGTTCCCTGTTGTTCCTGTATGTGATGGTCATCATTAGATTGCCTTCTTCGTCGTATTTCTTCCAGTTTTTTTCCCTGATCCCCATTTCATAGTACTGTTCTTCCTTCAACACTCCGGAAGGATAGTAATATTTGTGTTTCTTATCCGGGTTTCCCCTGGAATAATAGCCTTCGTATTTCAGGATACCATCATTGTAGAAATACTTCCATTCACCTTCCCTGAGCCCGATCACATAATTTCCTCTTTCCGTATGGTCGCCTACCTGGTACAGCCACTCCCCGTTCTTTTCCCCGTTCACATATTGACCCCTGGCAAGAATCTGCCCTCCCTGGTCATACTCCACAAATTCCCCATCCTCCCGGCCATTCAGGTACCACTCTTCCCTCCATACATTCCCATTCGGGTAATACCATGTCCACGATCCGTGGAACCTTCCCCGTTCAAATCTTCCTTTCTGCTCGATGGAACCGGACCGGTAAAAGAAGGTCCAGCTTCCTGATTGCTGATTATTCAAATAAGTTCCTTTTGCCCTGACTTCCCCCGAGGTGTAAAAATCAGTCCACGCACCCATCCTTCTTCCCTGTTCATCGATGATCCCCTCAGAGATTTTCTCTCCGTTTTCATTGTACAAATGGGCATTGATTACAGTGCCTGTGGTATCATAATACCTGTGAATTCCCACGGGTTTGTCCTCAATATATCCCCCACGAAAAATCAATCTTCCCTGTTCGTCATAGGTGCTTTTCATGTCCAGTAACTCCCTGAGATCCTCGTCGATCTCCTCTATGATCTTCCCCCTTTCATACCTGATTGCCATGACAATTTCGCCACTGCCGTCAAACTCCCTGTAATACCCATGCATCTGATCATCCAGATAATTCACTTCCCTTTTGATTCTTCCGCTCTCATAATAATCCCTGAATGTTCCCTGCTTTCTTCCCTGCGCATCTTTCCTGTTTATTCTTTCCCTGTTCACAAGGTAATTTTCATTATAATCCATCACCGTCACCAGTGTACTGTCCCTCGAATACTCCCTGGCCAGCCCGTGTTTTTTCCCGTCCCTGTAATAAACCATCTGCTTCAGTTCACCGGTCGGATAATAATAAAAGGAATTACCCTCCTTCTTCCCGTTCAGATACAACTCTTTAGAAATAACTGTTGGCCGGCCCGGTTTCAATGGATTGTCATAACTGTAGGTGATGGAATAACCACTTTTTTCACCCAGTTTGTAGTCGATCTGCTGTACCAGCTCTCCTGCCTGATTATAGAAATTCCAGGTACTGTCCAGCAGGTAATTGGTCCTTTTTCCTTCAGATTTTACCACCCCGGTCACATAATAGGTTCTCCAGTAACCATCGGGTTTACCTTCCCGCATGATCCCTTCACTGGAAACCTGTCCGTTGGGGTAGAAAAACTGAACGAACCCGTTTTTCACAGGTTCATCCTGTCCCCTTCCGATTACCGAAACGACCAGTGAAAGAACAATTACAAAACAATATTTTACCATCCTGGCGTTCATGGGTCCGTTCCTATAACTTTAGCTTTTCTGAGATCTCCAGCATCCTCAAAATCGGTTTCCTCGCCCTTCTGATAATTTCATCATCTAAAGTTATCTCAGGCAGTTCATACTTCAAAGTATTATAAATCTTTTTCATAGTGATCAACTTCATAAACATGCAATCGCTGCAGCCACATGTGGAATCTTTCGGCGGAGCGGGAATATATGTTTTGCCGGGCTTGTCTTTTCTCATCTGATGCAGGATCCCCGACTCGGTTGCAACAATATACTTTTGGGCCTCATCATGCATGATAAATTTCAGCAGCTGGCTGGTGGAACCGACGTAGTCCGCCGCAATCAGTATGGGTTTTTCACACTCAGGATGTGCGATCAGCCTGGCATCCGGATGTTCCTTCTTCAGTTCCAGGATACGCTCCAGACTGAATTCTTCATGCACATGGCACGCACCGTCCCAGATGACCATTTCCCTTCCTGTAATTCGTTGTATGTAATTTCCCAGGTTCCTGTCAGGTGCGAATATAATTTTTTCATTGGGAGGAAGGCTACTGACGATCTCCAGTGCGTTGCCTGAAGTACATGCAATATCCGTCATTGCCTTTATCTCTGCTGTTGTGTTCACGTAAGTAACTATGGTGTGACCTGGATATTGCCTGATAAACGCTTCAAATTCTTCAGGCGGACAGGACTCAGCCAGTGAACAACCTGCTCCCAGGTCTGGGATCAATACTTTTTTATCGGGTGCAAGGATCTTAGCTGTTTCAGCCATAAAGTGAACCCCTGCAAATACAATGATTTCCGCATCCGTCTTCGCAGCCTGCCTGGATAATCCCAGGCTGTCTCCCACGTAATCAGCAATTTCCTGTATTTCACCCTCCTGATAATAATGGGCCAGGATGATGGCATTTTTCTCCTTTCTCATCCGCGCAATTTCACTGACCATGTCCACGGATTGATCCACTTCCACGTCCACATATCCTTTCCCGATAATCTTATCAACAGAATCCATCGTATATAAATTAAGTAATATTATAAATAAATTTTTCTATGATGATATTATCCGGTTCAAACTGTTTTTAAATAACGGATAGTTTTTTTGGTAATTTCAATATTCAATTATAAATCACATGCTATTAACAAATCCATAAATTGTTAGGTTCTGAATAGAGGAATATTAGTTTTGAATTCAACAGTTGTTCATAACATACAGGATTAAAAAAAAGAAAGAGAAATCAAAAATAATCTTTGTGGATATACTGTGTATGTTTCTTGATATAAAAAGTGTTTTCATGAAGGAAGCGGCATTTTGCAGTCTGGCTTCCTGCGGTCCGGCTGTTATTAAAATGAATCAACAACAATTATAACATTCATTTGTTAAAAAAATATATTCTGTAATATTGTATTCCACCAACTCCATTGATCATCCTTTTTGATCTGTAGAATATGAAAAAAAAGATTGCGATTGCATCTGACCATGCAGGTTATAAAATGAAGCTTTCAATCATTGAATATCTTAAGAATCAGGGATATGAAATTATTGATCTGGGTACGGATTCGGTGAAGGATGTAGACTATCCGGATTTCGGTCACCCCCTGGCCCAGATGGTTGAAAGTGGCAGGGTCCATACAGGGATCTCATTGTGCGGAAGCGGAAACGGGATCAATATGGTGACAAACAAACATCAGGGAATCAGGGGTGCCCTTTGCTGGAATGTGGAAATATCGAAGCTGGCCAGGAAACATAACGATGCAAATATTTGTTCGCTCCCTGCAAGGTTTCTGGATCTTGATCAGGCAAAAGAAATAGTGATTGTATTTCTGAATACGGAATATGAAGGCGGCAGGCATGCACAGAGGCTGAAAAAAATCCCATTAAATAGATAATAATGTTGTCAAATACAAGCAAATATGCAATCAGGGCAGTAATCTATCTGGCATTGTATTCTTCAAATAAAAAAATGATTGGAATCAGGGAAATTTCTGAAGGCCTGGGTATTCCAACCCCATTTCTGGGAAAAATTCTGCAAATGCTGGCCAGGCATCAGATACTTGATTCCCATAAAGGACCCCACGGAGGATTCAGTCTGAAAAGACCAGCCATCGATATATCACTGATGGATATTGTGGAGATTATTGACGGAACCGATGTATTTGATACATGTGTGATCCGGACTACCAAATGCAGCGAGGGAGCACCCTGCAGCCTTCACCACAGGCTGGCACCAATCAGAAAAGAGATCAAAGCGATTTTCAATACCGAGACCATTGCGGACCTGGTCACTGAATTCAGATCGGGAAGAGAAAAGATCAGGATCTGAGCATACTAAAAACCCGGAAGGCGATATACCCTGCAAACAATCCCGAACCGTTGGCCAGCAGATCGAGCCATTCGGCAGAGCGGGCAGGCACGACGGTAGCCTGGAGTACTTCAATAACAGCACTGAGTGTAAAAATAGCCAGAAGCAGCAATACATGGAAACGCAAACAATCCGTACCGCAGCGGCTTTCAAGCAGTGCCACAAAACAGAAAAGGGTATATAGACTGAAATGAGCGATTTTGTCCAGGGCCGGGATGGAAAACAGGGACGAATCAGGCATGCTGTTTCCGGGGAGGAGACTCAGCATGGCAATGAACACTGCCAGGGTAATGGAGAACTTGTAACGGATCAGGAAATTCAACATGGTAAAATACATGTACATAACGGGATGGTTCCCATGGTTTAAAGTAAAACAAATTATACGAGGTAATTCCAATCTTCCGGGTGAAATTGCATGTAAAACAAATCCCGGAAACCTGGTTTAAAATCTGTAAATGGCCGGTATTTACCTACATATTCCATTCTGCAAACAAGCCTGCAGGTATTGTGATTTTTTCTTTTCGGTCAGTGTCAGGTATAAAACGCAATTTGTGGATTGTCTGCTTGATGAGATCCGTTTGCGGAAACAGGAAGGAGTGGATAACCAGGCGGAAACATTGTACCTTGGGGGAGGAACTCCTTCTTTACTGAACGGAGAGGAACTGGATCGGATCCTGGATGTACTCCATCGCCAATACACTTTTGGGAATGATGCGGAATGGACCATCGAATGCAACCCGGATGATCTGGACCGGGATTACCTGGAGGGACTCAGAAAAAGAGGTTTCAACCGGATCAGCATAGGGATCCAGTCATTCCGGGAAGAAGACCTGAAACTCATGCGCAGGTCTCACACTGCGGAACAGGGAGAAATGGCCGTCCTGGAGGCAGCCCGGGCTGGTTTTGAAAACATCACGATGGACCTGATTTACGGGATCCCGGGTCAGACCCTCCGGCATTGGGAAGAAAGCGTTTCAAAGGCCCTTTCTCTTCCCCTGTCACACCTTTCGGCCTACCATCTCACATTCGAGCCGGGGACAGTTTTCGATCACTGGCGCATAAAAAACCGGCTTAGCCCGGTAAGTGAGGAAACAAGCGAACAAATGTACCGTCTGCTGAGGGATCAATTGGAACAGGAAGGTTTCGATCATTATGAAATTTCCAATTTTGCGCGAAACGGAAACATATCGGAACACAACATGATCTACTGGACCGGTAATCCTTACACAGGATACGGTCCTTCAGCACATTCTTATGACGGTACCCTGCGAAGCTGGAATATATCTTCACTGAAAGGATACATGGACGGAATAGCCCGGGGTGAACCGGTGAAAGAAGTGGAGCGGCCGAACCTGACTGAAAAATACCACGATTACCTGATCACCTCATTGCGCACCAGATGGGGAGCCGATCCTGATTACATCCGGGAACAATTCGGACAGGAGATCCATGCCTGTTTTGAGAAGGGCGCCGAAAGGTACCTCCGGGAAGGAACCATGTGGCTCCAGGAAGGAAAGGTGGCCATCACACCCGGGAAATGGCTGATTACAGATCATATACTCAGGGAGTTGTTCACCACCGGGTCATCCAAGTACGAATTCTGAAGATCCGATCAGTTTGCCATGCACATACAACTCCACCCGGTGAGCGCCGGGAACAATTTCACCATCATTGGTCCAGAAGATGGACACAGGAAGATCACTGTTCTCATAGTACACTGTCCGGGATGCTGATGCGGGGATCAATTCCCCACCCGACTCGATCACTTCCATTTCGGGTGAACCCAGCACCACTTCATCAGGCCTGATGATCCTCAGGTAAATGGTTGTTTCTCCCGCAGGGGCCACCTTGTTGGCACGCAGTACGAAATCCACCCTGACCTTTTCGGCTGACCGGATCCTGTTGACTTCCCTGTCCCGCTTATTCATCAGTACCAGATTGACTTCGGTAGCCTGTAACGTGGTAGCCAGGTCTTTGATCTCTTCAAGCTGTTCCTTGTCCTGCTGAAGCCGTTCTTTTTCCGTGGTCAGCTGAAGTTCCGTATTTCTGAGCTGTTTGTTCTCAGCCATGAGTTCCTGGTTTTTCAGGTTCAGGGAATCGATCTGTACAATATAACTCCGCAGAACGGAACGCAATGTTTCCATTTCCCGGCGGTACATTTTTATTTTGTAGGCGTCATCCGCCTGGATAGCGATCAGCTTCTCGATCTTTTCCTGCTGAAGCTGCATTTCTTTCTGGATCTCCACATTGTCAGTCTCCAGCGAATCGTATCTGTAATATATATTTCTCAGTTCTCCCTCGAGTGAATCCCGTTCCATTCGGAAATATTGTGTTTTCTCAGCCAGATCCTGTGACACAAGGGTCAGGTTTTTTCTGGTATCCAGCAACATATATACAGAAACCCCGAGCACAACGATAAGCAATCCGAGAATCCCGTACAGGACGCCTGTTTTAGATTTATTCTCTGTCATTTCACAATTTTTTATCTGATACAAATATATAAATTACCGTTCATGTTTTGAGGTAACTTCATCAATGGTAATAATGTTATTCACAATGGCATAAACCGTGAGTCCCGAAACAGATTTGATACCCAGCTTGTGGATGATGTTTTTCCGGTGGGTAGTGACGGTATGGGTGGAAAGAAAAAGCCTATCCGCAATCTGCCTGTTGGTTAATCCCATGGAAAGAAGCCTGACGATGGTTTTTTCACGATCGGTCAGTGAACCATGGGTATTTGCCCGGTAATCCCTGAAGTAGGGATTCAACAATTCATTGATCTTGGAAATAATCTCTTCTTTCTCCTCTGACAGGGAGATGCATCCCCTGGTTTTTTTCCCGCGATCTTCGGCCGAAGGATCACGGTTCAGCAGGATGGTCCGCTCCAGAAGGGCGGGATTATTCATATACAGGTCCGTGGCATTGGCAAAAAGTGTATCACTGATGATCAGAAAATCCATACCGTGATGTTCCAGGTAACGGGTCAGCAGATCCACGGAGCCGAACTCCTTGACCACGGATGCCCCGGGGATGCGCTGCAACACCACGGCCATTCCCTTGCGCACAAGATAGGATTCAACAGCCAGTATGAAATTCACTTGTTTCATCCGGCGTTAAATTTCCGCGTCAGTTGCTGCTCCAATTCAATAACCCTGGGAACCAAAATTTTATCTTCCATGTGCGCATGGTCAACCAGGTCTCTTACCAGGTCTGACAGGTCGGTCAGTACCTGGTGACAAAGGTCAAAATCCTCGAAAGGAGGAAGATATTTGATAATCAGTTTGGAAAGGTTTTCCAGGCTGTTCTCGAGGCGATCGTGCTCCTGGGCAAATTCTTTGATGGTATCGTTCTGAAGTGAGCGCAAAAAGCCACTGTCCGGTTCTTCTTTCATGGATTGTTTTTCCAGCTCCAGGATGTAAGGCAGTACGCTATCTTCCTCCCTGGAGATATGATCCAGGAATTCCTTTTTGTAATCGTCAAAAAAACCAGCTACCAGACCGCGTTCTTTTTCTGACAGGTTGGAACCTTCCAGCAACCGGCTGATCTTGCTTTCTATCTTCGGAAGAGCAATATGGAGGTAATAATCGTGGGTGCTGGTCAGGTATGCCACCACAGAACCGATCGGAAACAGCGACAGATCGGTCTGGGGAATATAATCCTCATCCAGGTAGGCATTGGCAATTTCCAGGAAAAAGTCGGTATTCACCCTGTTGAGCCGGCATACCTCCTCAACATTCTTTTCGCCGAAACCGAGTTTGATGTTGAAACGGGGTAACAGCGGCAGCAACTGATGGTGTTTCAGTACTGCCTGGCACATGGGCAGGTTCCTGTGTATCATATTTCAGTTCTTTCGATTAAAATTCTTCTTCTGAATTAATGATCCTGATGAATAAGACGGGAAGAGTGGTCCGTTCCAAATTCAAACTGCAGGGTCACATGATGAACGTGAAAATCCGTCTGGAGCAACTTCTCAATTTTTTGCTGTGTATGCTTCAGCTCACTGAGCTTCAGGTCGGTTTTCAACTCCACATGTGCTTCCAGGTGAACCTGGTGCTCGGTCATGTTCCAGGCATGTAAATGATGGATGTTGCTCACCTCAGGAAATTGTTCCACCGCCTGTTTAACCCTGGATAGACTGAGGGCTGAAGGAGTGGATTGCATCAGGATATCGACCGATTCCTTCAGGATGACAAAAGCGGCCCGGAGGATATAAATACAGATCAGCAGGGTAATCAGGGGATCGATCCAGTAGATTTCGAAAAGTTGGATCAGGAGTCCGCCGAGGATTACGACCACCGAGGAGAGACTGTCTCCGATCAGGTGCACATAAGCGGCCCGGACGTTGATACTTTTCATCGAATCCTTTCTCAGGATCATTACCGCGAGAACATTGGCCAGCAATCCGATCATTCCCACCACGAGCATAATCATTGAATTGATGGTCTCTGGTTCCTTCCAGCGGAGATAAGCTTCCTTCAGCAGGTAAATGCTCATGATGATCAGGATCACAGCATTGAGGACCGCAGCAAGGATTTCAATCCGCTTATAGCCGAAGGTCTTTTTGGGATTGGCTTCTTTCCTGCCAATGAGGGTGGCCAGGTAAGCGATGAACGTGGCAAATGTATCTCCCAGGTTATGTAAGGCATCGGAAAGAAGGGCAAGGCTGTTGGAAAGGATACCGCCGGCAAATTCTGCAATGGTGATCACAAAATTCAGCAGGGTGACCACCAGCAGGTTCTTTTCATTAACCGGATGATGGTGAAGCGGGGATTTGCTTGTATGGCTATGCCTCTTTTCAGTCATCTCAAATAAAAAACAATAAACTCAGGGCCATGATTGCCATTCCTGCCACGAAACCATATACGGAGTGGTGATGCAGTCCGTATTCCCTCGCAGTGGGCAGCAGCTCGTCAATGGAAATAAAGACCATGATACCTGCTACTCCTGCAAAGAGAAAACCGAAAAGAACGGGACTTAAAAACGGCATCAGGATAAAATAGGCAAGCAATGCTCCGACTGGTTCTGCCAAACCTGACAGGAAAGAGAGAATGAATCCCCTTTTTTTGCTGCCCGTCCCATATGAAATGGGAACCGATACCGCGATCCCTTCCGGGATGTTATGGATGGCAATGGCCACGGCAATGGGAATGGCGATGGAAGTGTCGGAAAGTCCTGCAATAAACGTGGCGATCCCTTCGGGAAAATTGTGGATGGCGATGGCCAAGGCGGTGAAAAGACCCATTCGTACAAGCCTTGGATCTTTCTTCCCTGTCCTGATTACATCTTCCACCCTTCTGATCTCGTGCGGATTTTCAAGTGAAGGGATCAGTTTATCGATCACAGCGATGATCAGGATCCCCGTAAAAAATGCCAGTACAGTATACCAGGAGGCCACTTTCTCCCCGTGATCCATACCGAATCTACCTGCATATTCCACAATCAGTGATTCCCTGGCTTTCTGCAGGATCTCCACGAAGGAAACATAGACCATTACCCCCGCTGAAAATCCAAGGCTCAGAGAAAGAAAGCGGGTATTGGTACCCTTTGCAAAAAACGCAAGCGCACTGCCGATACCGGTTGACAATCCTGCAAAAACGGTTAAACCAAATGCCAGCCAGAAATTACCGTTTTCCATGCCGCCTATTTCTTTGCTTTTTTATCGGGTCGTTTGGGGATGGGGGTCTGGGAAAAATACCCGGGATGCATTTTGGTCCAGATGATCATCATGATCCCTGCGAGGATGAATGGGACGCTGAGCAATTGTCCCATGTTGAATTTCATCCCGGCCTCAAAAGCCACCTGATCGTTTTTCACGAATTCGATCAGGAACCTTGCAGCGAACAAAAGGATCATGAAAACACCGAAAATAAATCCATCGCGGACCTTCATGTATCTTTTGCGGTAAAAAATGAACAATACGATGAAGATCAGGATGTAACTGAGCGCTTCATAAAGCTGGGTGGGATGTCTGGCCACCACTGGCAAAACCTCTCCGGTATTGGGATCGTAAAGCTTGTCCCGCACGAATTCAAAACCCCACGGAAGGTCCGTGGGCAATCCGTAAATCTCAGAATTAAAAAGATTTCCCAGCCTGATAAAAGCACCTCCAAGGGCTACCACAATCACGATACGGTCCATCAGCCAGAGAAAAGAAAGTCTGTGTTTCCGGACATATAACCAGAGGGTGAGCAGGATTCCGATGGCCGCACCGTGGCTGGCAAGGCCCCCTTTCCATATTTTCAGAATTTCCACCGGGTTTTTCAGGAAATACTCCGGTTCATAAAAGAAGCAATGTCCGAGACGGGCTCCGATAACCGTTCCCAGTGCCATATAAATCAACAACTGGTCCAGCATCTCCGGGGTAAGCCGCTCGGTTTTCAGGTATCTGGTAAAAACGATATACCCGGACAGGAAAGCGGTGGCGAAAAGCAATCCGTACCAGCGAATACTCAGGCTGCCGATGCTGAATATTTCAGGATCCACATTCCAGGTAATTGCGTTGATGATCATCGGTTCTATAATTATATGTCAGACAGGCTACAAATATAATAACATTCCCGGGTTTCAAAGGGTTTTGGGTCACGGGGCCCGGAAGGAAAAAGATATCTTTGTATGTTTGCATAAAAATCATCGCAGTGCGATTCAGAACAGCCATCATCGTGTTGACGGGACTTCTGCTGGGAAGGGAGTGTGCGCAGCAGGGCTCTCCTTCGGGCGGACCGCGGGATGAGGATCCCCCCGGGGTGGTGTCCTGTGAGCCGCCCAATTATTCAACCCGTTTCGCGGCCCGCAGGATCGATATCACCTTCGACGAGTTCATCGTACTGGATAATGTGAACCAGGAACTGCTGGTCTCACCCCCAATGAAGGAAAAACCCGAGGTAAAACTCAGAAAAAAAACACTCATCATTGAATTTACGGATACCCTGAAGGAAAATACCACCTACACTTTCAATTTCGGAAGTGCCATCAAGGATCTGCACGAAGGGAACAAACTGCTTAACTACGAATATGCATTTTCCACGGGAGATGTGCTTGATTCCCTGTCGGTGAAGGGTACCCTCAGATATGCCGGGGATTTGTCCGTTCCCGAAGAACCATTCACCATCATGCTGTACACCGACCTGGGAGATTCGGTACCCCTGAAACAGATCCCTTTGTATGTGGGGAGATCAGACGACAAGGGGATATTCAGTGTGAATAATCTGCGACCCGATGTTTACAAGGTTTTTGCACTGAAGGACGGGAATTACAACCTGTTGTATGACCTGCCTACCGAAGTGATCGGGTTCCTTGATTCGAGCCTGCAGGTCAATGCTGAATTTGCACGCTCCATCCTGGAAGCTTCGGGAATGACGGATTCAACGAAAATGGAAACGGGAACAACGGCGGACACCATTGGAATGGCAGCGGACACCATTGGAATGGCAGCCGATTCGCTTGCATCGGAAGGCCCAGACCTGAACTCCATCTATATTGACCTGATGCTTTTCACAGAAGCTTCACAGGTCCAATACATTACCGATTATAAGCGGGATGATCGCAGAAGAATGGAGGTCGTCTTTGCACTGCCCGTCACTGACAGTTTCCGTTACCGGTCGGTTCAAAAAGAGGCGGAAAATGAAGCCTGGCTGCTGGAACACTTCAGCGTTAACCGCGATTCACTTACCCTCTGGATCCGTGATTCCCTGGATTATAAAAAGGACACCCTGCAGATGGAGTTTTCGTTCACAGTGAAAGACACGGCCAGCAGGTTTGTGACCAGCACGGACACCCTGGCGTTCACCTACCGGAAAAAGCAGACAAAAAAACAGAAGGAACAACCGGATGAGATTGAAAAACTGGAAGTTTCAACCATACGAAACAAATCCCAGCTTCATCTGAACAGCCATGTTCCACTGAATGTTAATTTTCCGATCACCCGGGTCGAGGATTCCCTGATCCGGCTCTATCATATACCGGATTCGGTGGAGGTCCCCGAACCTTTCCGGGTGATGAAAGACTCTCTTTTGCTCACCAGGGCCTGGATAGCGGCTGACTGGAAATCCGATGCAAAATACCGGCTGTTCATGCTGCCCGGAGCCATTTCCAATATGTACGGACTGGAACACGATACCCTGGATCTCGCTTTCAGTACAAGGGATATTGAGTATTACGGACAGATCCTGCTGAACCTTGACAGTGTGGATCACCGGGTGATCGTTCAACTGATCAACAGGGATAAGGTTTCACGGAGCAAGGTGGTCGAATCGGACGGACAGGTGATTTTCAGTTACCTGGTACCGCAGGAGTATACCATCAAATTCATCCATGACCTGAACGGGAACGGGAAATGGGATACGGGCAACTACCTGAGACATCTGCAGCCGGAACCGGTGGAGTTTCTCAAGGCCCCCGTCACGGTCAGGTCCAACTGGGACCACGAAGTGACCATGCAGCTTGAAAAACAGGACTAAAGTTCGCCCTGATGTTCCAGGCGTTTCCAGATCAGGGCGGCAGCTCCGAGTACTGCAATATTCCTGTTCAGGAGGGCGGATGGGACAATCTCGATCTTATTCCTGTAAATGGGCAGCAGGTGCTCTTCCAGGCTTCGCTTGGTGGGATTAATGATCCAATTGCCTGCCTTTGCGAGTCCGCCGAATAAAAAGATCCTGGCGGGACTGATGTGGGCTACGGAGTCAGCCAGACACCTTCCCAGCAGGTAACCGGTTTTTTCAAAGGCTTTGATGGCTATAGGATCACCTTTCTCAGCCAATGTGGTAATCATTTTCGGGCTAAGCCTGGAGAAGGTAATTTTCCGGAACTCGCTGTCCGCTGTTTCTTCGGCAAGGAGTTCAAAAACAGTTCGCTTGATCCCCGAGGCGGATACATAGGTTTCCAGGCATCCGCGCTTGCCGCATCCGCACTGCCGACCGTTTTGCACGGCCATGACATGTCCCAGTTCACCCGCAAAACCGTCGTTTCCATATACGATCTCACCGTTGACGATCAGTCCGCTCCCCAATCCGGTTCCCAGTGTGATCATGATAAAATGATTGAGCCCCCTGGCTGCTCCGAAAAGCATTTCCCCAAGGGCTGCCGCATTGGCATCATTGGTAAGTACAGCGGGTACCCCGAATGCTTTTTCGATCAGCTTAACCAGCTCGATCCTGCCTTTCCAGACAAGGTTGGGCGGATATTCGATGCATCCGGTATAATAATTCCCGTTGGGTGCTCCTATTCCGATTCCCTTGATGGTAAAACGCTCTTTTTTTCGGTCGATGTGCACATCCAGATGACGATGCAGGGCCATGATGAAATCTTCAATAATTTTATGGTCCCGCGTGCTGATCTCATCTTCCAGGTAAATCCTTCCGGATTGATCCACAAGGCCATATTTGGTGAATGTGCCGCCAATATCGACCCCGAGGACAACTTCCCTGTGCATAACAGATCAATTATTTTTTTAAAAGTAAGAAATATCAGCCATTCACGGAATCAGAAGCAACACGAAATATTGTTCTGTATGGATGATTTGGTTAAATTAGCTGAGAAAACTCAATGATATTATTATCAAATAATTAAAAAATTATAAACGCATGAACAATTTCATTGTACCCATCGACTTTTCAATCGAATCTTTGAAAGGCCTGGATTGGGCGGTGCTGTTTTCAAAGAAAAAGCGTGTCCATATCCAGATGGTCTATGTGCTGACAAACAGTTCCAGCTTTCAGCCAAGCGTAGTGGAACAGGAACATAAATATGCCGAATCTGAATTTAAAAAACTGTTAATGGAATATCAGACAAAGCTGGGGAATGATTCGAAGCTCGGTTATATCATCAAAAAAGGAAAAGTATACCGGGAGGTGGTGAATCAGGTGAATTCCTATAAGAATGCGGTGGTTTCCGCATCCACACACGGTGCGTCAGGTTTCGAGGAATTGTTTGTGGGCAGCAATGCGCTCAAGATCATGTCGGCCACAGAGCGGCCGGTCTTCACCCTGCGCCATTCACCCGTACCCTCGGAAATCAATAAAATCATTGTGCCCATCAAGCTGCATGTGGATACCAGGCAGAAGGCGCCGGTGGCTGGCGACATGGCAGAATTGTTCGGAGCGGAGCTGCATGTGATCTCCATTTCCACCACGCAGAATAAACGTGATCTTTCACGGCTGGAATCCTATGCCAGGCAGGTAGCTAATTATTTCAGGGCGAGGAAACTCAATACCATTTCAAAAACCCTGGTAGGCGACAACCTGTCCACGCTCACAAGCAACTATGCCGATGCAGTGAATGCGGACATGATCGTGGTCATGTCCAGTTCCATTGATAAATGGAATGTATTTCTGGGAAGCTATGCCCAGCAAATGGTAAGCAAGTCCACTGTCCCGCTTCTCAGTATTACTCCGAAAGAGAAACATATTCCCTCGGGATTCAGTGCTACGGGTGGGTGAGAAGAAAGACCATATCAGGGAATCGCTCGTAAATGAGCGGGATTTATTAAGAGCCCAGCTGAACGCATTGATGGAAGCGCTGCCTTTTGCCGCCTGGTTCATGGACAAAAACGGCAATGTGGACATCCGCAGTACCCCGGGAGGTAAATTTCCGCAAGGGATTCCGCAGGAAGTCGACGAAATAAAAGCACAGGCAGCCACGCATCAGGGCAGGACCAGCCGCACCACGCACTCAAGGGATCAACGGGTATACAACACCGTGAGTTTTCCGGTTTTCAATGTGCAGGGAGAAATCATCGGCACGGGAGGATACCAGGAGGATATTACCAACCTGACCGGTTCGTTGCAGATCCTTCACCATGAGCGGGAATACCTGGAGGCGTTGATGGAAAACATGCCGTTATACATTTTCTTTACGGACAGCTGCCACAAATACATCCGGATCAACAGCAGAATGGCCGGGTTACTCGGAGTATCCAGTCCCGGTGAAGCCCTGGGCAAAGGAAATGATGAATTTTTTTCCGGCAGGGTTGCCAGGAAAATGATTGAAGAGGACAGGCAAATTTTTAAGACGGGTGAACCGATCATCAACAGGATCATCTTTTTCGAAGACAACGGGGTGGAGGGTTTCTGGATGGAAAAGAACAAAATACCCATCAGGGATGAGCTGGGACTGATCAACATGATCGTTGGAATATACCGGGATGTTTCTCCCATGATGGAGATCGAAAACGAGCTTAAGAAAGCCAAAAACAGGGCGGAGGAATCAGACCGGCTGAAAACAGCCTTTCTTGCCAACATGTCCCATGAGATCCGGACGCCCATGAACGGGATCATCGGGTTTGCGAATCTTCTGCGGGATCCCGGTCTATCAGACAGCCAGAAGGATGCATACCTGAAACACATCGACCAGTCATCCCGGCAGCTGTTGCACATCATCGACGACATCATTGATATTTCCAAGATCGAATCAGGACAGCTGAAAATCTCCAACAAACCCACACGGATCAACAGTATCATGGATGAGATCTATTCTTCTTATTTTCACCGGATCAGGGGAGATGAACCCGGACAAAAAAAATTTTCGTTCAAACTGGAAAAAGGAGAGAAATCCGCAGATTTTACCATTGTGACCGATCCGTTCAGACTGCGGCAGGTATTCAACAACCTCATCAACAATGCCATCAAATTCACGAAGAAAGGACGGATCACTTTCGGATATGCCATCAGGGAGCAGCGGCACATCGAATTTTTTGTGAGCGATACGGGGATCGGTATTCCAGATGAGCAGAAGGATTTCATATTCAGCCGGTTTGGACAGCTCAGCAGCAAAAAGGAGTACCAGCCTTCGGGAACCGGACTGGGTCTGCCCATTTCAAAAAACCTTGTGAATCTCATGGGTGGGGAGATGTGGGTGGAATCGAAGGCAGGGGAAGGCACGACCTTTTATTTCACGCTTCCCTTTGTATCGGAGGAAGTGCATGAAAAGGAGCAGATCCCCATGACCAACAAAACCTACCTCTGGGATGGAAAATCTGTCCTGGTGGTGGAGGATGAAGAGCTTAACTGGTATTTTATCAGAGAAATACTCAGGAAAACCGGGGCTGAGATCATCCGCGCGAAAGACGGAAAAGAAGCTGTCGAAATGGCCAAGGAAGGAAAGCCCGATGCAATTCTTATGGATATAAAAATGCCGGAAATGGATGGATTTGAAGCGACAACACGCATCCGGGAATTCAACAGGGAGGTCCCCATTATTGCGCAAACGGCCTATGTGATGGCCGAAGAGCGGGAAAAAAGCCTTCGGGCTGGATGTAACCATTTTATCACCAAACCCATCGACAGGATCATTCTCATGGAATTGATTGACAGTTATTTCAATAAAAAAGAATGAATGCGGTAGTAGTAGTGGCCGGGGGAGAGGGCCGGCGCATGAAAAGTGATCTTCCCAAGCAATACATGGATCTGGCAGGAAAGCCCCTGATCATCCATACTCTGGAACGTTTCCTGGCATTCGATCCGCAAATCAGGATTGTTTTGGTGATGGCGGCAACCCACCGTCATTTCTGGGATGTGATTTCCATTTCCTATGACCTGGGAACGGAGATTACTGTGGCTCCGGGAGGGAAAAGCAGGTATGAATCGGTAAAAAACGGACTGGCATGCATTGAAGCGGATTGTATCGTGGGTATCCATGATGCCGTCAGGCCTTTTGTAAGCCTTGCTACCATTGAGCGGTGTTATGCGTCAGCAGCAAGTGAAGGAAGCGGGATCCCGGTGATCGGAATGGATGAATCGGTCCGGCTGACGGGCAGTGGAAACGGGTCCACCCACCTGGACAGATCCCGGCTGAGACGTGTGCAAACCCCGCAGGTTTTCATTTCAGAAATGCTTAAAAAAGCTTACATGCAGCCTTATCGCTCCTCCTTCACAGATGACGCATCCGTATTTGAATCATTTTATAAAAAGGTCACGCTGGTGGAGGGGAATCCCGAAAATATAAAGATCACCACGCCGGTGGACCTGCAGCTTGCCGCTCTGCTGGTCAATGGCTTTCGCCGTTGAAAATTAGCGTCAAATTATTTATTACCTTGCATTCCTGAGCAGGTTGCATATGGGCGGGGAAATCAAGGTTATGATACTCATTTTCCTGATCTGCCGGACACTGGCAGGGATTTCACAGGAACAATCCGTTTTATCCGATGATGAGCTGATTATCCATGACATCCTCATCACCGGGAACAACGTAACCAAAGATCCGATCATCGTGAGAGAGCTGGTTTTCGGGATCGGGGATACCATCCGGAAGATTGAACTGTTGCCTGCTTTCCAGCGAAGCAAAGAAAACCTTCTCAACATCTCCCTCTTCAATTTTGTCCATTTTGATGCCACCCATTTGCCCGGCAACCGGATCGATGTGCATATCAACGTCACCGAACGGTGGTACATCTGGCCGGTACCCATCCTGGAATATGCCGAACGCAATTTCAGTTCCTTCATACAACACAGGGAATGGGATAAGATCAACTACGGGCTCTGGCTGAAGTGGAACAATTTCAGGGGAAGGAGGGAACTGCTCACAGGAAAACTCAGGCTGGGTTACGTGGAAGAATATGCGCTGTCCTATCTCATACCCAACATGGGGAAGAAACAACAGCATGGATTTTCGCTGGGATTTAACATGAATCAGCAGAATGAGATCTTTCTGAATACGGTCAATAACAAGCCAGTTGAATATGAACCCCTGTCCAGGCCTGCCATGGTGCGCCTCAATGCCTTTATGAATTATACCTATCGCAGAAAGCTTTACACCACCCATGCGTTGCGGTTTGAATATTTCAATTACGAAATATCCGATTCCGTGGCTGTACGCAATCCGAATTTCCTGGGAGAAGGAAGCACGGACCTGGGTTTTTTTATGCTGACCTACAATTTCAATTACGATCTGAGAGATTCCAAGATCTATCCGCTGGAAGGGTTTGCGGTCAGGATCAGGGCGGAACAGATGGGACTCGGGATCATTACGGACTACCCTTACAAAAATCTGCGCTTTACCGGGGTGATCCTGTTTCATCAGATGATTGCCAACAGGGTTTACTTTAACAATGCTACGAAGGCCAGGTACTCCATGGAAAAAATGATGCCCTATGTGCTGGGGAGGGGATTGGGCTACAATGAGTTCCTGAGCGGTTATGAAGAATATGTAATGGACGGGACCGACTATTTCATCACCAAGTATAATCTGAAGTTCCAGGTGATCAGGCCCACCACCCGCACCATCCCATTCATCCGCATGGAACAGTTCAATAAGGTACATTACGCTGTTTATATCAATATGTTTGCCGATGCGGGGTATGTCAACAACATATTTCCCGCACCCACCAACACCATGGTCAACGACTGGCAATTTTCCGCAGGGATCGGCCTTGATTTTGTCACCTATTACGACCAGGTATTGCGGATTGATTATGTGATCAACAAGTACGGAGCACACGGATTATTTTTTCACATTGAAACACCGTTCTTCAGGTGGTAAATCATGCATTGAACAGGATATGAAAACATCCAATCAATATTCCGCGATCATTACCCTGCTGGTCATGCTGCTTGCAGCGGGCGGCATCCTGTTGAGCCTGCTGGTGAATTTCAGATACGATTTCCTGGAGTACCTGATACCCGCCGTCACTGTTACGGCAGGATCCTTCCTGATCATCAAATTCTTCTTCAACCGTTTTGTGGAACAGAAGATCAATCCCATTTTCAAAACCATCCGCCGCCATAGCCTGGCCCAGCAGGAGCTGAAAAACCAAATTGAAAAGGAGGATATTGTAAAGGAACTGAACAAAGAAGTGCAGGTCTGGGCCAATAACCATACCGAGGAGATCAAAAAACTCAAGCAGCTTGAAAAGTACCGGAAGGATTTCCTGGGGAATGTCTCTCACGAGCTGAAGACCCCCATATTTAATGTTCAGGGATACATTCTGACCCTGCTGGACGGGGGAATGGAGGATTCCAACGTGAACCGGCTTTACCTGAAACGGGCTGAAAAAAGCATCAACAGGTTGATCAGTATCGTGGATGACCTGGATTCCATTGCCAGGCTTGAATCGGGTGAGTTCAAGTTGAAGATGGAGCCTTTCAACCTGGTGAAGGTTGCGGAAGAGGTGTTTGAGGACCAGGAGATGCAGGCGAAAAAACGGAATATCCGTCTGGTTTTTGACAGGAGTTACAGCAAACCCGTACAGGTGGTGGGGGACAGAAGGCGGATCATGGAAGCAATCAGCAACCTGATCAATAATTCCATCAAGTACGGGAAATCCGGGGGGAAAACGACGGTAGGATTTATCGATGCCGGTGAACACGTCCTGGTGGACATTACAGATAACGGGATCGGGATCGAGGAAGAGAATTTACCCAGGATCTTTGAAAGATTCTTCAGGGTGGATAAAAGCCGTTCCCGGGAATCGGGAGGTACCGGGCTCGGTTTGTCCATCGTCAAACATGTGATCCAGGCCCACAAACAGACCATCACTGTGCGAAGCAAGGTGGGCAAGGGGACTTCCTTCATTTTTTCCATGGACAAAGCATAGTCGCTTTACCGGGGATCCTTCCAGTCGCCTTCCTGTTTCATCAGTTCGATCAGGGCTTTCAGTGCTTCCGATTCCGGGATCCTCCTGCGTACGGGGGTTTTGCCCTTGTAGAGGGTGATCTTACCGGGACCCGCACCCACGTATCCGTAATCCGCATCGGCCATTTCGCCGGGACCGTTCACGATGCAGCCCATCACAGCAATTTTCAGGGACGGGAGATGGGAGGTAGCCGCCCTGACCTCCCTGAGCCGGGAGAGAATATCAAATTGCGTGCGTCCGCAGGAAGGGCAGGCAATATAGGTTGTTTTACTGATCCTTGCCCCTGTAGCCTGCAGGATCGTCAGCAGTATTTCATTGATCAGGGGATCATCCATGTGCGGGTTCTCTACCCACACCGCGTCTATCATGCCGTCAACAAGTAAAGAACCCAGTTCGCCGGCCAGTCTCATCTGGAAGATCCCGGGATCCTTTTCCAGGCTTTGCCACCTGAAGAGAATGGGTGCCTGGTGATTCCTGGTGCAGAAATCGGACAGGATCAGTTTCACTTCCTGGATGGAGCGGGAACCCTGCTCCACCATCAGGATCTTCCGGCCGTTTCCCAGCAGTGCAGGATCTTTTTGCCAGGACGCATGGGGGACAACAAGGGATTTGATGCAATCCGGGGTCAGATCGGATCCCTTTTCCGGGGGAATGGGACTGATGATCTTCACTTTTTTACCGTTGCCGATCCCTGAAACAGTTGAAGCTATGCGGCGTTCGAAATTGAAGGGATCCCATGGATGCCCCCGGAATGGATGGTAAGGAAGCTTTGCTGGCCGGGGGAAGAGCCTGATAACCTCTCTGGCCACGGGCATCTCTGTTTCAGGGGGACCGGTCAGGGATACACGGATGGTATCCCCCATGCCCTCCAGCAAAAGGGGGGCCAGTCCCACGGCCGACCGGATCACGCCCTCCGTTCCTACTCCAGCCTCGGTGACTCCCAGGTGAAGGGGATAATCCATATCCTCTTCCATCATCCGCTGAACAAGCAACCGGACCGACTGTACCATGACACGCGGATTGCTGGATTTCATGGAAACCACCACTTTTTCGAACGCTTCCTGCCTGCATATCCTCAGGAACCCGAGGGCCGACTCGGCCATACCGGCGGGGGTGTCGCCGTAACGGTCAAGTATGGAACGGTTCAGGGAACCGTGATTCACCCCGATACGGATGGCCGTCCCGTGTTTTCTGCAGGTTTCAATCAGTTCGGGCAGCAGTTTTTCCGGTCCGTGTGCACCCAGGTAATTACCTGGATTGATCCGGATCTTCTCAACCACCTGCGCGGCTTCCAGTGCTAATCCCGGTTTGAAATGGATATCAGCCACAACCGGGGTACTGTATCCCCCTGCACGCAGGGCGCTCCTGATCGAAACAAGGCTAGTCACTTCCGTTTTCCCCTGGGCGGTCAGCCGCACCAGTTCAGCCCCCGAGGCGATCATCCTGTGGCACTGGTCCACAGATGCCTGAATATCATTGGTGTCGGTATTGGTCATGGACTGGATCCGGACCGGGCAGTCCCCGCCCAACCGGAGATTCCCGATGGTGATGTTACGGGAACGGTAGGGATCAAACATCTTTGGAAAATTCCCAGTCAGCGCCATCTTTTTTATCCTTGATGACCACGCCCATCCTCCGCAGTCCATCACGTATCCGGTCGGCCGTCTCAAAATCCCGCCGGGTTTTGGCTTCCCCGCGCAGTTGCAGGATCATCCCGATCAATTCGTCCGTGATTGCTTCCCCGGGGGCACCGGTGTGGATTCTTTCCAGTCCGAGAACGGAATAAAGATAGCTATCAAACAGCTCCCGGAGTTTTTCCAGATCATCCCGGGTAAGATGCCGGCGGCCTTCAGAGATCTCGTTGATCCACTTCACACCTTCGTAAAGGTGCGAGATCAGAACCGGGGTGTTCAGGTCATCATTCATGGCTTCCCGGCACCGGCCGGCCAGATCATCCACGCTGACCGTGGAGGTGGATCCGGCAGGCAGGGATCCGATCATCTCGGCGGCTCTGAGAAGGCGGATCATTCCTTTTTCTGAGGCCTGGAGTGCCTGGTTGGAAAAATCCAGTGTGCTGCGGTAATGCGCCTGAAGAATGTAAAATCTGATGGTTTGCGGAGAATAAGCCTGATCCAGAAACCGGTGATTTCCCGAGAAAATCTCATCCAGGGTAATGAAGTTGCCCAGTGACCTTCCCATTTTCTGTCCGTTGATGGTGATCATGTTATTATGCATCCAGTATTTTACACCGGGCTCTCCGTATCCCGCCACGTTCTGTGCTATTTCACACTCATGATGGGGAAAGAGCAGGTCCATGCCCCCGCCATGGATATCAAACGGGATCCCCAGGTACCTGGTGCTCATGACCGAACATTCCAGGTGCCAGCCTGGATATCCATCTCCCCATGCCGAAGGCCACTTCATCAGGTGGGCGGGACCGGCCTTTTTCCAGAGTGCAAAATCAAGTGGATTATTCTTTTCGGACTGACCGTCCAGGGGCCGGGTATTGGCGAGCAGGTCCCCGACCTTTCTTCCCGACAACTGGCCGTAGGGATGGGATTCGGTATACCTCGCCATGTCAAAATAGACCGATCCGTTTTTTTCGTAGGCATATCCCGCATCCAGGATCTTCCTGACCAGTTGCTGCTGCTCGATGACGTGACCGCTTGCCATGGGTTCGATGCTGGGCGGGATCAGGTTCAGCTGGCGCATATTGTCGTGGTACCGGTTCAGATAACGCTGTACCACCTCCATGGGTTCAAGTGATTCGATCCTTGCCTTTTTGAGGATCTTATCCTCCCCCTCGTCGGCATCATGTTCCAGATGGCCTACATCGGTTATGTTCCTGACGTACCTTACCTTGAAACCCAGGTGGGTCAGGTACCGGTACAGCACATCAAAGGTAATTGCCTGCCGGGCATGACCCAGATGCGCATCTCCGTAGACGGTCGGCCCGCAGGCATAGAGACCAACAAAAGGGGGGTTCAGGGGTTCAAATCGTTCTTTCTTCCGGGAAAGCGTGTTGTAAATAAAGAGATTGTTGGTCATAACACAGTAAAAGTAGTAATTTTAGCAATCAGAGAAACCAGCATATTATGGGAAAGAGAAAATACAGTGCAAAAGAAAAATTCACTGCCGAACAGGCATCGATGTTGATCATGGGCCTTATGGGAAGGAACCCGAAACAGATCTACAACCACAAACAAATCTCTAAAATGTTATTTATCAATGACAAACAAAGGAGAGCCGTGGTCAGCAGCACCCTTGATGAACTTGTCAGGAAAAAACAACTTGAACAGATCGAGCCGGGCCGTTACAGGCTGCTGAGCCGGGCCGGCTATAAAACGGGGACGCTGGACATGACATATCACGGTTATGCCTACCTGGTATCGGAGGATGATAAAGAGGATGTCTTCATTGCCAGGAATGATCTGAATAGAGCATTGGATGGCGACCTGGTCAAAGTATTCGTCTATCCGAAAAAAAGACGTACCGGCAGGGTGGAGGGAGAAGTGGTGGAGATCCTGGAAAGGGCCCGGACTACTTTCGTGGGTACGGTGGAGATCTCTAAGAATTACGCGTTTCTGCTGCCGGATAACCGGAAAATGCCGGTGGACATTTTCATACCCCTGGAAAAATTGAACGGAGCCGAACATGGACAGAAAGCCATTGCCAGGATCGCTGACTGGCCCGATCATGTGAAAAACCCATTCGGAGAGATCGTGGATATCCTCGGTTATCCGGGCGAGAATGAAACGGAAATGCACTCCATCCTGGCCGAATTCGAACTTCCCATCCATTTTTCGAAGGAAGTGGAGAATGCGGCGGAGAAGATCCCGGATGGTATCTCCGAGACGGAAATCAGGAACAGAAAAGATTTCAGGAAGGTACCCACCTTTACAATTGACCCGGAAGATGCGAAGGACTTTGATGATGCACTTTCGATCAGACCGCTGAAGGGAAATCTCTGGGAGGTGGGTATCCATATCGCCGATGTGTCCCATTATGTGAAGCCCAACGAAATCCTTGACCTGGAAGCCTATGAGCGGGGAACATCCGTCTATCTGGTGGACCGGGTGGTACCCATGCTGCCGGAAAAACTTTCCAACGGCGTATGCTCCCTTCAGCCTCATAAGGAAAAGCTTACTTTTTCAGCAGTGTTCACAATGAATGAAAGGGGAGCGGTGCTGGATGAATGGTTCGGGCGTACCGTGATCAATTCAGACAGGAGATTCAACTATGAGGAGGCCCAGCAGATTATAGAAACCGGCGAGGGGGATATGAAAGCGGAGATCCTGAAGCTCTATGAAATATCAAAGGCCCTGAAGGAAGCCAGGTTTCAGAATGGGTCCATCAACTTCGATCAGGAGGAGGTGAAATTCCACCTGGATGAAGACGGGACCCCGACCGGGGTTTATTTCAAGGTGCAGAAAGAATCCAACTGGCTCATCGAAGAATTCATGCTCCTGGCAAACAAAAAGGTGGCCGAATATGCCAGCCGGGGGGGAAAGTACAGCAGGGAGGTGGATAAGCAACAGGAGAAAAGCGGCAAGCAGAAAGGCAAGACCTTTGTGTACCGGATCCATGATGTGCCTGACCAGGAAAAAATGGAATCCTTCACCAGGTTCATCACCAAGTTCGGTCATAACCTGAATCCGCAACAGTCGGGAAGCCAGCTTTCAAGGTCCCTGAATGCGCTGCTGGGTGAGGTGCGGGGAAAAAAAGAACAACACGTGGTGGAGATGATGGCCCTGCGATCCATGGCCAAGGCCCGCTATTCCACGAAGAATATTGGACATTACGGACTGGGTTTCAGCGATTACGCTCATTTCACTTCGCCTATCCGCAGGTATCCGGACCTGATGGCACACCGCCTGCTGGCCCATTACCTGGCGCAGGGGGAATCGAAAAATGCGGACAAATACGAAAACAGGTGCCTGCATGCATCCGATATGGAACGCAGGGCCGTCGAAGCCGAAAGGGCTTCCATCAAATACAAGCAGGTTGAGTTCATGCAGGATAAAATCGGAAAGGAATTTGAAGGGGTGGTTTCCGGTCTGACCGAGTGGGGAATTTACGTGGAAATCGTTGAGAACAAATGTGAGGGGATGATCTCCATCAAAAGCCTTGTGGATGATTTTTACGAATTTGACGAAGAAGAATACAGGATCATCGGCCGTCATACCAAACGGCAGTTTGAAATTGGGGATACGGTGAAAATAGAAGTGGTCAATGCCAATCTGTCGCGCCGGCAGCTGGATTACAAACTGGTGGAATTCGAACGGGACAGTTAAAATATTCGTAAAAAGTTGCCTGGCGCAGATTTACGCATTAATTTTAGAGAAGAGAAGCAAATACAGATTTGCATGGTTGTAGTAAAAGAAGAAGTGCGGGCACAGATCGTCCGGGTGTCACGGAAGATATTTACCAGGTACGGTTTCAGAAAGACCACCATGGAAGAAATTGCAGCTGCAACCCGGAAAGGAAAAAGTTCTATTTATTATTATTTCAAAAGCAAGGAGGATATCTTCAAAGCGGTGGTGGAAAAAGAGGCTGAAGAACTGAAAGCGGAACTGGACAGAACACTTCATGCAGACAGGACCCCCATAGAAAAACTCAAGGCTTACATTCTGTTCCGGCTACATCACGTGCGTACGGTGGAGAATTTCTATGCAGCCCTGAATGAAGAATATTTGTCCCACATGGATTTTATCCTTGAGATCAGGAGGGAATTTGACCGTCAGGAACTGTCGGTGGTCCGTGAGATCCTGAATGAAGGTATGCGGGAACATATCTTTCAGATCAACAGCGCGGAGATTGGGGCTATCGCCATTGCCACCATGATGAAAGGCCTGGAAGTGCCTTTATTTCTGAGTAATGCACATAAGACGGACCGCGGTGAACTGCTGGATGATCTGATACGCGTGCTGCTATACGGGATCATCAAACGTTAATCCGGAGTATTTTCACCGGGGATCTGCTCCGCCAGGCCTGCAGTCTGGAGCATCCTGTGAAAAATCTCCGTGTGCTGATAGATCCCGGTGAAATGATCCGCACCCGGGCCGAAGGCAAAAACAGGAATAAGCGTGGCGGAATGTCCCCCGGTGGAGAAGGTGATCAAGATATCGTTGTAATCACTTCCCCCCATTTCTCCGGGTCTGGCCGCAAGTGTGACGCCTCCGGTTTCATGATCGGCACTTACCACCACCAGGGTATTCCCGTCTTTCTCTGCAAAGTCCAGCGCCACCCGCACGGCATTCTCGAAATCACGCATTTCCGCAAGCAGGTATGCTTCATCGTTGTCGTGTCCCGCCCAGTCGATCTGGGATCCTTCCACCATCAGGAAAAAATTGTTATCGCCTGCTGAAAGGGCTTCGATGGCCAGCGAGGTGGCTTCCGGCAAAAAACCGCCCCTTCCTTCCAACATGGTAGGCATGCCTACCCCGGCCAGCACGAATCCGTATTTCCGGCCCGGTTCGGGAGCGATGCTGCTTAAACCGGTGGTATCGATGATAATCCCTTTCTCTTCCGCGGTACGGAAAAGATCCAGGCCGTCGCGGCGCTGGTTGAAAAAGCGCTTACCGCCCCCGGCAAAAAAATCGATTTCTGAATCCAGCAATTGAACGGCAATCTGCTCTTCCATGTTCCTGTGCTCCACATGGGCATAAAATGCTGCCGGGGTGGCATGGGTAACCGCAGAGGTGGCAACCACTCCCGTATTCCAGCCCATCTCCGAAACCACCTCGGTGATGTTCCGGAGCACCGTCCTTGCGGTATCCAGTCCGATGGCACCGTTGTAGGTTTTTGTCCCCGTCGCCAGCGCTGTACCGCTGGCCGCGGAATCGGTGATCTTGTGTGTGGCTGAGGAGGTGTTGATCAGTCCGATGTGCTTGAACCTGTCAAACTGGGAAGTCAGGTCGCCGAAATAATAACCGGTAGAAACCGCTGAAAGACCCATACCATCCCCGATCAGGAAGATAATGCGGGAAGGTTGCCCGGGTTTTTGGTTTTTTTCAGTGGCACCCGTACAGGCGAAGAGCGCTGTCATCAGAAGGATAGTCAAAGAGGTCCGTATCATAGTAAAATGCATGAGTCGTCAGTAATTGTGATACACATCAGTTCGTTTCAGATAACAAATAAAACAAAAGTATGTTGAAAGGGAGTAATATATTCCTGATTAAATCTGTTCCTTCAGCCATTTCGGTCGGTCGGTGGTGATGGCACCCACCCCGAGTTGGATCATCTTCCGGGCAACCTGCGGATCATTCACAGTCCAGCACCAGACTTCCAGCCCTTTTGCCATGCACCGTTTCATGAGGTTCCTGTTGATGGCCGCATACCGCACATCCACCCCGTCCAGGTTGCCCCTTACGATCTCATCCATATGTCTGATCACTCCGGAACGGAAGGAGGAAAGGTAGTAGCAGGGGATTTCCGGGTACAGGCTTTTTGTGGCCAGGATGGTTTCCAGGTCAAAGCATATGAAACTGATCCTGCCCGAATGCCAGTGGTCATCCACCACCTGTTTCAGGAATGGAAGGATCTCCCTGCCCGTTTTGATCTCAATGACCAGCATGCGGTCTTCCGGGATGGTGGACAACACCTCTTCCAGGAGCGGGATCTTTTCCTGTGCATATTTATCCAGATTGCTCTCCTTCAATTTGATGGTCAGGTTACTGAGTACCTCCCAGCTGGTTTCCCTAACCACGTGATCTTCACCTGTCAGGGACCTGGTGTTCTGATCATGCAAGAGGATCACTTTCTGGTCGGAGGTAAGCATCACATCACATTCGGCTGCATCGGCGCCCAGTTCCCAGGCAAGCCGGATGGAAGCCAGTGTATTTTCAGGTGCGAGGTAGGAAGCACCCCGGTGAGCCACATAGCGAATATCCTGCGCTGCATCCCGGTTCTGGGAAAAAGCAGCCGCCTGCAGGAGGCATGCAGCCATGAAAGTAAAAACGATCTTCTTCATTATTGAATGGTGAGAATCAAGGGTGAGCGTGAAAATTAGTTAAATTATCTGAACATGTCGGTATATTTGTAGAACAAAAGGAGTCCAATGGAGTCATTGATCTCCGGGTGGTAATGATAAGAACAAATACTTATTCCCATGGCCATTAGATTAATCAAACGACCGAAGAAATTTCTCCGAACGACCCTGATCGGGGGATTGGTGGCACTTGCACCGCTGACATTGATCATCCTGCTTTTCCGCTGGATCATCAACCTGATCGGCAGAACCCTGACACCACTGGTGGACAGGATGGTCCAGGATCCTGATGCGGATCCCTTCTTCAAACTGGCACTGTACATACTCACATTCCTGGCGATCCTGCTTATTTTCTTCGTTATCGGGCTTGTAATCCGGACCAGGATGGTTGTTTTTTTGAATAAGGCGGAAGACCTTTACCTGGCCAAAATCCCGGGATACAAGATTGCCAAAGAGACGGTACAGCAATTTTTCGGAAAGAACAAGTCGTTCTTCCAGGAAGTGGTCCTGGTGGATATTTTCAAATCCGGGGTGCTCATGACCGGATTCATAACGGACGATCAGGGAGAAGTGATCACAGTGTTCGTCCCTACGGGGCCCAATCCGACTTCGGGAAATATCTATCATATGCCCAGGGACCAGGTATTGAAAACCGATGCCACTGTGGATACGGGGATGAAATCGATCATCAGCTGCGGCGCCGGATCCGGTAATATTTTCGGTGCCGTAAAAGGGAACGGGAAACTGCCTCAGGCCTAACTGCCGGGCTCGTGCTCCTGGTCCGGTCCTGTTTTTGGCGCGAGATGCCGGAAAAAGCGTTTCTGGTTGAAAAGAATGGTGGCCACGGCGACGGTGATGCTGGCATCTGCTATGTTGAAGACCGGTCTGAAAAAAATGAAACCGGATCCTTCCCGGATCCATTCGGGATAGTTACCCCGGATGATGGGGAAATAGAACATATCCACCACTTTCCCCTGAAGCAAAGGTGCGTAGCCTCCTTCCGGAGGCAAGAACGTGGCAGGATGTACCGTTGAAGAACTGCTGAATATGACCCCGTAGAAAACCGAATCAATGATATTCCCCAAGGCGCCTGCCATGACCATGGAAAGGGTGATAATGAGGCCCGTATGCGCCTTTAGTCTGATCAGGTGGCGCAGGTAGAATCCGATGGCCACCACCGCTCCGATCCTGAAAAGGGTCAGAATGATCTTCCCTGCATTTCCGGGAATATTCAGTCCGAATGCCATTCCGTTGTTCTCGACGAAATGGATGAAAGCCCAGTTCCCCAGCAAAGGTATCTGCTGATAAAGGGTCATATGGGTCTTGACCAGGAACTTCAGGGCCTGGTCGGCCACAAGAATGACGAGTATAATGAGTATGGATTTCCTGGTTGCTGACATGAACTGGAAGAGGAACTGTCCGGCCGATCTGTTATTGCCTGGATTTTGCTTCGATACTCAGGGTTGCATGCGGCACGGCGCGCAACCGTTCCTTGGATATCAGCTTTCCTGTCTCCCTGCAAATCCCGTATGTTTTGTTCTCGATCCGCACAAGGGCACCCTGCAGGTGCTGAATGAATTTAAGCTGTCTCTGTGCAAGCCGGCCGGCCTCTTCCTTGGACAGGGTGGCAGCACCCTCTTCAAGTACTTTAAAAGTAGGGGAAGTATCCTGTGTGTCGTTACTTTCGCTCTGGGTAATGGCCGATTTCAACAACTCATAGTCTTCCTTGGCCTTCTCGAGCTTCTGCTGGATGATCTGCTTGAACTCCTGCAGCTCCGCATCCGAATATCTGTTCTTCTCACCCATGATGAAACGTATTTGGTTTTGTTAAATATACAATATTTTAATGATTAAGGGGCATTTTTCATACCCGTGTCACACGAATATTGATGTATACATCGTCATCAATATCAATGCGTTTGCTTTGATTGTTCTCGATCCGGTCGGCGAGCGAAATATTTTCTGCAAGTGTCTGAGAACCAATGTAATTTCCATGTTTCTCCACAGCCTTATTGATCAGGTTGTGCTTTTCGATGAATACATGGATCTTGTCGGTTACATCAAAGCCACTTTCCTTCCGGATATGCTGGATCCTGTTGATCAGTTCCCGGGCCACTCCTTCATGCCGGAGTTCGTCGGTAATGTGGATATCCAGTGCGACGGTAATCGATCCTTCATAGGCCACAAGCCATCCGGGTATATCCTCCGAAACGATCTCCACATCATCCAGCGTGAGCCGGACCTGCTCATCCCCCGCCCGGAGGGTGAATGTTCCCTGTTTTTCAAAGGTCCCGATCTCTTCCTGGCTCATGCTGCTGATGGCATCGCCGAGTTCTTTCATCAATTTGCCGTAGCGTGGGCCGAGTGTCTTATAGTTGGGCTTGATGCGCTTCACAATGATGCCGGCCGCATCGGTGATGTACTCGATCTCCTTCACATTTACTTCATTGAGTACAAGCGATTTGACCGATTCTACCTGTTGCTGGAACGCCTCGTCGGGGACGGGGATCATGACCTTATTCAGCGGCTGCCGTACCTTGATGTTCACCCTGCGCCTCAGTCCCAGGATCATGGACGACAACTTCTGTGCAATCTCCATGCGCGCCTCCAGCGGTTTGTCGATCAGCTCCCGGTCAGATTCGGGGAAACGTGTCAGATGAACCGAGCCTTCCGGGAAACGACCCGAAACGCTGTTCAGATCCACAAACAGTTTTTCCATGTAAAACGGGGCGATGGGAGCTGCAAGCATGGCCACAGTTTCAAGGCAGAGATAAAGGGTCTGGTAGGCAGCCAGTTTGTCCCTGTCGAATGCACCACCCCAGAACCGTTTCCTGTTGAGACGCACATACCAGTTGCTCAGGTTCTCGATGACGAATTCCTGGATCATCCTTGCCGCACGGGTGGGTTCATACTGGTCATACTCATCTGTGACATTCTGGACCAGGGAGTTGAGCAGGGAGATGATCCAGCGGTCGATCTCGGGCCGTTCCGGTACGGGTACCTCCTTTTCCCGGCAGGTGAAATGGTCCACATTGGCATAGAGGGCAAAGAATGAATAGGTATTGTAAAGTGTACCGAAGAATTTCCGCTTCACCTCATCCAGGCCCGACATATCGAATTTGAGGTTGTCCCAGGGCTGCGCATTGGAGATCAGGTACCAGCGGAGCGGATCGGAACCATGCGCGGAGATGGTCCCGAACGGGTCCACCGCATTGCCCAGGCGCTTGGACATCTTGTTCCCGTTCTTATCCAGAACAAGTCCGTTGGAGACAATGTTCCTGTAGGACACCGAGTCGAACAACATGGAGGCGATGACATGCAGGGTGAAGAACCACCCCCTGGTCTGGTCGACACCCTCGGCGATGAAATCTGCCGGGAAAAGCCGGTCGAAGTCTTCTTTGTGCTCAAACGGATAATGATACTGTGCATAGGGCATGGATCCGGAATCGAACCACCCGTCTATCAGGACTGGTTCTCTGTACATCTTCTTTCCGGAAGCACTGACCAGGATGATCTCATCAACGAAAGGCCTGTGCAGATCAAAAGACTGATAATTCTCATCGGAATAATCACCCTCCACAAAATTCTCCAGTGGATTGGAATCCATGAATCCTGCAACAACCGATTTATCGATCTCTTTTTTAAGTTCTCCCACTGATCCGATGCAGATCTGCTCACGGTTATCCTCGCTGATCCAGATGGGCAGGGGAGTTCCCCAGTACCGGTCCCTCGACAGGTTCCAATCCACCAGGTTCTCCAGCCATTTCCCGAACCGTCCCGTCCCGGTGGATTCGGGTTTCCAGTTGATGGTATTGTTGAGCCTGATCATCCGCTCTTTCATGGCGGTGGTTCTGATAAACCATGCATCCAGGGGGTAGTAGAGCACCGGTTTATCAGTGCGCCAGCAGTGGGGGTAATTGTGGACGTGCTTTTCAATCCGGAATGCTCTGTCCTCCTTCTTCAGGAATACGGCAATATCCACGTCGGTGGTGGGATCCTTTTCCGACAGCGAAGGATCGTACTCGTTCTTCACGTACCTGCCGGCGAATTCCATGTAGGTATCCAGGTTGACCTGCTCACGGACGAACTTTTCGTCCAGGTCCTCTATCCTGTAAAACCTGCCCTTCCTGTCCACCAGCGGTTGCTCATTCCCATCCCTGTCGACCACGGTGATTGCATCGATGCGGTTGGCCCGGGCAACCCGGAGGTCATCCGCCCCGAAGGTGGGTGCCGTATGCACCACGCCGGTCCCCTCGTCGGTGGTCACGAAATCACCCGTGAGGACTTTGAACGCATTCGGTCCCGGATCCACCCAGTCCAGCAGCTGCTCATAGGAAAGGCCCTCAAGCTCCTTTCCGGGAAAGGTCTTCAACAGCCTGAACGGAAGGTGCCTGGCCCCCGGCTGGTATGCATCCATATCCAGCTTCTCATCACCAGCCGGAAAATAGCGTTCCATCAGGTCTTTTGCCAGGATTACCGTAATGGGGTTCCCGGAATAGGGATTGAAGGTCCTGATGAGCGCATATTCGATTTCTTCCCCCACCGTAAGGGCCGTATTGGAAGGCAGGGTCCAGGGGGTGGTGGTCCATGCCAGGATGAACACATCCGTATCAGCATGTGCAAAGAGGAATTCCGAACGTTCGTCCCGGATCACCCTGAACTGTGCCACCACGGTGGTGTCCTTCACATCCCTGTAACATCCGGGCTGGTTGAGTTCATGGGTGCTCAATCCGGATCCCGCTGCGGGAGAATAGGGCTGGATGGAATATCCCTTGTATAGCAGATCCTTCCGGTGAAATTCCTTCAGCAGGTACCAGACAGTCTCGATATATTTGGTTTCATAGGTGATGTAGGGATCGTCCATGTTGATCCAGTAACCCATCATCAGGGTGAGCTCCTCCCACATTTCGGTGTATTTCATCACATCCTTGCGGCAGGCGGCATTGAATTCCTCGATGGAAATTTTATTACCGATGTCTTCTTTTGTGATGTTCAGTGCATTTTCAACACCCAGTTCCACAGGGAGTCCGTGCGTATCCCAGCCCGCTTTCCGCTCAACCCGGAAGCCCTGCTGGGTTTTGTACCTGCAGAAGAGATCTTTCAGGGTCCTGGCCATTACATGGTGAATACCGGGTATGCCGTTGGCTGAAGGGGGGCCCTCATAAAAAACGAAGGAGGGATCCCCCTCGCGGATCTCCAGGGATCGTTCAAAGGTCCTGTTTTCCTTCCAGAAAGTGTTGATCTCCCTGTTGATCTCAGAAAGGTCAAATTTCTTATATTCAGGGAATTTCTTGTCCATCAAGTCCTCTTTTGCAGGTATTGCTAAAATTGCACAAAGATAGATCAGTGAGATGGATTATGCAAGAGCAGCAGAAATGAGAGTTTGGGGTGGTTTTTAAAGATCTTCACATATAAGTAAACCTGGCTGCTCCTAAGCACGAAGGTTAGAAAAGACTTCGCAAAATCTGTACGTTACAATTTTATAATTCCGCGAATGATCTGTTCATAATCAGTCCTGATTTTCAGCAGGTAGTAACCCCTGTCGATGCCTGTTGTATTTATATGGCATTCGGTTGCAACTCCTTTTTTGGTTGTCTGCTTATCCTGGTAGACAAGGCGTCCGCTCAAGTTATATAATTCCAGCACGATTACATTTCCTGAGGCCTTTTCAATCGTGACATGGAAAATATCCCTTGAGGGATTCGGGTAAACGAAGATTTTGCCGTCCGGTTCAACGGATTGTATGTTTGAGGTGGCAAGGTCCACGGTTCCGGTAACCGGGATTCCGGTCAGGAGATCTCCGGATGTTGCCACAGGGGTTACTTCAAAGAAAATATAATGATTCCAGTCCGTCTCTTTGATGGTATAAGTTCTTTCGGTTGCACCAAGGATCTGGTATTTTTCAGCACCGTTTGCATATATTCCTTTAAACCATCTGTATTTTGAATCCCCCTCGGGATCTTCATTCTGATCGAAAAAAGTATAATGACCGGTCAGTTCCTCGCCTATTTCCAAATTACCACTTATGTAAACATCCAGAGCTCTGGGTGCTGAAATAAGGTCTGGCACCGGAAGTTTCACGCTGGTATAAATCCTGTATTCACTCATATCAAGTTCGATGGGTATATGAATATCAGATACTTCCAGTGAATCACCGCTAAGAAAATCATACCATGTTCCGGTTTTCGTAAAAGAAGGATCAATGGTCCCGGGATAGTTATCAAAATTTCCCATGATGGTGACATCCATCGCTTCGTGGCGCAGGTGGATGGTTTTCATCGTATCCGCCACATCTATACTGAAGTCAGGGGTGTTGAAAACAGGCTCTGAGTGTTTCAGATTGATCAGGGTTGCATAGACCTGGAAAAGTCGCTGCCTGTTCGGATCCTGGAAATAATCCCAGCGAATGGGTTTGGGTCCCAGTTTATCATTGTTGTAGAAGAGATCGTAATCATATCCCAGTTCCCCGAATTGCCAGATCATCTTGGGGCCCGGTATGGTGAAGAAGAATGCTGCACAGAGTTCTGCTCTGACCAGTGAAATGTTCAGGTTATTCCGGATATTGTAGTTGGGATTTTCGTAATTCCCCCACTTGAGAATATCATACATTTGTCTCTGCTCATCATGGCTTTCCATGTAGGTGACCAGGTGAGGTTTTCTGAATCCCCTGTTTTTGTAAGAAGCCCGAGAAAAGTCCGATTTGCCATCAAAACTCCAGCCCATCCCAGCCCTGGAATAGTTATACTGGGAATTGCCCCAGACCATCATCCCATAATCTGTCAGCACCTGTTCTTCATCGTCATCGGCAAAATGTTCAAGGATGACATAGGCCTCGGGATTCACCCTCCAGATGGTATCGGCGTATGCTTTTAATATAGAGACCCGGCTGACATCATACCTTGCCATTGCGGCGGCATCTCCCAGGGTATTATTCTGGGTTAAACCTTTGGACAGGTCAAACCTGTATCCATCCACATGATACTCTTCCAGCCAGTATTTCAATACCCGGTTAATGAGATATCTGGTGGCTTCACTTTCGTGATTTATATCGTATCCCACATTGAATTCATGTTTTGGTACTTGGTTAAACCATGGATTATCGGCAGCCGGACGGTCGTTCTGACTATCCCAGTACAGCCTGACCATAGGGGATTGGCTGAATGAATGGTTCAGCACAATATCAAGTATGACTGCTATCCCGTTTGAATGACAACTATCTATAAAGCACTGTAGATCCCTTTTAGGCCCATAATATTTATCAAGTGCAAAATAGTGGGAGGTATTATAGCCCCAGCTGCTGTTCCCTTCGAATTCATTGACCGGCATCAACTCGATGGCGTTCACTCCCAGTTTCTTGAAATATGATATGGAATCAATGAGTGTGCGGTAATCATGTTTTTCAATGAAATCCCTAATCAGAAGTTCATATACGATCAGTTGATCTAAAGGGGGAGGTGTAAATGCTTTATTCTTCCAATCATATTCAGGCTGAGCGGTCTGCATGTATGATGCAATTCCGCTTGTATTTCCTTCCGGATAGGGTAGTAGCCCGGGGTATGTATCCTCACTGATGAGTCTATCCTGTGGATCGCTCACTTTTTCAGCATAGGGATCACCAATGCGTATGTTGCCGTCTACAAGATACTGGAAACGGTATTCTTTCCCGGCTTCAAGATTGTGGAGGGTGTTCCAGAAGCGATTTCCATCCGGTGTCACATGCATATAGCACTGTTCCGTAATCTCCCAGTCATTAAAATCGCCTATCACATAAACATACTCTTTCCCCGGCGCAAAAAGCACCAGCACAACCGTCGAATCGTTCAGGTAGTTGATACCATCTTTGACTCCTTCGGGCAATACTTCTACAATGACCTCCTTCCGGATCAGGTAGTAAAGTGAATCAGCCACCTCGCTGGTATCGTTTTTGGCAATGGCTTTGATCCAGGTTTTGACTTCCCGGTCCGCGATCAGGGTATCAACAATAAAGGCATCCGTTGTTTTTTGAATGATTTCATTGTCGTGAACCAGGATCAGTGAATCTGCCTGCTGAGCCCGGACCTCAACAAAAATGGTATCGTTCATCTGAACGATCAGTGAGGACTGGCCCGGTTTTATGAACTCTACATTCAGACCTTTGACATACACAGGATAGAATATGTCTCCCCCAGACAAGGTCCGTCCCACTTTCGAGTTATCAGCACTGCGAAATACAAAAGCTAGTTCATTTACCCTTTCCCCGGATAAGATTCCATAATACTCATTAATGGAGGGACTAATTTTTAGCTGGTAAAGATCATTGGCCAACCGTTCCAATTTATATTTGGGGGAGTTGTCTCCCCAGCTTGGAGCATGTTTCCAATCAGCTCCATCTGAACTCTCAGAGGTGATAACCCCTGTGTGGGCATATACATCACCGGTATAACCCATGAGTGCCTGGTTCCCTTCGGTGGCATCATATGTAATGATCACAGAATCTGTCTGTACCGGGAAGATAGGATCAGCTGTGATGAGCTGTCCGTAACCATCCACCCCAGAGACTGCAACAAGTACGAATACCAGTCCCTTGATAATCTTCATAAAATGAAATAACATTCAAAAATCTTTCAATATGGATATTCCAATAAAAACAGACCCGGCCATAACAGCCAGGTCTGTCCTTAGAAGATGTTAATATCTAATTCTTTATAAACTTCGCGGCACCCCTGTACCCTTGTTTTCCATAAACACTGAGGATATATAATCCCCGTACCAGTTCGCTGGCATTGTATTCATAAGTGCGCCTGTTCTCCAGCGCCAGTCTTACAACTTCCTGTCCGAGAATATTGGTGATCATGATCATCTGCATATCCACCTTGTTTTCAATATACATGATATCGGTCACAGGGTTGGGGTAGAATGAAATCTCCTTGAAAGGAATTGGCTGATCGTTGATACCCAGTTCAATATCATTGAACCAGACCATTTCCACCTCGTTGACGTAGCCTCCAACAGTATCCAGCACCACATATTTCCTGTTAGGACCTCCTCCCGGGAATTCACTCTTGTCGTCATCCCAGCTGCTGTCAATACGGAACTTGTACTGCATGGTATCTCCTTCCCCCCCAACGGGTGCGAAGGCAGCCGGAATGGTCACATAGATACCATCACCACCCAGGTCATACAGCTCATCGTTCCAGTCACCTCCCCAGCCATTCATTGAACCTGCCACATCCACATAGTTTTCCCTGGCCACAAATGTTCCTTTGGCAATCTCATTATTCATGTTCACTGAAAGGGTCACCGGAACCATCCCCGGGATGGTGTTGTTCCAGACAGATTTTGCCTCCCTGCCACCTTCGATCACCGTGGCGTGTCTGTTTGGACCTCCTCCCGGGAATTCGCTCTTGTCATCATCCCAGCTTCCGTTGATCCTGTATTTATATTCAACGATCGTCAACAGTTCCATTTCCTCCACCAAGATCTCATAGATGGTGTCGCCGTTATCGTCAGTTAGGTGATAATCTGTGCCATCCCATCCATTCAGGCTGCCGGCAATATCCACATGATCGGTTTCAGGCACAAAAAGGCCTTCCCTGGCTGCATATCTCATGTCTAAAATGAACTGGACGTCTGCCACCGGTTTTCCAACATCGTTGAAAAAGTGGGTTAAGCTGATTTGATAATTGCCCGCAACAACGGGGTCCCTTTCAACGGTCTCTTCGGTGTCATCCATTTTAAATTTATAGGAATAGCTGGTTCCTGCGGTAATACCGTCATCTGCTTCGGTTAATAATTTCTCATACCTTGCATCAGGAACGATACCGATCAACAACTGATCCATTTCGTATTCCGTGTCATTTACGATGACATAGGCTTTGCCCGTTGTACGGTCGAAATTTCCGAGCTCTTCCTGGTAGGTCAGATCAAGTGTGAATTTTAGAGCAGGAGTAGGCGGGTCATAACTGAGAGGGATATAAAAATCGCCGCAACCATCGGCAGCATTGTCCTTGGCCTCGAAATCCCAGCTACCCGCGTTGAATACGGCTGTGATCCCGATAATGGTGGATCCTTCCTCAACACCATAGAATTTACCGGGAGTGAAGGTGATAGAATAGGTACCATCACCATTGTCGGTTAGCCTTGGGAGGTCAAATCCTTCCTCCTTGGGCTTGGCATCATAATCAACTCCATAACTGCCCCAGGCAGATCCCCAGTTTTCTATGTTGTTGTAAAGGAAAGCGGCGGAGTGCATTCTTATATCTGACTGACCGATAATAGATTGCTTGCCATCCGGAACGCAGGCTTTGTTTGCGTCCAGGGTAAGGGTAAGTTCATCCCAGCCTGTTGCATTGGGGGGATCGATCGTGATCGCCGCAGGCATCTGGGTATAGGCCCATTGTGCCATTGCAAACAGGATGATAATAATGAATCCAAAATGTAGATTTTTTTTCATAATGATATGGATTATTTGTTTTTCAGAGCATAAATATACTAATTTATCCGTCTATCTACTTACAATTTCCACCCTTAAATGCTTCATTTTTTGGGTTATTAGAAGCAGAAAGAGAGAAATACCAGATTGCAAACGATTGCAGAAAATGAAGTATATTTGAAAAGATTTTAAATTTTTATGCGAAGCGCACAGGTTACCATTAAAGACATTGCTGAAAGGCTCAGAATTTCGCCGTCCACTGTGTCCAGGGCGCTCAAGGATCATCCCGATATCAGCAAGGCCACAAAAAAGGCGGTCAAAGAACTGGCTGAAGAACTCAACTACGAACCCAACGCTATTGCCCTCAGCCTTTTAAGCAGCAGGAGCAATAACATCGGCTTGATCATTCCGGAAATAGTGCACTATTTTTTCTCCCAGGTAATCAGCGGTATCGAGGATGTTGCCAATGATGCGGGATACCACGTTATTATATGCCAGTCGAACGAATCTTTTTCAAGGGAGGTGAAAAATGTTCAGGCACTGCTCTCCAGCCGTATCGAAGGATTACTCCTTTCAATCTCTAAGGAGACACGGGACCTGGGCCATATAAGGAATCTGCAAAAGAAAAATATTCCCATTGTTTTCTTTGACAGGGTTCCAATAGATTTTGAGGCTGATCAGGTGGTTATTGATGACTATAACGCAGCTTATCAAGCAGTTAAACATCTGATAGATATCGGATGCAGGCAGATCGCCTACCTGGGAACAACGCAGAACATCAGCATTGGAAGGGACAGGTTCAATGGATATGTTCAGGCCCTCAAGGATCACGAGTTGCCGGTTAAGGAAAAACTTATCATTGAATGTGATACCTACAAGGCAGCCAGGCTAATCATCAGGAAACTCATTTTTGAGTCCCATCCTGTGGATGGGATCTTTGCTGTTAATGACCGCACCGCCATTGGCGCACTTCAGACAGCCAGGGAATGCGGGAAAAAAATTCCGGAAGAGTTAGCTATCGTTGGCTTCAGCAATGGCATATATTCAAATATGACCGATCCGACGCTGACCACTGTAGAACAATTTGGTTACAAAATGGGGCAGAGTGCTGCCCGTATGCTGTTGGACCGTTTATTCTCCAGAGAAAACTATCCACCTGTTAAAGAGGTGATTAAATCTGAACTAGTCATTCGTGGGAGCACAATCGCGCAGCATGTTGTATGAATCCCTCTCCGTTAAACTCCAATGGAAGTCGAAAATTTCTGAAACCGTTCACATTAAATTTCTCCTTTGTAAACGTTTGAAATAACGGTTTCAGTGAATCAGAAGGCAGATCAAGTTGTTATAAATCAAAATATTACTATTATAACAGGAGTGAGTTTTCTTTATTTTATTGTAATTTTAAGTGCAAAAATCGGGGCTACATTGAAGGATGACACATTTTAACCTAAAACTATTAAGCTATGAAAGACTATTTACTCCGTTTATTCCTGCTGTTAATAGGGACATTCCTGTCGGG
>Ga0209205_1000035_pt1 | contig 54822 bp, 39 predicted proteins | sample ZodSprso05mmetaG_FD_184133 | JGI IMG/M metagenome (GOLD analysis project Ga0209205, IMG submission 184133) | Hot spring sediment microbial communities from Zodletone spring, Oklahoma to study Microbial Dark Matter (Phase II) - Zodletone Spring... ... | reverse complement strand
TCTCATGGTTTGGCCAACATAATTCTGGAAATCCCTGAACCCATTATCGGCATATCTTGGATCGACTATTGTGTTTTGTATACGAACCAATTCTCTTTCTGATAATGATTCTTCAAAAGATTTTTGTCCTGCTTGTTCCAATAACGCAATGAACTTCTCCATCCTGTCTTGAGGAGGATCTTCATTCTCAATTTCACTGGATGATTTTGATTCTTTTTTATAGAGGTAATAGCTTGCTCTCTTGAATATTTCAGGTGAATATTCGTGTTCCAGGCTTTCCATCGCTCCTTCTATATTCCACTCAAGTAACTCGCTAAGCTCTGCAGTCCTTCTTATGATTGGACAGAATTCATTTGTTCCCAGCAGATTATCGTTTACTTTCCATTTGGATATTTTTTTTATATTTCCTGTTATATACTTAGAAGAGTCCAGAATATTCTCATAATTTGTGGTTGTAACAATAACATCTATTGGCCTGCCTCCTGTAAACTCGTATAAGTAGCCAATAATTCTCGGATACTTTCTGTTTGGTTTTGACTTGATATAATCTTCTATTGTTTGATGTTTTATTGAATTAAAAACCTCCTTGATAAATGCCAGGTTTAGGTCATCATATTTTAGAGCAAATTCTAAATGGGATATTACGTTATCATCCTTCACATCATATTTTGATTTAAAAGTTTGTATTACAGTACCTGAGGAACTTAGTTCTGATTTATCCGTTGTTCCAATGTATGATTCATGTGATAGTTCGAATCCATGGATATTCAACTCTTCCTGGAGCCATACAAAGCCTGCTTTTTTCATTTCTTCTCTAACAGTTGGTGTCAATTTGGTTTCTTAAGGGTAAATATAGATTATTTTATATAAATAAGGGTAAATACAGTTTAATACATTTTATTTTGGGTAAAATAAGTTTATCATAAAAGGATTCTTATAGACTCTCTTTGGGTAAATATAGTTTTGTCGGGGTAATATTAATTTCTTCCCCGACTTGAAGGGTAATTTCAGGTTTCATGGCAAAAGATCGAGCAAGCACTTCGCTACTGACCTCCATTAGTACAATAAACCCGCTGAATACCAACGAGTTTAGTTTTTTGATATAGCTACCGGGCAATCCGCCTATTCCACAAGGATCTTTTCCGTCCTGACAAATTCTTTTGACCTCACCGTGACAAAATAAACCCCTTTGCCAAATCGGCTCATGTCGATCTGGTGTGAGGTCCCTTCCATGGCAGCGACATTCATCAAATGACCATTCAGGGATGTGATTTCGATCATGTAACGGCCGGTTTTTTCTGTTTCGATATTCAACAGGCTACTAACAGGATTCGGATAAATTGATATTCTTTTCCTGCTGTCTGAAATGTCTGCAACACCTGTGGTGCTTTCATTGATAGATAAAGTAGACAGCATAATGGTATCACCACTTGAACTTCCGTTACTATTGGCGATGTTAAAGGCACCGTAAAATATTACCTCCCCTGAACCTGAAGCAGGTGCTGTCCACTCAAATGTCCAGGCTTTAGATCCGCTACCGCTTGTACCCGAAGAAGTATGTGTGATGTAGTTTTGATTTGAAGTTAATGTCGTTTCCTGACTTGTATTTACCAATGTTCCCAGAACAGTCCCGCTGCTGTTTTGCGGTGAAACTTGAAAACCAAATTTTGAGGAACCTGTTCTTGATGCCTGGGCGGTAATTGTGTAAGTGGTGTTAGCAACATAACCATCTTCGGGAATGTCTGAAGTAATCCAGCCTGTTTCCATTTGAGCAGCTGGACCAGCATGACAACTCGTGCAATTCTTATTTCCCCCTGCAGGGTCTCCACTGTATCCAGGTTGCGCACCTGAGGAATTCTTCAATGAATGATTGTTTTTATCCCCACCAGATGTAAATGCCATGATAACAATTGTTGAAACGATGACGGCTATCAACAGAATAGTCTTTTTCATACCAATACTTTTGTGTGTTATTGCATTTGGTGATTGCGTACTGTTCATTGAAAGGTATAATATTTTCTTCAAATCAAGAATGAATACGGGTATTTAAAATGCCTGTAAAGAGGGATGTATACACCATATGTTAGATAACCGTTTCGTGAAAGGAACACTCCGGCAATCAGGTGAAATGATAACTATCGTGCAGATTTTAAATGTGAAATTCAATCAACAGCGATCAAGGTCGCAGAACTGCGATATGTAAACCAACTTCTATGTTAAAAGCAAGCCTTTTACTATCTTCACAACCATGAGAACGGTCAGTCAAGAATCAACCGGATGGCAAGCGCTGCCCGGAAAGTCGGCCTTTAACCATGAACGGGATAAATTGCCAGATGCAGGAGCAGGCGTTCTCATGCAACCAGGCAAAGATTGATTTTCATTTCCCGAAGTCCTGTTCCAGGATCCTCCGGGCCATCCTGTCGATGAAATCCCGGTCGTTGACCGTTACACCCACCGAGCAGTTGGGTTCTCTGTTTTCATCGATACGGGTATATCCCCCGTCATCTACGTAGACAAAGGCCTCTCCCGTGGTGAACAGATCGGGCCAGAGCACCATTCCAACGGCTACCGCGTCGTACATTTTGGGTGTGACCGCCCAGTCGGCATGCCTGTACCAGAGCGCGTAGAGCGATCCGAGCGCATCGGTAAGGGGTGTATTTCTCATGGCTATGGCGGTGAGGTAGTCGTCCCCGATGATGACATGGTCCGTTACGTCGAGGGGAGCGAGGGTAATATTCGCACCGGATCGCATCAACTTTTTCCCGGCAGATATATTTCCCCTGACATTCCATTCGGCCGACGGCTCTCCGCCACCGTATCCCTTTTCGATGGAACCGAACATGGAAACAACCCGTTTGGCTTTTTTCAGGATATCCGGATCTTTGTCCAGCATGACCGCAATATTGTCCACCGGTCCCACTGTGAACAGGATCACCTCACCGGGATACCGGTTCAGCATCCGGATCATGAAATCGGCCGCGTGTTCTTGCTCAGGCAGGATCCTGTCAAAACCCCCGGACCAGATCATCTGGGCGGATGGCCCTTCCAGGTCGGTTTGCTCCCCCACCACCGATGGCGTATGATCGCCCAGGTACACGGGAATGTGATCCATTCCGGTTTCGTACAGCAGTTTCATCGCCATTTCACCCCTTCCCGGGGTATTTCCATGATCGAGCGTAATGCCCAGGATCTCGACTTCTTCCTGGCTGGTGAGCAACAATGCCAGTGCGAATGCATCATCAATATCCCCTCCCAGGTCGCAGTCAAAGATCACCTTTTGTTTCTGGGCGTCAGCCTGCGTGAGACAAAACGCTGTAAGCAGTATGCAGAGGAAGTATTTCATGACTATCCCTTTCCCTCGATGGTTCTGATGCGGCCGTCCGCCTCGTATTCCATTTCGACCACCTTCAGGCTGCGCAACCAGGTTTTTCCGCCCGAAGGTACGCTGTCGTGGTGGAAAAGGTACCAGTGCCCCCTGTATTCCACGATGGAGTGGTGGGTCGTCCATCCCACCACCGGGGTGAGGATCACTCCCTGGTAGGTAAAGGGCCCGTAGGGTGAGTCGCCCGTGGCGTAGCAAAGCAGGTGGGTGTTCCCTGTGGAATAGGAGAAATAGTACTTCCCCTGGTACTTGTGCATCCAGGAGGCTTCGAAAAATCTGCGCCTGTGGTCCCCTGCCTTCAGGGGTTCCCCGTTCTCATCCAGGATGATCACCTCCCCGGGTTCCCCGGCAAAACCCAGCATATCATTGCTCAGGGCAACTACCCTGGCACCCAGGGCCGGTTCCCCGTCACCCGGTTCTTTTCCGCATTCCTGCGCCTTGTTGTTGCGGTAACGCTGGAGCTGTCCGCCCCAGAGCCCCCCGAAATACATGTAGTGCTTTCCGTCATCATCCCGGAATACGCACGGGTCAATGCTGTAGGAGCCGATCATGGGATGCGGCTCCGGGATGAAGGGACCTTCGGGCCGGTTGCTGACAGCAACCCCGATCCGGAAAATATCGGTCTTGTCCTTGGCCGGGAAATAGAGGTAGTACTTCCCGTCCCTGAAGGCCGCATCGGTATCCCACATCTGCCTGCCTGCCCAGGGCACATCCCTGATGTCCAGGGCCACGCCGTGGTCGGTCACTTCCCCGTCCACCTCTTCCATGGAAAGGACGTGGTAATCCCGCATGTCGAAATGGTCCCCCAGATCGTTTTCAGGGATGCCCGATTCAATGTCATGGGAGGGATAGATGTACAGTTTTCCCTCGAACAGGTGTGCCGCCGGGTCGGCGGTGTACATGTGATCTACCAGGTACCTTGCTTTTTTCATTCCCCGGCAGCTTTCATGATCTCTGCCACTACGGGCTTTGGCTGGAATTCCCTGTCAAAGAGCAGGGGATAATCGGTCCTTCCGCGAATGGGCCAGTTGTTCTTCCAGGAATGATTGTCCGAAACGCCCCAGGTGGTCACGCGCTTGATGATGTCCTCATGCTTCAGGAAGAGCTCAAAGAAATCCATCCACCGGTCGTTCATGGCAGTATTCACTGAATCCGGCAGTCCCCCGGGGTAGGGATTCATTCGCTCGAGGTATGCCGCACGGTCGGATATCTCCGCGCCTGCATTGCTCCAGGGACTGGGCAGAACAGAGATATCCATTTCGGTAATGTGGACATCCACCCCTGCATCCCCAAAAGCCAGGATGCTCTCCTCGACAGCTTCCAGGTCGGGATAATCCATTCCATAATGAGCCTGCATGCCCACACCGTCAATCCGGATCCCCTTATCCTTGAGGCTGTGAACCAGGTTCACAACGGCATTCCTTCTGCCCGGGTGGAACATGGAGTAATCGTTGTAGATCAGTTCGGCATCCGGATCGGCCTCATGGGCAAATCGGAATGCCAGTTCCATATAGTCCTCCCCGATGATCTCGTAGAATTTGGTCTTTCGCCAGGAACCGTCATCCTCGAAAGCCTCGTTCACCACATCCCAGGCATGGACTTTTCCCCTGTAGCGCCCTGCCACAGTGCTGATGTGTTCCTTCATGCGTTCGATCAGGACATCCCTGCTGACCTCATTCCCTGCGGAATCGGTAAAAAACCATCGCGGGGCCTGGGAATGCCACACCAGGCAATGGCCCACTGTGTACATATCATGCTGCTGTGCGAATTCGATGAATTGATCCGCAAGCTCGAAATTGTATTTCCCCTCCTCCGGGTGGATGGGACCGCTTTTCATGCAGTTTTCCGCCACCACCGAATTGAAGTGTTGATGGATGAGTTCCAGGGTAGCCGTATCTTGTCCAAGGATCTGGGCTCCACCCAGGGCAGCACCCATATAAAATTTCCCTTCCAGGGCATCTTTGAGCCCTTTCTCATTGGGCTCCTGACTTGTACAGGCCATTGTCAAACAGGCCAGGATCAATAGCATGGTGTTTTTCATGTCAAGGATTATTTATAGGTTTTTCTTCTTTCGATCAGTTCATTTTCAATTTTTACTTCCATTTTCTTATTGATGGAATAAAAGAACAGGCAGGCGACACTTACCATGAAAGTAAGGGTGGGATAAACGCTCATGAGCATCTTGATCCCCTGGATCACTTCCGGAGATTGAACGGCCAGGCTTTCATCGTATCCGTAAGCTCCCAGGATACCGGCCACCAGGGCTCCTCCGATGCTCAGGCCGGCCTTGAGCCCGAAGATCATGGCAGAAAAGATGATGGCCGTTGCGCGGCGGTTGTTCTTCCATTCGGAAAAATCGGCCACATCGGCGATCATGGCCCAGAGCAGCGGGATGGTCAGTCCGTAAAAGAAACCATGAAGGATCTGGGTAAGGAACACCAGGGTGACCGCTTCGGGCGGATAGAATACAAAGGCCAGCAGGCAGAGTGCGGAAAGGAAGAGGCCTGTTCCGAATACATCCCGCTTGCCAAAGCGGTCTGCAAGTCCCTTGGAGAAAATAATACCCACGATCATGAAAACAATGCCTCCTGCATTGAAGAGACTGAACCCTGCTGTAGCCGTATCATTGGAAAGACTCAGGAATGAAGGCAGCTTACCCAGAAAGGCGGCCAGGTGTGACTCGCTCACATAATTTTCGAAGTAATACACATAGGAGCCTCCTTTGAGCGACAGGGTAATGAACACAAAGATGGTCAGGATCAGCATGGCGACCCAGGGCCGGTTCCGGATCAGGTCACCCAGGTCTTCCTTCAGGGTAGACTTCTGCTCAGGCCTGGGAATCACCCTTTCACGGGTGGTCAGGAAAGTGATGATAAAGAACAGGACTCCCACACCGGCAAACAGGCTCATGGTGATCTCGAATCCCTTGACCCTGTCCCCGTCGCCCAGGTGAAGCACCAGGGGAAGCAGCAGAACCTGCACAATGAATTGTGCGACCATCACAGCAACAAAACGGTAGGATGAGATGCTGTTGCGCTCGGCGATATTGCCCGTCAGCACCCCGCTGAGGGCCGCATAGGGGAGATTGTTGGCCGAGTAGACCAGCACCAGGATGATGTAAGTGATCAATGCGTAGGCGATCTTTCCCGATTCCCCGAAATCAGGCGTGCTGAAAGCCAGGATGGCCATGATCCCGAAGGGGACAGCCGTCCAGAGGATCCAGGGCCGGAATTTTCCCCAGCGGGTATTGGTCCGGTCGGCAATGGCACCCATGACGGGATTGAAAAATGCCCCGATCATTCCGCCCGTGAAGATGATGGCCGAGGCAGCAGTCGGCGGGACCTTGTATACATCGGTATAGAAAAAGGCCAGGAAGGTCATCAAGGTCTGGAAGATCAGGTTGGCGCTCAAATCACCCAGGCTGTAGCCGATCTTCTCCCATACAGAGAGTTTGACGTTTGATTCAGACATGACGGATAGTTTCAGATTGGTGTTTAAAGATAAAAGTTTTCATCATATCATCTGCAACTTTCTGCTTCATGTGATGTGACGCAATGAAAAGATTGTTTCATACAATGGCTTTTCGTGTTGTCGGTCACAGCAAAACAGGAATACTCCGCATCCCAACCAATTCCCCCCATTGTATGATGATCGCTTGCAATTCCGGCCTTTTACTATCTTCACAAAAATATGCGTATGGGGACATCCAGTCAGAAATCAAACGGATGGCATGCACTGTCCGGCAGATCAGCCCTTGCTTTCCTTTTGTATTTCAGCTGCTTTATTCCTCTTTCGGCCTTTGGCCATGAAAGGGATAAAAGGCCAGCTGATATTGATTCCACGATCTGCCCGGAAGAGGCGTCCAGGCTCCTCAGCGCATATATTCAGTATCCTTCGGTCACAGGGAACGAAAAGCCTGCGGGTGAATTCTTTTCCGGATTGTGCCGTGAAAGGGGCCTGAATGTTAAGGTGTTTACAGATGCTCCAGACAGCTACAACTTTGCGGCTTCCCTCTACCCGTTCCAGTCCGGTAAGCCGAATATTATCCTGTTAAGTCATATCGATGTGGTGAGCGAAAGTGATCTTTCGGAATGGAGGGAAGGACCTTTTTCGGGTGCGATCATCGAGGATACAATCTGGGGCAGAGGGACGATCGACATGAAAGGAATGGCCATCATGCAGCTGCTGGCTATTTCTGCCTATGTGCAGAAGGCGCAGGAATCGGATCTGCCGGTGAATGTTACACTGCTGGGAGTTTCAGGGGAGGAGAACTATGGGACCATGGGCGCCAGGATCATCTGCGATTCCTTCCTGCGGGAATTGAATCCTGTCGTGGTGCTGGGTGAAGGAGGGGTCGGTTCCCGGGATATACTCACGAAATCGAAGGAACGACCTGTCTTCTGTATCTCCGTCTCTGATAAAAGAGCGCTCTGGGTGGAACTCCACATCGATTTCCCCACCTCCGGCCATGGATCGGTTCCCCCTCCTGAATATGCCAATAAAATGATGATCAATGCTTTGAGCTCCCTGACCCACCTGAAGCCAAAAATATATTTCAACAGTCAGACCAGGGATATGTTCAGGGCGTACGGGGCCATGGAAAAAGGTCTGACAGGATTCATGATCAAGCACCCGGTCATATTTAAACCACTTATATCCATTAAGGTAAGGAGGGATCCACTGCTGCTTGCCACCGTAACCAATACAATGACGGTAACGCATTTCGACGGGCAGGATTATGATATCAACCAGGTACCCCAGGAGAGCTCCGTGGTGCTGGATTGCAGGCTGTTACCCGGGACCATGACTGCGGAATTCCTGGATTTCCTCCACAGTGAAATCAATAACAGTGAAGTAGAGATCCGTGTCCTCAGGGAAACCCAACATGCACCCGCCACTGTCCCCGATATGTTTTTACCAATCCTGGAAGAAGCGGTGAAGGAAACCTATCCGGGATCGGGGATGATGACCATCCTGTTCCCGGCAACCACGGACAACAATTACTTCAGAAACAGGGGGATCCCCGTCTACGGCCTGAACCCGGTGATCATGGACCAGGAACTTATGAAAACGGTCCACAATTATAATGAAAGAATCCCTGTGGAATGCCTTACAAGGGGTACGGAAGTCTACATGAGATTCATCGGAAAACTGCTTTCAGATCCCCAGGATCTCCTTCATGTTATTTCCGAGGATCATCCCGGTTTCCCGGACAGGTAATCCCAGCGACCTGACCCTGGAAATGATTTCATGGAGGTTGTCTCTGCCAAAAGGCGTATCTGATCCCATCACGATCTTCCGTGGTCCGAACGTTTTCAGTGCCAGTTCAATTCTGTGGACCGGCACCAGCGGAGGGCAGGAAATATCAAAACAGATGTTGTCACCCACCTGTTTCCTGTTCCTGATGAACAACTCCAGGCCGATGAGATGACCAGTAATGAAAATGGTTTCATAGGATCTGGAGACCTCAATGAAATCCAGGATTTCTTTTTTCGAATACAGGTGGATGAAGACCGGAAATTTGTTCGAAGATGCAAAATCGGCGATGCGATGGAAATGCGCAGACTGAATACGAAATGGATGACAACTCTGATGGAGCTTAATGCCTCTGAATTTCCATGATCCATATTTTTCCCGGAGTACCTCGATGATCCCCTCCCGCAGCGGATTGGCCCAGAAGAACTGCAATATCCGTCCTCCTGAAATAGACGAGATTTTGAACACCTCTTCATTTTGACGGTCAATATGCTGCTGCACCTTTTCGCTTCTGGTGCCCAGGCGGATCATCCTGTTGACTGAATAATTGAGATCCTTCCCGCCCATCCTGGATAGCATGTGAGGGATCCACATGGATCTGTCCCTGGGTGAATCGCATGGACAAAGGATTACTTTATCCGCCCCTGACCGGTCCAGGGTAGAGAGAATGGAGGGAAGATCTTTGTATTCACCCCCGAGATGTGCATGGCCATCTATAATCATACGTATTGAACTGCGTCGGCAAATTTAGTCCAAGGTTTTTAAAAACGGACCTTCGGTTCAGATTAATTACCTGAGGCGGTAACAGGAGTTCTCCTGTAACCAGGCCAGGAATGATTTCCCCTGTTTTGATATCTGCGGGTAAAAATGCAATTTGCAGGTAACATTGCTCAACATGGGGATGTAAAATGAAATACCGTATGAGAAGGATAATTCTTACGATTACTGTTTTATTCCTGATTGCGCAATTTGCTCAATCACAGGATATTGTAAAACATGCGCCAGCTGGATTTGACATCTTCCGAAACGATATACCACACGGAAGGATTGATACGATCTATTATGATTCAGAAACAGTGGGGACCCGGCGAAAAGCTTTGATCTACACCCCTCCGGGATTTTCAGAAGGAAAACATTACCCGGTGCTTTATCTGTTGCATGGTATCGGCGGAGATGAAAAGGAGTGGCTTCACGGGGGTCAGCCCCAGGTGATAATGGATAACCTGTATGCCGGAAATGCGGTCGAGCCCATGATCGTCGTCATGCCCAACGGCAGGGCCATGAAAGACGACCGTGCTATGGGAAATATCTTTGACAGTGAAAGAGTGCGGGCATTTGAGACTTTCGAACATGACCTCCTGAACGATCTGATCCCTTTTGTAGAACAAGCATATCCTGTTATCCGGGACCGTGAAGCCCGGGCCATTGCAGGCCTGTCGATGGGAGGAGGCCAGGCATTGAATTTCGGGCTGGGGAACCTTGACCGGTTTGCCTGGGTGGGAGGTTTTTCATCGGCCCCCAATACGAAAACTCCTGAGGAGCTGGTTCCTGACCCGGATGAGGCAAAGGAAAGGTTGAAATTATTATGGATTTCATGCGGCGACAAGGATAACCTCCTCACGATAAGCCGGAAACTCCACAATTATCTGGAGGACCATCATGTTCCCCATATCTACTATGTGGAGCCGGGCGATCACAATTTTGATGTATGGAAAAACGACCTCTATATGTTTTCCAGGCTGTTGTTCAAACCAGCAGCCCAAACAGAATTGGATCCATATGACATCATCGCACAAAAAACCCACAGCGATAACGGCGACGGTACTTACACCAATCCGCTGATCCCCGCTGATTTTCCTGACCCGGATGTCATCCGGGTGGGAGACACCTATTACATGGTGAGCACCACCATGTTTGTATTCCCAGGGGTGACAGTCCTGAAATCGAAAGACCTTGTAAACTGGGAATACTGCAGCAACGCGGTGCCCCGTTTCGATTTCAGCCCGTGTTATAACCTTGACGGATGCAACCGGTACGGGCACGGCCAGTGGGCCACGAGCATCCGTTATCATGACGGGACATTCTACCTGTTGTTTATCACACTCGATGAGGGCGGATTCCTCTGCTCGGCTGAGAATCCGGAAGGCCCCTGGGAAATCCGGAAATTGCCCCAAGGGTTTTATGACCCGGGCCTGTTTTTTGATGATGACGGGAGGATCTACGTGACCCATGGTTACGGGGATATCTCCGTCACCGAACTGAACCCGGACTTTTCACCCAGAGGTGAGGATGTGCTGGTTTTTACGGGTGATATCCGCAGGGGGCTCGAAGGGATGCATGTTTACAAAATCAACGGGTATTACTATTTGTACGGCACCTACGGAGGCAGGGACGGAATACAGGTCGCCCTGCGGTCAAAAGACATTTACGGTCCTTATGAGCAGAAAGTGGTGATCAGGGATACCACGCCTGGCGTGAATTTCGGGATCCACCAGGGAGCGCTGATACAAACCCAGACCGGCGAGTGGTGGACGATCCTGTTTGTGGACAGCGGTCCGTTCGGGCGTTTTCCTTCCCTGCAGCCGGTTACCTGGGTCGATGGCTGGCCCATGGTGGGGGTGGATGGGAAAGCTGTGGTCACATACAGAAAACCCGATGTGGGGAAAGCATATCCCATCAGGGTGCTGCCAGCTTCCGATAAATTTGACGAGACAAGCCTGGGAATGCAGTGGGGATGGAACCACAATCCCGATCCGGAGAACTGGTCGCTCACACAGAGGCCGGGATACCTGAGATTAATTACAGGGAGGGTCGTTAAGGACCTGCGTGAAGCTCCCAATACCCTTACCCAGAGGCCATTTGCCAGTTATGATCAGACGATTCCGACTGCAGGTGTCACAAAGTTGGAAGTGGATCATATGAAAGATGGCGATCTGGCCGGTCTGGCCGTGTTCCAGGATCCGTATGCCTGTATAGCGGTGAAACAGGAAAACGGATCGAAGTTTCTGGTCATGGTCAATAACGGCGAAACCGTCGCTTCAATCCCCTTGCAGGGTAACACCGTGTACCTGAGAACCATTGCCTCAAACAGCACCGGCAAGGCGACTTTCGAATACAGTTATGACAATCTCACCTTTACCGCGCTTGGGAATGAATTGTCCATGCGGTTCAGCCTGACCATATTCACCGGTAACAAGTTCTGCCTTTTTAATTTTGCCACCGGAGAAACAGGGGGATATGTGGATTTTGACTGGTTTCATTCTCAGGCTTTCATCCGATTCTGACCCTGCTTGCCTGCAGTAGCGCGGACCGCAGTAAAATAGTATTACAATACAAAAAAATATATCCGAATTTGTAATCTAATACAATATCATATGGTAAGGGTTTATCCGCCCACCCACCGCCCGAACAGAACATCGTAAATGCCGTAGTAGGAGCGGCCTTCCCCTTCGCTCTCCCGGTAAACAAGTTCCATCTTCTGCAACGATTGGAGGGAGCGGAGGACAGTGGAGGGATTCCCCAGTGCATGCCTGGAGGTGAAATCCGATGAGGTGGGCTGGTATACCTTTCCCTCCCTGGCGATGGCTTTCAGGAGTTCCCACTGGGCCCTGGTCAGCATTTCCCTGTATCCGTAAAAAACAAATTCCTGCTCCTTCAGGATCCTGGCAGCTTCCTCTTTCCAGGTTTCGGTGGTGACCTGTTTGCCGGGCGACAGGAACACCCTGTTGCACAATAGCTGCACGTAATAAGTATGAAGATCCGTCCATTGTAACATTTCCGTTACTGTTTCATCGGAAATGGACCTGGAATGTTTCCTGAATTGCTTCACAATGAAGTCGCGGTATAGTGCTTCATCGAGCTTGCCGATCTTCATGAATTGCGTGCTCCTGAAAAAAGGCTTTTCGGGATTTGCGAATATATCATGCATCAGGTGCTGCTGGCTTCCCGAAAAGATAAAAGTCGTATTCCGCAACTGCTGCATCAATGACCGCAGCCAGGCGTCAGTCTGCTTTTCGGGGTATTCCAGGATCTGCTGGAATTCGTCGATGGCGATGACCACGGGCTTTGGCTGTTCTTCCAGAACGGAAAATAATTCCGCCATGGTTTTCCTGCTCTCATCGGGTGTACTTCGGATGGTCACCAACGGTGTCCCGCTCAGCGGATCATAACTGATGACCGGTCGAAGTGACTTGATCATCAGCCACACTTTTTTACCCAGTTTGCTCCTTTCGGAATATTTGGAGGCCATGGTTGTGGAGAACCTGTCCAGCATATCGCTCAAGGATTCTGTGGGCAGTATATCCATGTATAAAGTAATATAACCCGTTCGCAGATGATGGAACAGATGATGGATCAGGGCAGTTTTACCAAGCCTTCTCAAAGCGGTCAGGGTGGTCGGGTTCCCGCCCCGGATGTTCCTTATCAGCTGATCCAGCTCTTGCTGCCGGTCACAGAAATATTCCGGGCCGAAATATCCCGTTGCGGGAAAGGGTGTGGCGGGTTTAATCATTTTTATACAATTTATAATATATAATATGCAATATACAAAATGTAAATTCAATAATGCCCAGAAGATCATCTTATTTCCGTTGAAAGGACTTAATTCCTATATTGGGAGAACAAATCAAAATTACCGGAACGATGAAAAAATTTTCTTTTGCCCTGCTGGTTCTAGGGATTTCAACCTGTTACGGACCGATTAATGGCATCCTGGCTCAGGAAACCCATCAACCCCCTGCCTGTCTTTCTGCCGAAGAGGACCGCCAGCATATGATGGACCTACTGGGGATCACAGTCCTGAGACCCGGTCGGAATGCAGATGCCACTGCTTCGAATCCTGCCAATTACGATGAATCGCTGGCCACTCCTTATCCGGATCTGCCCGGTGTGCTTACCATGGAGAACGGTAAAAAAGTAACAACTCCGGAGATGTGGTGGGAAAAAAGAAGGCCGGAAATAGCAGAAGCTTTTGCAAGGGAAGTTTATGGTCGTCTGCCGGAAAAAACCCCGGAAGTTACCTGGGAGGTGGTCATTTCCGAAAGGGAATTCATCGGATGGACCCCGGTGATCGCAAAGAAATTGACCGGTCACGTGGATAATTCAGAGTATCCGCTCATTGACGTGAACATTTCCATGGTTCTGGTGACCCCGGAAAGGGCGGAGGGACCGGTGCCGGTCCTGATGATGTTCGGTCCGGCTCATCTTCCCGCACCGGCACAGCCCAACATGGAGGATTTTGAACAACTGAATGAAGCGGTGAGGGCCCTGCTCTCAAAAGATCCGGAAATCAGGGAAATTCTCGAAAAATACCCGGCCTATGATCCGCTGGTCAGGCCGCAGCGGGTCACTTCCATGGGTTTTTACATGCCTGAACGGGGAGAACCGTCCCCGACACAGCAGCTCCTCCAGGCCGGGTGGGGATACGTGCAGATCGATCCCTCCTCCATCCAGGCCGATCATGGTGCGGGTCTTACATGCGGGGGAATCATCGGGCTTGTGAATAAAGGACAACCGCGGAAGCCTGACGATTGGGGGGCGCTGCGTGCCTGGGCATGGGGGGCCGCCCGCGGACTGGATTACCTGGAGACTGATCCGGCAGTGGATGCATCCAAAGTCGGGATCGAAGGAGTATCGCGCTATGGGAAAGCAGCCCTGGTGACCCTGGCGTTCGAGCAGCGTTTTGCATTCGGACTCATCGGATCCTCCGGGAAAGGCGGAGCGACCCTGCACAGGCGGAACTTCGGGGAGGCTGTGGAAAACCTGACCGGGGGCGAATACTACTGGATGGCGGGCAATTATCTGAAATACGGGGCTTCGGAGGGAAACTACGGCAACATGAATGCCAGTTATCTTCCGGTGGACTCCCATCAGCTCATTGCCATGTGCGCACCCCGCCTGGTGTTTATCAGTTACGGGATCCCGGAAAAAGGCGATGCACACTGGCTGGACCAGCAGGGCAGTTACATGGCGGCTGTAGCCGCACAACCGGTTTTCAGGCTCCTGGGGGTGAAAGACCTGGGGGTACCGGATGACTACTTAAATGCGAAAATGCCGGAAGTGAACCATGGGCTCCTGGAAGGGCACCTTGCATGGCGGCAGCACGACGGCGGTCATACCGACGCTCCGAATATCGGTCATTTCATTGAATGGGTAAACCGCATACTGATCAATAATTGTCTTACCTTTGTAGAAAATTCAGGAAAATGAAAGCAGTAAGATATATTCAGACGCTTGGATCCGTCAGAAACTATTACAGGTCGATGAACGAGATCTTTTCTACGGCATTTGGTAAGGCGCACATGCTTCACTATCCCTTCTACCTGAAGGAAAATGAAACACTCGAGGAGAGGCAGAACAACCTGGTTGATCATTGCCTGACTTATATCGGCGATCTGAAAGGGAAGCATATGCTTGAGGTTGGATGCGGAAACGGATTGAATTGCCACTATATTGATCTTACATACGGAGCAGAGCATATCACTGGCATAGATCTGAACCAGGAAAACCTGGCCATTGCCAGGACACATCACGAAAATGAAAGGATCAGGTTTATCCACGACAATGCCCAGGAACTGAAAAACATTCCGGATCAATCGGTAGATGTGATGATCTGCATTGAGAGCGCATTCCATTATCCTGACAAGAATGCCTTTTTCAAACAGATCAGCCGTGTCTTAAAACCCGAAGGGGTCTTTCTGATTGTGGATATTGTCAGATCGCCCGGTGATGCCGGAAAGTCTCTGTGGTTCTGGAAAAAGCAAAAACTCCTGTTCCACGCGGATGAGAAAGAGTACCGTCAATATTCATCGGGGAATAACCTGATCTTTCAACAGGTCGAAAACATTACTGACCGGATCATACGCGGATATGAGGGCCATCTTTCCTGGATAAAAAGGACCAACATGAACCTGGTCCACTACCTGCTGATGAAAATATTTACAGGGTTGCAGGTGAGGCTGAACGTTGCCCAGTTAAGATCCCACAAACAATACATGCTCTTCTACGGGAGGCATGCCAATTCTGCCTGAGGGACATCTCGTTAATTCAGGGTAAAAGGGGAATTTTTTCATTGATCCTCCTGCAGTGCATTTAATTTTCATAAATTGAAGTCACTTTTCAAAGGAATTGAAAATTACCCAAAAGACTTTCGTCATGAAAAAGATGCGGATCCGTTCAGTCATTTTAGTGCTGGCTTTATTTGTCCCGGTAAAACAAAGCCACGGCCAGCAGGGGGATTTCAGTGAGGCCAGGATAATTGTCACGGCAGAGTCCACAAACCAGTTGTTGCACGATGCCGGGTTCCGGGCTTTTGAACCGCTGGAACAGCCCGATGAAAATTATCCGGCCATCCTGATCGATGATGATGTGACATTCCAGACCATTGAAGGATTCGGAGGGGCCTTTACCGATGCCGCAGCGATCACCTTTGGCAAACTCCCGGAGGAGGAGCGGGCGCAATTCCTGAAAGCATGTTTTGATCCGGTGGAAGGGAATGCGTACAATCTCTGCCGCACCACCATCCACAGCTGTGATTATTCCGATGAGATGTACACATATGCTGAGGTGGAAGGGGATAAAAAATTGAAGCATTTTACCATCGAACATGATCTGCCGTACCGCATCCCCATGATCCGGGCAGCCATGGATGTATCCGGCGGTGAACTGCGATTCTTTGCTTCACCGTGGAGCCCTCCGGGGTGGATGAAGACAAACGGGGAGATGAAACACGGGGGAAAACTTCTTCCGGAATATCACCAGACATGGGCAGATTATTTTGTCAGGTATGTACAGGAATATGCAAAGATGGGTATTCCTATGTGGGGACTGACCGTACAGAACGAGGCCATGGCGGTGCAGGTATGGGAGTCGTGTATTTTTACTGCGAACGAGGAGAAGAATTTCGTAAGGGATTACCTGGGTCCCGCGCTGCACAAACACGGGATGGAGGATATAAAACTGATGATATGGGACCATAACCGGGGGATCATGTACCAGCGGGCAGAGGCGGCATTCGAGGATCCGGATGCTTCAAAATATATCTGGGGCACAGCTTTCCACTGGTATGTGGGAAACCATTATGAAAATGTGCGCATGGTCCATGATGCCTACCCGGATAAAAAACTGCTTTATACGGAGGCAGGCATGGGCGGATCATGGCGTTCAGCAACCAACCTGGCCGCGAATGTGATCCATGACCTGAATAACTGGGCCAACGGGTGGGTGTTCTGGAACCTGATCCTGGATGAGGAGAACGGCCCCAGGCATGCGGGAGGGTTACACGGGACGAATATTGTCAATGCGGACCTGGCAACCGGCACAGTCACCTACAACCCGCCGCATTATGTATTCGGGCATTTCTCCAGGTTTATCAAACCGGGGGCAAAAAGAATCCCCTGTACATCAAACAATGATGACCTGATCGCAACGGCATTTGCCAACCCCGATGGAAGCATTGCCGCAGTAGCCCATAACCTGGACGATCATGAGATGATGTTCCAGTTGTGGATCGAAGAAAAGGCGATTAAGTCCACCATCCCTGCCCGGGGCACAATGACCATGGTTTTTTAGGGAAAGGATTATTTCTTCTCTTCCTTTTCTCCCTTCTCTTCCTTTCCCTTTTCTTTGGTTTTCAGGTCGGCCATTTTTTCCACCAGGTCAGGCACTTTCTCAAAAAGCGTGGAGAGGGAAGATTTCTTATCCACCGGGATAAACGAGATCTCATCGCCTCTGGTGACAAGAAATCCAAGGGGAACGACCCCGATGCCGGCACCGGCACCTCCCCCGGATCCCTTGTTCTTGCTTTTGGATTCTTCACCGGTACCTATCCCGCTGCCGAAACCGGTTCCAACCTTGATAACCGGCCTGCAGGTGAATTCACCGAGTTTGAACTCTTCACCCAGTACGGTTTCCGTGCTGGCAAGTTCTTTCACATGCTCAGATACTTTGTCGAGTAATTCTTTTACGTTGATGTCCATAACAATATAATTTAAAGGTTAATAAAATGATTTTATCTTATGCAGGATGAAAATCCACAGCAGGGTACCCATGCGTATCCTCATATCAAGAAGCAGGGAAAGGGTTCCTGTAAAATTCGCCCTTAACCGAATATATTCTGAGTTGACCATAGAGAACACAGGAATAAGCCGGGCGTTCAGCATGAAGTCATCGGTATCGATATCCAGCAGAAGCTTCCTGATCCGTATAGCTTGCAATAGATTGATCGCCAGTTTGAGTCCTCCGGAAATCTTTACCTTTTTCCTTTTTTTAGCGGGTTTTTTGGCTGGCTTCTCCAGCTTTTTTTCCGGTTTCCTCTGAAAAGGATGAACGGTAAAAGGGACCAGGAAGATCCGGCCCCTGATATGGAAAAGCTCCTCGGAAGGCACCACCGCAGCTCTGAACATGCCGGGAAGGATCAGCAGGTAACGATTCCGGGCTGTATCCAGATAAATGATCACCGGCACGAGCAGTATCCAAAGTATAAGGAGGACCAATAACGATATGAGGATCCACAGGATCATAAAGCAAAACTAACATCGCAGCAGCGGCGATACCATGGTTTTTCGGTATCCGTGCAGGTTTTATCGGTGAACTGCTACCCAGGGGCGTTCAATTGCAGACCTCTTTCAGCGATCCAGAACAGCAGCCGTCATCTTTTAACCTGTTTTTAACATAAACGAAAGTTAAATATCCTGGCAGCCTGTGTGATATGCTTTATTTTTATCTGCGGAGCCCTCTGGACGTAACGATTTGACATCAGAGCCAATAATAATTAAAGGAGAAAACTATCATGCATCCATCCAGATTAATAACCTGCGTTTACCTTGTCATGGCAACTGTAATTCCACTGCAGGCCCAGTGGGAGATCGGAGGTATAATTGACTTAAACATTGCGGGAATCAGCGTGATTCCAAAGCCCCGCTCGGAAAGTTATTCCAGCCGCTTTGGTCCCGGGATAGGAGCCGTGGCAAAACGGCAGGTTACAGACCGGATCGGGTTCCGTGCGGAACCGATGTTCCTTCAGAAGGGCGCCAGGCTACACGAGGGCGGCGATGTTATTGTTTTTAATATCAATTACCTGGAGTTCCCGCTCCTGATCACCTATGACTTCCGGATGGATGGTCCTCTGGTACCTTATGCCATGATCGGGCCCAGCATTGGATTGCTGGCGGGGGCCAGTTTTCGATACAGTGACGGGTGGAAACAGGATGAAACAGATAATACCCGATTTTTCGACTTCGGAGCAGGTCTGGGGGGCGGAGTGGAGCTTCCTCGGGGAAACAAGAATTTTTTTGCAGAGACCCGTTATGTGGTCGGATTCGTCAATGTGAACAGGGATCAAGATGAATCTTCGGTGTATAACCGGGGACTCCAGATACTGGTGGGCGTGACGATCCCGGTCGCGCGCAATTAGTATCCCGTCACATCAGATTTATGATTTCATTAACAGATACACGGGTAAATTATTCGTAACCTTTGTCCGGCCAATCATCCTGCAGCCATTTAAGGAATCAAAAAAATCCATAAAAATTTCATATGACATATCACTTTTTACTCCACAGGAAAATTCAGGTGCTGAGTATAACCTTCACAATGCTTGCTTTCCTGTTCCCGTTCCATTTGAAGGGACAAAATAACAACAGTCCGGAACAGGGCAAGAAAGAGTTCAACATTGTTGTTTCGTGCGTGGAATATATTGGCAATGGGATGTTCACGGCCTATTTCGGGTACGAGAATCCCGGAAATAAAACCATTTCGGTCGATGAATCGGGTAGTGTGGTCGTTTATAATAAAGGACAGTCCAAGAAGTACGGTATCCATACATTCCTTCCAGGTGTCTATGAGAAGGCATTCAGTCAGGAATTTGACAGCAAAGACCGGGTTCAGTGGACGGTGACACTCCCCAACGGCCAGATCAGGACCACGGATGCCGATATCCATTCCAACCACTGCCGCGATTATCTCGGGCTGGATATCATTCCCTATTACGCACCTCCGGAGGGAGGCAAGATATACCATTCAAAGATCGGCGCGGAGCTTACCTCACTCTATGAAACCTACAGCCGGGATCCTGCCGGATTCACGGGTGTTTCCGATGATATATTCCAGATCAGGGGTACGATGGTATTCATTGAGACAGTGGCGCACCCCGGGCAATATGCCGATTTGATCGACAACCTGAACGGCCTGGGATTTGAAATGGTGACCGGGGATCCTGACCTGCACCGTGCTACGGGCTGGTTTGAGATCTCCGCGCTCCTCTGGCTGAATGATCTTACTCCCCTGAACTATGCCCGGCCGGTATATCCCGGTATCGGTAACTTCAGCGTGCCGGCGACGGGATTGGTAAACAGCCAGGGCGACAGGGCCATGAGGTCCGATTTTGCGCGACTGGGCTTTGACCTGGACGGATCTGGTTATAAGATCGGGGTGATCTCCAACAGCTATGATTCAAAAGGAAAAGCTGTGGAAGATATCGGGAACGGCGATCTGCCCGGTCCCGGCAACCCGAACGGATATGCATCAGAAGTTCACGTCATCAAGGATATCATACCTGGTTTTGGGACCCTTTCCGACGAGGGGAGGGCCATGCTGCAGATCGTGCATGATATAGCCCCGGGTGCAGAACTGGCATTCAGGACAGGGTACCTGGGAGAAGAGGACATGGCGGATGGAATCGGGGACCTGGCGGCGGCCGGGTGTGATATCATCGTGGATGACATTACATATATCACGGAACCCTTCTTCCGTGATGGAGTGATTTCCAGGGCCATCGACAGGGTTGTAAGCGATGGGATCACATTTTTTTCTTCCGCAGGCAATTTCGGTGATTATTCCTATTCCGGAGTGTTTAATCCTGCCCCTTCTCCTCCATCCGTCACGGGTGAGGCACACGATTTTGGCGGGGGCGATATATTCCAGCTCATCTCACTGGGTGAAGGGACCTATACACTTGTACTTCAATGGGATGATGGTACTGATCCCGAACAGGCCGTGACTTCCACCGACCTGGATATTTTTCTTACCGACAATACCGGATCGGCGCTTCTGGGATTCAACCGGGTGAATCCCGGCGGTTTTCCCATCGAGGTGGTTCCGTTTTACGTGTCAGGTGAAAATGTAATGTCCAACATCATGGTGACAAGGGCAGCAGGCCCGGATGTTCCGGTCTCTTTCAAATACATCCTGTTCCGTGGAGGTGCGCTTTTCGAGATGCTTGAATACCGGCAGGGGACATCCACCATTGTCGGTCACCCGAATGCTGCAGGGACCATCGCAATTGGGGCTGTCCGTTATGACCGGAACCCTGTGTACAGTCCCGGCGAATATGACGCACCGGTGATCATGTCATTCTCCTCCACGGGAGGTACCCCGGTCGGCGGGATCGTAAGGGATAAGCCGGACATCACCGCCCCCAATGGCGTGAATACCACAGTGGACCTGGGGAACGGGGACTGGGAGGGTGATCCGGACGGATATCCCAATTTCTTCGGAACCTCGGCGGCTTCACCACATGCGGCAGCTGTTGCGGCGCTTCTCATGGAGGCAAAATTTAAATATGACCCGGACAATCTGCCGGATCCTGAAGATATCAGGGCCCTGATGCGGAACTCAGCCTTCGACATGGACGAGCCGGGAACGGACCCGGTATCCGGTTCCGGATTCATACAGGCCGACCGGGCCATTCTGACCTTTGCCAATCCGGCACCGGTAGTGGAAAACCTGATACCCGATCCCGATGACGGAGTGCCGGGGGAAACGCTAACACCGCTATCTTTCACCATGAAAGGGGATTTTTTCACGGACCAGACACAGGTCTATTTCAGGGGTGAACCAATGGAAGAGGGCATCGTCCTGGAGGATGAGCAGACCCTCCGGGTGGAACACCCGGGATTTCTCGGAAATCCTGTCATACAGGCATACACCCCTGCTATTTCCGCGAGCGGACTGGACGGTGGATTTTCAGAGCCCGCCTATTTCTCAGATCCAATCAGGCAGACCATCCTCATTCAGGCGAACAGTGTTACAAAGAAATTCGGGGAGGTGTCACCCGCTTATTCTGCAACCATCCTGGTAGTAACCTCAGGGGAGGATACCCTGTCCCTCGAAGAGGCGGTCAATGACGGCGTTGTACTTCAGCAGGAGGCGGACAGATTGTCCGGGCTCTCCTTTACCCTGCCGTCCGCTCCGACGTATGATGCCGGTGAATACATCATTGTACCTGGACTGGATCCTGCGCTGGACGGGGAGATCCGGGAGGTGGACCAGGCGATCACGGAAAAATACATCCTGGAGTTCATCCACGGGAGTCTGACAGTGGAAAAGCTTCCCCTGAAGATCACGCCGGTGGATGTGGACCTCGTCTACGGGGAAGCATTACCCGCTGAAGGGATCCGGTTTATTTACGAAATCGATGAATCGGGAGTAGTCCTGGAGGATCCGGAGACAATCCTGAGCGAGGTCGAAGCAGCACACAGAAACGCCCTTACCGACAGTATCGCACTGGTCAACGGAGTTGCACTGGTCAACGGAATTCCTGTTGTAAGGGGAGTTGCACTGGTCAACGGGATTACCCTGTCCAGGGGGCTTGCCCTTGTGAACGGAGTGGAAGTGAAAGTTGAGGCGGATGAAACAGGCACGATGGTATACGTAGCCGGAGAACCCGTTACAGAAGGGGTTTCCCTGATCAATGGACTCGCCCTGGTGAACGGCCTGCCCTTTGTGGGCATGACCGAGATAATCAACGGGATCGCGCTGGTAAACGGTGATGAGGTCACTTTTGAAGAGGGCTACATAACCGCATTGAACGGCATCGCCCTGGCCGATAAGATCCCGGTGGAAAATGGGATCGCCCTGGTGAACGGCATTGCCCTGGTGAACGGGCATGAGGTAGTCGTCGAAAACGGTGTCACCACCATTGATGGTCAGCCTGTTCAGACCAGCGGTATTGCCCTGGTCAACGGTATTACGCTTGTGAGGGGGGTCGCGCTGGTGAACAGTGATCAGATCACCGATGGCATCGCCCTGGTAAATGGTTTACAGGTTCCTGTCACAAACGGTATCCCGAATGTCAGGGGACTTGCACTGGTGAACGGGATCGCCCTGGTGAACGGGACGGTTTCGGTGGAGAACCTGGAAGTGGAGGTGGCTGACGGTGAGGTAGCCCAGGTCAGGGAAGAAGGAAATGTGCTCCAGGGTATAGCCCTGGTCAACGGCCTGGCATTCGTCAGGGGAGTCGCCCTGGTCAACGGCTCTGTATTAAGCAGGGGAGTGGCCCTGGTCAACGGGATCGCCCTGGTGAACCAGGCAGGAACGGGCGGGGATGTGGTCAACCTGGAGAACATGAATTTCCTGGCGAGTGGAACAGCACTGGCCAACGGGAGCATCCCCAATGTTCGCGGTGTTGCGCTTGTGAACGGGTTGACAGGGATGGACGGCCAGGCACTGAAAACAGCTGCCGGGACCACCCTTCCCGATGGAACCGTCATTTATGAAAATGTCACGGTGGAGAACGGCATCGCCCTTGTAAACGGCATGGCCCTTGTGAGAGGCGTGGCCCTGGTGAACGGGGAACCCCTTGCCAACGGGATTCCCCTGGTGAACAGCTCGACCATCAATGAGCAAAGCAATTCCGGGACCATTCTGGTATTCGATGCCACAGATGTAGGGGCGCCTCCGCAGGATCTCAGCTTCAGTCCCATGAGTTTTATCACCGGCACAACAGCCGGAAAACACTGGATCGTATCGGGGACCGGCCTCTTCAATAATTTTGAGGTTTCGTACGGATTGGGGACCCTGACGATTGAAAAGGCTGATCTCACGATCACTGCCGAGGCCCAGGATAAGGAGTATGATGGCACCGCGGAAGCATTTGTCACATTGTCAGATAACCGGGTGACGGGAGATGAGCTGAATATCACTTACGCGTCTTCGCTGTTTGAAGATAAAAATGCGGGAGCGGGGAAAGTTGTGACCGTAACGGGCATTTCGGTGGACGGATCCGCTGCGTGGAACTACCTGGCCAATTCCACAGCTGTGACCACAGCTTCGATCTTGCCGAAGGAAATGATTGTGACGCCGGCGGATCCCTTCCTGTATATCAACGAGGGAGATCCGCTGCCCGAAATTGTTTTTGATTACCAGGGGTGGGTTTCCGGGGATACGGGGAACGATGGTTATACGGTTTTAAGGGATCCCGACGGAGTTCCCTATGATGCTTCCTCGGATGAGTCCGCAGGTACGTATACAGTTACCCCCACACCCGTTAACGACAACTACACCTTCGTGATTGAAACGGGGCTACTTTATGTCAATCCCTATGGCCCGGGTACCCGTGCCGTAAGACCGGTCCTGAATTGTATCAGTGAGATTGCCCCGGGTTACTACGTGGCCAATTTTGAATACATGAATGATAATGATGTGGCCGTCCATATTCCGGTGGGACCGGATAATCTGCTCACAGGGAGCGGGATTGACTGGGATAATTCGGATGAACAGCCCACGGAGTTTCTCCCCGGGGGAGGTGTATTCAGGGTATATTTTGACGGTACGGAACTCTCATGGACCGTATCCAGCAGGGATGAGGAACGCAAGGTTTCCAGTGCGGCCAACGCCAGTTCAAGCTCCACAAAATGCACGTCCTCACCCAAGAAGTCAGCTTCAGTGATGGAGCCGGAGAGCATCCTGGTTTATCCGAATCCTGTTTCTGAGAAGGTATCTGTTGTCATGAAGGCAATCGAAAAATTCAGGATGGTCATTGTATATGACCTGGCAGGCAGGATTCATCCGGTCAAGTCCATAGAAAAAGGACCGGACCGGCTGGAGCTTGATCTCTCCGGATTGCCTTCCGGGCCTTATTTCATCAAGATTGTCATGGAGGACACATTGCAGATTGTCCAGGTCATCAGGAAGTAAAGGAGGGAAATGATCAAAAACATATCGTTGTGGCTTTTTTTCCTGGTATCTGCTACGGCATGGATGCATGCCCGGGATGCCCGGATCGACAGCCTGAAATCGGTTTTGGAGCTCGTAAAAACGGATACAGCAAGGGTCAATAAGCTGAACGAGATTGCATACATCGTATTCCGGACCGATTCCGATGAAGCCATCAGTTACGGTTCGGAGGCGAAACTGCTTGCCGAACAGATCGACTTCCGGAAAGGGATCGCTGAAGCCTGTAAGAATATCGGGCTCGGTTATTACATGAAGGGCAATTATTCCGAGGCTTTCCGGAACTGGGACCGTTCCCTGGAGGCTTATCAGGAGCTTGGCGACGACCAGGGCGTTGCAAACATCCTTGGAAACCAGGGCTCCATTTTTTTGACCCTGGGGCAGAATGTCCAGGCCATTGAATATTACCTGCGTGCCCTTAAAATCGCCGAACGACTGAAGGACAGTACCAGGATCGCCACCCTCCTGGTGAACATCGGATTGTTGTATTCAGAACAGCCGGGAGCCATTGACACCGCAAGGAGCTACTATCAGCGGGCGATGGCCATCGGAGAATCCATCGGGTATACAGCAGACCTGATGGGAGTGGGAATGCTGAACATGGGGGAACTCTATTTCATGGAGGAAGCATATGATACGGCGCTTTATTATTTCGAGAAATCCTTAGCCATTTTCCGGAGCAGGATAGACCTGTCCACTCCCCTCAATTTTATCGGCAGGGTCTATACCGAAAAAGGGGATTACCAGTCCGCCCTCCAATACCACACCCAGGCACTTGAAATGGCCATGAGCGAAGGCGCCATGATGGAAACGGCCAGGGGTTATCTGGGTCTGGCCTATTTATGCGACAAGCAGGAAGACCCGCGACAGGCGATAAGGTATTACGAGCAGGCAAGGTCCATTGCAGAGGAGATCGAGGCGAATTATGAACTGTCGGCGGCCTATGGCGGACTGGCATATGCCCATGCGGCCTTATCGGATTACCGGAAAGCTTTTGAGTTCCTGTCCCTGCAAAAAGACATCGACGATGAACTCTACAGGGAGGATGCAGACAACAAAGCCAATAATCTCGTATCCGCATACAGGCTGGAGAAAAAACAGGATGAGATTGAGATCCTGGAACAGCAGTCCATTATTGAACAATTAAAGAGTAAAAGACAGCGGGCTGTGCTGATGGGCACAGGAATCATCGGTCTCCTGCTGCTTTTGCTTGCCGGTGGTTTGTACAGCCGGTTCCGGTTTGTACGGAAAACCAACAGGCAGATCAAAGAGCAGCGGGATGAGATCGAATCCCAGCGCAATGAAATACAAGCCCAGCGTGACCAGTTACAAGCCCAGCATGACCTGGTGCTTAAACAGAAGGAGATGATCACCGACAGCATCAATTATGCCCAGAACATTCAATCCGCCCTTCTGCCGACAAAAACCATGATGGATGAATTGATGCCGGAATATTTTGTTCTTTTCAAACCGAAGGATATTGTGAGCGGGGACTTCTACTGGATCAAGGAGGTTCAGGACCACCTGGTCCTGGTAGGGGCTGATTGTACGGGACACGGAGTACCCGGAGCTTTCATGAGCATGCTGGGGATCACGCTTCTCAACAGCATGATCGGTGACCGGTGCTTCGATGCACCGGCGGCAATTCTGGAACAATTAAGATTGAAGGTGAAAGAAATGTTGCTGCAGGAGGGGAAGGTGGAGGAGCAGAAAGACGGGATGGATATGGCCATCGCCATTTTGAACAAACACACCAGGGAGCTTCATTATTCCGGGGCGAATAATCCCCTTTACATCATCCGGCGTAAGGATCCGGAGGCCGGTCAATCACTTGTCTCATACGCCTCTCTGGAGAACGGGGAGTTTGAGCTGTTTGAGATCAAGGGGGACAAGCAGCCGATAGGGATACACTGGGAAGAGACGGACTTCACTTCCCATTCTGTTACCCTTCGGTCAGCGGATACGATCTATGTGTTCTCAGACGGTTTCATTGACCAGTTTGGCGGAGAGAACCGCAAGAAATTCAAATCCATGAATTTTAAAAAGCTTCTGCTCTCTATCCAGAAAGAGCCGATGGAAAGGCAGCGACGAATCATTGAAGAAACCTTCGAGACCTGGCGGGGTTCAAATGAACAGATCGATGACGTCAGCGTACTGGGCGTAAGGATCTGAATTCACCATGTGGTCCCGGAGGTAAATTACCGGGCCCCGCCTGCGATAGTTTAAAAATCTATCCATAAATTAGCTTCTCCCTTCAAGGGTATCAACTATCAGGGAATCCGTTATAAAAGATACTGCCATGAATATTATCGATCTGGATCCTCAGCACGAGGAAATATATTGTGTATGCCTGGAGGACTGGAATCCGGAAGTGAAAGAAGCGGGCGACCACAGAAAATGCTGGTATCAAGAAATGGCCCGTAAGGGCCTCAGGGTCAAACTGGCACTCAATGAAAAGGAGGAAGTGGCCGGCATGATCCAGTACATTCCCATTGAACATTCCTTTGCTGAAGGTTTTGAACTGGCTGTCATCCTGTGTATCTGGGTCCATGGATACAGGAACAAAGGAGTGGGTTACCAGCGGAAGAAGGGTTACGGATCGGCATTGCTGAAAGCTGCCGAAGAGGATGCCCGGGAGAAGGGATACAAAGGAATGGCAGCCTGGGGTGTGCCGCTTCCCTTTTGGATGAGGGCATCATGGTACAGAAAGCATGGGTACAGGAAGGCGGACCAGGATGGGTTCCTGGGACCGGTGCTGCTTTGGAAGCCTTTCGAGCCAGATGCTTCAAAACCCGTGTGGATCAGGCAGCGGAAAAAACCTGAAAAAATCCCGGGACAGGTTACCGTTACAGGGATTATCAACGGATGGTGCACCGCACAGAATATGGTGTTCGAGCGGGCAAAACGCGCTGTGGAGGAGATCGGGGGGAATGTGATCTTCAGGGAGATCAGGACGGATGACAGGCAGACTTTCCTGGAATGGGGGGTCAGCGATGCGCTCTATATCGATGACAACAAGGTACAGACCGGTCCCCCTCCTTCCTATGAAAAAATCAGGAAGAAGATCACCAAATCTATTCCTCTTTCCGGGCCCCGTTAATTTTGAAAAGCTTGAAAAGTTCAACAATGACGATGGGAGCAAGTGATAACAGACCAACCGTCAACCAGTGAGCCGGGTCCATCACAGTAAGGCCGAAAGCTTCGCGAATGGACGGAATGAGGAGAACCACCAGCCCCAGGCCTGCTGAAGCCAGGATCGCTCCGATCATAGGCTTGTTGCGCATGGGATTGATCGCCAGGGATGACCTGGTATTCGAATGAAGGTTTCGCACATGCATGAGCTGGGCGAACATCAGGGTTGAGAACGCCATTGTCTGTCCCAGAATGATGCCGCCGTCACGAAGACCCAGTAAAAAGGCCACAAGCGAGAGGGATCCGATCATAAGCCCCTGGTAACTGATCCTCCAGACCATGCCCCGGGTAAGGATCCCCTTCCGCGTGCTTCTGGGTTTGCGTTGCATGATCCCTTCTTCAGCCGGATCCATGCTGAGTGCCAGTGCGGGAAGGCTGTCGGTTACCAGGTTGACCCACAAGATATGGATGGGAAGCAGCGGTATACCCAGGTTCAGAACGGAAGTGATCAGTAGCAGGAATATTTCACCTATGTTGGTTGAAAGCAGGAACTGAATGGCCTTCAGGATATTGTCATAGATCCTTCTGCCCTCCTCCACGGCCGATACGATGGTAGCAAAATTATCATCGGTCAGCACCATATCGGAGGCCTGCTTGGCCACATCGGTACCGACAATACCCATTGCCGCACCAATATCGGCCTGTTTGAGCGCGGGGGCATCATTGACCCCGTCGCCTGTCATTGCTACTACCTGGTCCTGTTTCTGCCATGCTTTCACGATGCGGACCTTGTGCTCGGGGGCAACCCGTGCATACACAGAATATCTGGAAACATTTTCCGCAAATTCGCGCTCGTCAAGCCGTTCCAGTTCGGTTCCTGTAATGGAAAGATCTCCTTCCCTGTAAATGCCTATCTCGCGGGCAATGGCCATGGCAGTATTCTTATGGTCGCCCGTGATCATGACGGGACGGATCCCGGCCATGTTGCATTTTTCCACCGCATCGATGACCTCAGGCCTGGCCGGGTCTATCATTCCGATAAAACCGATAAATATGAGGTCATTTTCAAGGTCTTCCAACTTTTCACTCCGGGGCATACCGGGAAGCTCCCTGTAAGCCATGGCCAGAACCCGCAATGCCGAATCAGCCATTTCGATATTGGCCCTGCGGATCTGCTGTTTGTCGTTTTCCGTGATCGCTCTTACTTCCCCGTCGATAACTATTTCACTGCATACATCCAGTACCTCTTCAAGCCCTCCCTTCATATTGATCCTTGTCCGGTTGCCTGACAGGCGGTTCACGGTTGTCATGCGTTTTCGCTTCGAATCAAATGGGACTTCCGCCACACGCGGATGCTGCGCTTCATGGTCATGTTTATGGATGCCGTACCTGATCCCCAGATCAAGCAGGGCAGTTTCGGTGGGGTCCCCGGTATATTCAGGGTTGCCCTCCTCATTCATCCGAACGGTGGCATCCGTGCATAATACGGATATGGAGATCAGCCTTTTTTCCTCATCATTCATTGGGCGCCCAGGGGATTGCCTGTCCAGATCGGACCGCGTATGATTGACATAGGACTGCACCACGGTCATTTTATTCTGCGTGAGGGTTCCGGTCTTGTCGGAACAGATCACACTGGCACTGCCAAGGGTCTCCACCGAAGGCAGTGTGCGGATGATCGCATTCCGTTTTACCATTCTCTGCACTCCGATGGCCAGCACCACGGTTGAAACAGCGGGAAGACCTTCCGGAATGGCTGCTACGGCCAGACTGACGGCGGTCATGAACATGCTCATCACGGAATTGCCGTACAACACTCCCACCAAAAAGATCACCACGCAGATAGTGAGTGCTGCTATTCCCAGTATTTTACCCAGGTGGGCGAGACGCCGGCTCATGGGTGTCTCCGTGTCCACAGTCTGCTGTAGCATATCGGCAATCTTCCCGACCTCGGTTTGCATGCCTGTCGCGACAACGATCCCCCGTCCCCGGCCATAGGTCACCATTGCGCCGGAAAAAGCCATATTTGTCCGGTCACCGATCGCAATATCTTCTTCAGCAAGGGGTTCCGTCTGTTTTTCAACAGGAACGGACTCACCGGTCAGTGCCGATTCCTGGGTCTTCAGGTTTACCGATTCAATCAGTCTCAGGTCAGCGGGGATGATCGCCCCGGTTTCCAGGATCACGATATCGCCGGGAACCAGTTCCCTGGATGGTATTTTGTTGATTTCCCCGTTCCGAAGCACCGCGCTGAAGGGGGCCGCCATGGTTTTCAGTGCTTCCAGGGAGGATTCAGCCTTTTTTTCCTGGAAGGCTCCGATCAGGGCATTGATCACCAGGATACCCATGATGATGAAGGTGTCGATCAATCCGTGTCCTTCCAGCACCCCGACCACTCCCGAAATGACTGCAGCAATCAGCAGGATGATGATCATAAAGCTCTTAAACTGGGCAAGGAACATCCGAACAAAGGATTTTTTTCCTTTTGTGATCAGTTGATTGTACCCGTATTTATTGAGCCGCTCCTTTGCTTCTCCGGCAGAAAGACCTTCTCCGGGTCTGACATCCAGCTGAGCATATACTGTCTCAGCATCCTGTTTATAATATTGTTCCATGCATGAATTGCATTTAATCCGGGAATTCATGATAAGTCTTATAACCGGGATCGATCTCCTTCAGGAGTTCCATGGACCGTTCCCACAGCTTTTTTCCCGCTTCAGGATCATAGACCTTGGGATCCATTTTTTTGGGATTGAACATGTGCAGGTACTCACCGGTGGTCCCGGCATAATCCGGGGAAAGGGCCATATAAACTACCGGCCGGGCTGCTTTTGCTGGCGATTTGAATACAATGGTGAAAATCCCCTTCAGGATCATGCGGAGCAGCCAGGGCGCCTCCTTGACGATGTTGGAGTTGACCGGGCCGGGACAGATCAGATTGATACTGACGCTCACACGGTCTGGATTGATCCTTCGGGACAGTTCAATGGCATAGGTGTTCAGGACCAGCTTGAAGTAACTGTAATTGGAGATTGCCTTGGAAACCCCGTAATCAAAGTACCGGCCGAATTCATCATAATCGATAGACGTGGCTCCCTGGTGGGAATCGCTGGAAATGAAGATGATCCTGGGTGGAGTTTTTCCAACAGAACTGTTTTCATGCGAAGGGTCGTGTTTCTGGGGCCGAATAACAGAATTTTGCAGCAACAGGTTTGTCAGGACCACATTGGCGAGGTAATTGACCAGGAACATCTCATCCTGACCAGAAGGAGTCTTCCTTGATTTTGGCAGTGTCGTGGCCGCATTCAATATGCAGATATCAATGGTAATCTTATCATGAACCAGTGATTCAACGAAGCGGTGAATGGAACCGAGATCGCTCAGATCCAGGAACCGCATTTCCACCCGGTCAGATCCCGAAAGTTCTTTTACCTGTTCACCGGCTTCCGGGATCCTGCTTCTGCAGGCCATGATCGCCCTTGCCCCGCGTTTTGCGAATTCCGTTGCCAGGGCAAAACCAAGTCCCGAAGTGGCCCCTGTGATAAGGACGGTCATACCGTCCGCACGCGCTTGCTCCGTGTACCTGTCTTCAAGCTGCTGCTTTGAAAAGAAATCCCTGATCCCGGCCAGTGAGGCTACCACCGGGTTTGTAAACCTGCCTTCAGCCATCATTCAATCAATCCAGTGAAGATAATCATTCAAACCTTCCTGTAAAAGACACCCCTTTCCTGGCGGACCGGACGGATCAGCGATTCTGCTTCCAGCACATCCAGGTACTTGTTGACCTCGTTCAGGTGCAGACCGAGAATGGCGGCCAGGTCCTCCGCCGTACAGGGTCTTCGTGAGATGGTCTCCAGAATGGCTGTCTCGGTATCCTCGCGATAGGCTCTGATATCTTTCCGCTGCAGGGGATTGGAGATGATCTTCACCCGGTCAAGTTTCCAGTAGTCCACGATCTGCTGCAGGCTGTTACGGCTGGCGGGATGCAGATCCGCTTCGGTGCCCGGCCTGTCCAGGGTGTTCAGCTGGATCCGGTCCGGACGGATCCCTTGAAAAGCCGCTTTGAGCGCATCCAGCTCGTTGTTATGATCGTTATATCCCGGGATGATAAAAACCTCCAGCCAGATCTCTCCCCTGAACACCTCCCTGAAAGCTACCAGTCCTTGGATGTAATCCCGGAGGTTCAATTCCGGGGGCGGCCGGTTGATCTTTCGGAAGGTCTCTTCAGTGGCCGCATCCAGGGAAGGCAGCACCACATCGGCATCCAGTAGTTCGTTCCTGACAGATTCCATGTGAAGCAGGGTGCCGTTGGTAAGAACCGCCACCGGTATGCCTGGTTTGTGTTGCTTAATAAAATGCAATACGTCACCGATCCGGATGTTGAGTGTGGGCTCCCCGGAACCTGAAAAGGTAATATAATCGGGATCCGGATTGTGTGTAAAATAATGTTCCAGTTCTTCGGTGACCTTCCTGTAGAGGATGTATTCCTTCCGGTCCAGGGTCAGCCTGGTGGTAGGTCCGCATTCACAGTAGACGCAGTCCAGGGAACATACTTTGTGTGGCACCAGGTCCACCCCCAGGGACATGCCCAGCCGTCTCGAGGGTACCGGTCCGAATAGATATTTATACATGGAGCAAAGCTATTTTCTGCAATTCATTTTGTAAACAAAGAAAAATGATAAGAGGATCATAAAGGTAAACAATATGAAGAAAAGCCGGAATCCGGACCGTTCTATGATCCATCCTCCGAGCAGCGGGAAGAGGGCCGTAAGCATGTTCCCTGCTCCGGCAATCCCGCTGTAGATGGCCCTGTTCTCGTTTCCTGAAATTTCCAGCAAAACCCCGTTCATGGAAATGGTATATGCTGCGAACACCACACCGCCCGCCATGAACAGGAACCTGAATGGGGGCATGGCATCTGAGAACAGCAGGATCAGCGGAACAACAAGGGCCAGCATTGCATTTCCGTAGAGCAGGTAACGGTATTTGAATTTTTTGGAAAAAAGAAACAGCAAAACACCGATGGCAACGGTCCCCAGTACCTTGTAGAACAGGTAAAGACCTGTTTCATGGCTGTGGGTGTGGAACACCTGTTTTGAATAAAGCAACACGAAAGGCAGCAGGGTGATGCTGATCCCCATGGTATTTACCCAGCCAAGGAAATAGCCCAGCCGTTTATTCCTCCGCAATTCATCGGTCATGAGTGACCAGAAATGTTTGAGATTATTGACGGGCATTTTTGAAGGGACTTTTTCCTTCAGGTTCCAGATGCCCAGAGAAGCCACGAACAGGGCCGTGAAACCGATAAAGAATATCCAGGCATAGTTTACCGGGAAGGTTTTCATGATGAGCACCTTTCTCGCCAGAAGCGCCGACAGGAGCAGTACCGATCCCGTCACAGCCTGTTTGATGGAAAAAAAGACTTTTCTTGCGGATGGGAGAACGGACTTTCCCAGAATATCGGTATAACTCACATTGGCAAATGCCCCTCCCATGGAAAAGGCCGCAACCAGAATGAATATCAGCCATATCCTGGTTTCTCCCCGTAAACTGTTTGAAAAACAGAGCATTAATCCCATCAATAAAAGGGAAATGATCCGGCCATTGATCCCGATCAGCAGAAATTTCTTCTTATATGAATAATTGCTGATGAAAGGAGCAAACAGCAGCTGTGTTAGTCTTGCTCCACCCAGCATGATAGCAGTCATGAATCCCACATGGATACCGTTCCCCCCGGCCTCGATCAGCATGGCGGGCAGGATCGTGTCCACATCCATGAAGTTCTGGGCAAGCGCCAGGAATGTGGCATGCCAGAGGAATGAATAATAGTTATGCCTGGAAGTATCCCGGGAGAGGGTCATGTGTTGATTCCTTTCAGAACGATATCGTCCACGCGCACATCCAGGTCGCCCGCAATGACTTTGCACTTGGCCTTCAGCAGGAAGAACACCGGGCGGTTGACCTCCGACAGGGCTTCATAGTTGCCCTGGCCTTTGCTGATGATCAGGTCTGAATGCTCAAATTTTTCCAGGAACAGGGCGTTGCAGAATCTTAAAATGGCGCCCGGTGCCGTGGACCCGGAGGAAATGATTTCTGCCACATCGCCGATCCCCGAGGCAATCGCATCTTCCATGGTCACATCATTGATCACCGGAATATCCCGTACGGCATAGGTCACCGGTTTGCCAAGCTCCTCGATCAGGATCCGGTCAAAGACCGATTCCCCGGCATTGTCGCCGATATACAGAACAGATGAAGTGTTGTCCAGGTGCTTTCTGAAAGCGGCATAGTCAAAAATGGCAAAATCCTGGTTCATGATTTTCCCGATCTCGTCTGTGAGTACGAATTGCCGGCGGACCCCCAGATCGATCAGATTCCCCGCTATGGCCAGGCGGATGGCCGCCAGGAGCCTGTCGTCCGCTTCATCGATCATCTTTTTCAGTTCGGGAACCAAATCCAGCGCCTCCTGGATGCTCGATTGCTTCACGGATTTGTACGGATCCTCCACACCGGTGAGTTCCCTTACTTTCCGGTAGATAACTTCCCCGGTTTCAGGAGGGGTATGTTCCATGGGGATATCTTTGATCATGCATCCCACGACGTCCAGCAGCTCTTTGATCTTTTTTTCATCATCCGTGGCCATCCGGCCCGCCCGCAGGGCCTGGTCAAGAAAACAGGGATAACAATCGAGAAAAGTCTTCATTTGCCTATATATGAGCCGAATAGTGCGAAGGATTGACCAGTTCCCGGTATTTGATAACGACTTTCTTGAAATCTTCCCAGGTATCACGTTTCAGGGCTGGATTTCTCAGAAGTGCGGAGGGGTGGAAAACAGGCATAGCCAGGCGGCTCTCCCACTCAATCCAGGTCCCCCTTAATCTGGTGATCTTCATATCCTGACCGATGAGGCTTTTCAGTGCAGTAGACCCCAGGAGGATCAGGATATCCGGATTGACCATATCGATCTGCCTGACAAGGTAAGGCATGCACGCTTCTCTTTCCTCCCGTGAAGGTTCCCTGTTCCCCGGGGGCCTGCATTTGACAATGTTGCTGATGAAAACGTGGTCTTTGCGGGTAAAGCCGCATGCGGCCAGGATCTTATCCAGCAATTGACCGGACCTGCCTACGAAAGGTCTCCCGATACGGTCCTCGTCCGCGCCGGGGGCCTCACCAATGATAAAAACCGGGGCCTGGATGTTGCCCTCCCCGAAGATCACATGGTTCCTTGTTCTGGCCAGACCGCATTTCTGACACCCCAGCACTTCTTCTTTCAATTGGTCGAAGGGTGACTGCCCGGGATTGTATTCGCTCATGACAATGTATGTTGTGTTTCTTTGATCGCTTCGATCACAACAAAACTGCCCCTGCCGTATCCTTTTAAGGGTTCCTGTACCGTTTTGACCTGGTCCAGTTCCCCGAAAACGGTCTGGTAAATCTCCCCGATCCCGAATCCTGTTTCTTCAAGCATTTTGATCAACTCCCCGGTGCTGAAAAAAACCGCATCCCTGTAAAAAACACTTTCTTCCCGGTATTCCAAATAATTTTTGCCGACAGGGCTTTCCTTATCCACGAAACCGATCACCAGCACGCCTGAACCTGTCAGGATCCTGTTCGCCTCCCGCAGAGACTGATGGGGATCATCCACGAAGCAGATGGTGGTGACCATCAGGGCAAAATCAAAATGATTGTCCGGGAAAGGAAGCGCTTCTGCCACCCCGTCCACTGCATGGATCCCCCGCTCACTGGCCCTGGTCCGCATTTTCACAGAAGGTTCTACACCCGTCCTGATACCCAGCGGCTCAGCAAAAATACCACTTCCCACACCTATTTCAATCCCTGTTCCTTCTTCGGGGATGACTTTTCTGAGGGCACTCAGTTCAGACAAAAAAACATTCCGGTATGTGACAAACCAGTCCTCGTACTGATCGGAATGTTTGTCAAAAGGCGTCGTTTTAGGCATGACCTGAAAATACAAAATATATTATAATTACCCGTTCACCCTGGCATATACTGCGGTGCGGGACATCAGGCTCATGGTGAGGCTCCGGGACAGCATGAACAGGATGAAGGCGAACCAGAGACCGTGGTTTCCCCACAATTTCCCCAGAATCAGGTAGGCGGGAAAGAACACCAGCAGGGTGGAGATGAGCATGGCATTCCGCATCTCACGGCCGGCGGTGGCGCCGATAAAGATCCCGTCCCACAGGAAAGCGGTGAAGGAGACCAGGGGAATGATGATCACCCAGAAGAAAAAGGGGCGGGCATTTGAGATCACCTCGGGATTGTCGGTGAGCAGCCTGAAGATGAATTTTCCTCCCGCGAGATAAAGGAGGGTAAAGAAAAGGGCGATCCCCGTCCCCCACAGGAAAAGCAACCGGATGGACCTGATCAGTGCCTGTTTGTTGTTGGCCCCGATGAACCTTCCGGAGAGCGCTTCAGCGGCGTGGGCAAATCCGTCGATCAGGAAGGAAAAGAACATGAAGAACTGCATCAGCAGGGAATTGACCGCAAGGATGGTTTCCTCCCCCCCGGTAGTGACGTCGGAGCTGGCCGAACGGGCGGTGAAGAATGAGAACACGATCACCAGGCACATGGTGCGGATAAAGATATCCTTGTTTACCATGAGAAACCCCACCAGCTTGTCCCGGCGGATGGTCGCTTTCAGTGACCAGTGCTTCATCAGTTTGCTGAAATATTTTCGGAAAAAGAGAACAGCGACCAGGAAACCGGCATACTGGGCGATGACCGTACCCAGGGCCACCCCGTCCGGTCCCATGCCCAGGACCATCACGAAGACGAAACTGCATGCGATGTTGAGCACATTGGCGGTGATCAGCACCACCATGGGCAGCCTGGCATTCTGCATCCCCAGGAAAAATCCGAGCAGGGCAAACTGTCCCAGGACCGCCGGTGCGGCCCAGATCCTGATCCTGAAATAGGTCATGGCCAGCTGTTCCACTTCCGTTTCTCCCTTCAGGACCATGAAACTCAGAAGCTCGATGGGTTTTTGAAGCACCAGCAGGAGCAGGCTGATCACCAGGGCGATGAGCATGGCCCTGGAAAAAACCATGACTGTTTCCGGGATATCACGCCTTCCCCAGGCCTGGGCGGTGAAACCACTGGTTCCCATGCGCAGAAATCCCAGGCCCCAGTAAATGAAGTTGAATATCAACGATCCCAGCGCAATGGCCCCAATGTAGGCATCCGATTCGAGGTGTCCCATCAGAGCCATGTCCACGATCCCCAGCAGGGGAATGGAAATGTTGCTGATGATGTTGGGAATGGCAAGGTCCAGGATTTTCCTGTTCATCAGGATGCATTTAAGGCCCGAATTTAGCGATATTTCGGAATTCGTAAGTTTTTCTTCGAGGGGGTATTCTGTATGGATGGATTTGTTTTTCAGAAATTATTCCTTATATTTTCCTCAAAAAGAATGCCTTATGAAAAGGTGCCTGCTGATTACCGGGTTCCTGGGAGTTATCTCCCTGATAGGAGCACAGACCATCATTCCGGCCGGGGAAGTATACGGAAAATGGGACATGATCGGTTCTCCCTACCAGATCACTGGAGATATCCATATACCCCATGATTCAACCCTGATTATCGACCCGGGAGTTGTGGTGGAATTCCAGGGATACTTCCATCTGAAGGTGTCGGGTAGGCTGCTTGCCATGGGCAGTGTCGCAGATACGATCCTGTTCACGGTGAATGATACCACCGGTTTTGCTGATCCTGATACGTCCCTTGGCGGCTGGAACGGGATCCGGATCTGTGATATCAGCGCTGAGAACGATTCAACAAAACTCTCCTACTGCAAATTCCAGTACGGGAAAGCTGTGGGTGATGGATGGTTCCTCAATGCCGGTGGTGCGTTGTGTGTGATCGATTTTGACAAAGTAACTGTTTCCAACTGTACGTTTGCCCACAACAGTGCGGGGGGACCGGCTGCGGAATCTCCTGCCGGCGGGGCCATTCACCTGGCCTGGTCCGATATCAGGCTTGTGGACAATACCTTTCTCTTCAACCGTGCATACGAGGGAGGTGCGATTCAGATGCACGATTCGGATCCGGTATTCATTAACAACTTCATCAGCAACAACCGTTGTATCCAGAGCGGAGGTGGTATCTCATGCGGAGGGGCTTCAAATCCATCTTTTTCGGGCGACCGGATTATCAATAACAGTGCCGGATCTCACGGGGGAGGCATTATCCTATGGGGACCCGGAGAAGCATCATTCAGTAATGTGACGGTCACCGGAAACAGTGCACACTGGGGTGGAGGGATTGGCTTTTCAGGCTATGAAGCTCGGATCATTAACTCAGAAATATCAGATAACCATGCTATCTGGCTGGGTGGGGGCATAGCAGCCGATGAAAGCGAGCTGACCATCCGGAATTCGCTGTTCGAAGGTGATACGGCTCTCTCTCAGTCCGGTGCGATTCATACCTGGCAGGGGAAACTGCACATCCGGGATTGTGGTTTCAATGATAATTATAGTGAAACAGGCGGGGCAGTCCATACCGATTTCAGCACCCTGGATATTGAAAGAAGCAGTTTTGTGAGAAATACAGCACATGTGGGAGGGGCCCTTCAGGTGTTTGATGGTCACCTGGAGATTGACAGTTGTCTGTTCGATTCCAATGAAGCTGCTGTGAACGGAGGGGCCCTGGAGTATATCGCCGATTCCCTTGTATTTGACTCACTCTATGTTGTACGTATTAGAGATGCGCATTTCATCAAGAACAGGGCAGGCACGGCTGCCGGTGGCTTCACCATCCAGCAGTCCCACACCGACGAGGCGTTGATCGACGTGCATGTGGATCGTTGCAGGATCATCGAAAACCAGGCACGACAGGTGGCCGGATTCAGGATCATGCGGTGCATTCAGGAGATCAGGTTTTCGAATTCCATGGTCAGCGGTAACCGTGCCGAGGCCTGGACGGGAGGCGGCACATTCAATGCGGGAAGTGTGGGTAGCATCTCCAATTGTGTTTTCTATGATAACCAGGCTGCTACGGTTAGTGCGGGTGCTTCATCAGGAGGTTTTGGAGTGGGAAACGGGTCTGTGGCCCATGTGTATAATTGTACTTTCGTAAAGAACAGTTCAGGCAGTGGCGGGGGCCTTTATGTACACAGGGGATCGGAGGGTATCGTGATCAACACTATTTTCAGGGGAAATATTCCGGACCAGATTGCGCTGGCTGCATCGACAGATACCACTCCCTGCATGCTGACGCTTCATTATAATGATATCCAGTATAGCGAGGATTCCATCCAGGTCACGGATTCCATCTCTACCCTGTTTTACGGGACAGGGAATGTCGATCTGGATCCGCTTTTTGTGGATGAGGCATCCGGTGTTTTGCACCTGCAGGATGACAGCCCGTTAATCGGAGCGGGAACGGCATCCATGGAGATAGAAGGGAACGGGTATGTTTGTCCCCCCGTGGATATGGAAGGGAACCCGCGTCCCGACCCGGCCGGTTCAAGTCCCGATATGGGAGCGTATGAGAACCAGCATGCGTGGCCGGTTGGACTGAATGAGCTGATATCCACAGCAAACGGAGAGCTGTGCCTGAAAGTCTACCCGAATCCGTTCAGTCAGGCCATTACCCTTGAATTTGTCCTGCCCGAAAGAAGCCGGGTCGACATCAGGGTTTTCAACCTGCTGGGAACGGAGGTCGCCACTCCCGTAACCTCAATGATGGAACCCGAGGTGCAACATATCAGCTGGAATCCGGAAAACCGGAGGGGAGGAATCCATGTTGTGCAGATCCGTGTACAGACTGCCGGAGGTGAAGTGTACAGGGAAACCTGCGGGATCATCAGAGCCCTGTAAAAAACAAAAACTTTCCTCACCTGTTTTACAACTTTAACAGGATCATGGAAGGTACAGGAAGCAGATTTCAAAAGTTCGACAAACGCATTACCGGCTGGATGGCGTCCCACGGGATCATCCTGCTGCGGATCAGCCTGGGGATCATATTTTTCTGGTTCGGGATACTCAAGTTTTTCGAGGGACTCAGTCCCGCCGAGTCGCTGGCCATCCGTACCATAGACATCCTCACTTTCGGACTCATCGGTCCCGAAGTGGTCCGGTACGGCCTGGCCACCTGGGAGGTTCTGATCGGTATCGGTTTGATATTCAAGTTATATCTGCGCGAAACCCTCCTTCTGATGTTCGTACAGATGCTGGGGACCCTCACCCCCATATTCGTGCTCCCGGATGAAGTGTTTACTGTGATTCCTTACGGACTGACCCTGGAAGGGCAGTACATTGTGAAGAACCTGGTGGTGATCAGTGCGGGTATTGTCGTCGGGGCCACTGTGCGGGGCGGAGGGATCATTGCGGAGAACCGTCCAGACCCCGGATCCGGATAGCGGACTTTATCCGGGATTGTTATCTTTAACCCCTGAGAACATGCGGTTGAAACATCTGTGGGTGTACAAACGTATGCGCATATGGTTATGGTTGATTTAACAAACACAATGTAATGAAGCAGATCTGCCTGCCGGGTTTTCTTGCCTTTACGATAATCGGTTCAATCGCCGGGATCCGCTCCCTGACTGCCCAGGATCTGCAGGAGAAACAGGTTGTCATTGATACAGCTGTGACTTTTCAGACGATGACAGGGTTCGGTGCCTCACTGGCCTTTTATGAGGGCTGGCTCACCGCACATCCAAATAAAGATGAAATCTATGAGGTCATTTTCGGGGAATTGAGCCTGGACATCCTGCGGGTGAGAAATGCTTATGCATATGATGCGGGCATGGTGGGACGGGTGAAGGAATTTGCAGAAGCGGCGGAGGAAGTGCTGGGGAACCCCATCCCGATCCTCTCCACATCCTGGGGGCCGCCTGCATACCTGAAGAGCAACAACGATCAGGCAAACGGGGGCACCCTCAGGTATACTGCCGGGGAAGGCGGGGTGCAGTTCGATTATGCCGGGTTTGCCGACTGGTGGGAGGGGGCCCTGGATGAGTATGAGCAGAACGGGATCTTCCTGCGCTACCTCAGCATCCAGAATGAACCCGATTTCACAGCCACCTGGGAAAGCTGCCGCCTGAACCCGGCGGAGACCGTCACTGCCTCGGATACCATCGCCGGGTATAACAGGGCCCTTGATTCGGTGTATCACATGGTCATGCAGCGGGACCACCGGCCCGTGTTCCTGGGTCCCGAGTGCATCGGCATCGGGTACAACGCGGTGGAGAACTATGTGAACGCGCTGGACCTGTCAAAGCTGCACGGCATTGCCCACCACCTGTACCACGGTGCCGGTGAGGATGATCCTTACGCATCCACCAATTATGCCAAGGTTGGAAATTTCCATCCCGAAGTGCCCCATTTCCAGACGGAGTATTCCAGGACGGACTGGTTCAACCTGGCGGGGATGATACATCAGTCGCTTCATGCAGAGCATGTGACTGCTTTCCTTTACTGGGATCTGATCTGGGTGGATGGAAGAGGGCTCGTAAGCCTGGATTTTCCATGGAACCCTTCACAATGGAGCGATCCCCAGAAAGGATATACCCGAACGAAAGAATTCTATGTCTTCAAGCAATATTCGGCTTTCATCCATCCGGGTTGGCAAAGGGTGGGAACCACGCTGTCAGGGAACGATGTGGCGGGGGTGACATTCATGAGCCCGGACAGGGACTCGGCTGCCTTTGTGGGGATCAACCGCTCAGCAAGTGCATCTTACAACCTGCATCTGTCCGTTCCCGGATATATCATAGATAGCGCCTCCGTCTACAGGACTTCAGAGAACGAGGATGGTTTACTGGTGGGCGGACTGACCGATTCCGTTTTCACCCTGCCGCCTCTTTCCATTGGCACCGTGGCCATGCAGGTTTCAAGGATCACCGGGGACATTGAGATAAGTCACGCCGGCCCGGATCAGGATATTTGCGGTGGGTTGGAAGCGACGCTGGCGGGGAATGAGCCTGAAATCGGTACCGGGACCTGGACGCAGGTAAATGGTCCGGCCACCATCACCTTCGGGAATGCGAATCTGCACAATACCACAGCCACGGCAAGTGCGTATGGCGTCTATGAGCTGCTGTGGGAAATCGTCACCGGTGAATACGCTTCAGGTGACCGGGTTGAGATCCGCTTTGCCCCGGCCGCCGACGCGGGACCTGATCAGGATATCCAGAGTGAGCTGGAAGTGACACTGGCAGGGAATGAACCGGGGATAGGTACCGGGACCTGGACACAGGTCAGCGGTCCCGGGACGGTCACCTTCGGGAATGTGAATGTTTACAACACAAAGGCCACAGCGAGTGCATACGGTGCGTATGAGCTGCAATGGGAGATCGCCAGTGGTGCGTGTGCGACGGATGACAGGGTGACGATCAACTATGAAGACACCTCTGCCGCGGGCTCACGGAAAAATTTCATTTCATCTGTAACGAATTATCCCAATCCCTTTACCCATGCCACCAATATCCGGTTTTTCCTCAGAGACGGAGGCGGCGTTACGCTAACCCTGTTTGACAGCATGGGCAGGAAATTCAGGGTGCTGGACCTGGGAACAAGGGTTCCGGGGCACCAGGGATACACCCTGCAGCGAGAAGGGATGGAAAGCGGACTCTATCTTTTCAGGCTGGAAAACACTGCCGGAGAAATCTTGCCCGGCAAGTTCATGGTGCGTTAATAGGGAAAGGACATGTAATTGAACATTTTTTCCCTCTTCCTGGTTGATAATATCTGTCAACCGATCTTTTATGACCGTCAAGAAATCCTTCGTACAACGTTTTTTAAACATCACTGAAAAGGTGGGAAATGCCTTGCCGCATCCTGCCACACTCTTTGCACTGTTTGCATTAATCACGCTCCTGTTCAGCGGGATAGCATACTGGGTGGGATGGTCGGCGGTTCATCCCGGAACAGGAGAAAAGGTAGATGCGATCAGTTTGCTTTCCAGGGATGGTTTTCACCGCATCCTGCTGGAGATGGTGGATAATTTCACCGGTTTTGCCCCGCTGGGGATCGTCCTGGTGGCCATGCTCGGGATCGGCGTGGCTGAGGGAAGCGGACTGATCGGAGCGGGTATCCGGTTGCTGGTCCTTTCGGCCCCGAAAAAGATCCTCACCTTTGTTCTGGTATTCAGCGGGATCATCTCCAACCTGGCAGCGGATGTGGGATATGTCCTGCTGATACCCCTGGCCGGGATCGTGTTCAAGGCTGTGGGGCGTCACCCCATTACCGGGATGGCAGCTGCCTTTGCAGGGGTATCCGGGGGTTTTTCGGCCAACCTGCTGCTGGGGACGGTCGATCCCCTGCTGGCGGGGCTCTCAGAGGAAGCCGCCCAGATCGTCGACCCGGAGTACCTGGTGAATCCCACTGCCAATTATTATTTCATGGTGGTATCGACTTTTATCATTGCGGTGATCGGGACTGTGATCACGGAACGGATCGTGGCTCCCCGCCTGGGGGATTACAGTGACGGGGACCGGAAGGATGAAATGGAAAAGCTGAGCAGGAAAGAGAAGTTTGGCCTGCTGTGGGCAGGTATATCCGTCCTGTTGCTCACGGCTCTGATACTGGCGGGACTGATACCGGAGAATGGGTTCCTGCGGGGAGATGACGGTTCGGTGCTGCAATCGCCCGTCATCCGGGGAGTGGTTGCCTGGTTATTCATTTTTGCTTTCGTGGGAGGGGTGGTATACGGCATCGTGACCGGGAAATTCAGGAACGACAGTGATGTGGCGGAGGGTATGGCAGAAAGCATGAAGACCCTGGCTGTCTATCTGGTGCTTGTGTTCTTTGCGGCACAGTTTGTGGCTTACTTCAAGTGGAGCAACCTGGGACTCATCATGGCCATCAAGGGCGCAGGTTTCCTGACCGCACTCAATGTAGGGCTCATACCGCTGATCATCCTCTTCATCCTGTTTGCCGCCACCATGAATATGTTCATGGGGAGCGCCTCTGCCAAGTGGGCCCTGCTGGCCCCGATTTTCATACCCATCTTCATGTTCATGGGCTATTCACCCGAGCTGGCACAGGTGGTCTACCGGATCGGGGACAGTGTCACGAACATCGTCTCACCCATGATGAGCTTTTTCGCCCTGATCATTGCCTTCATCCAGAAATATGATAAAAATGCGGGCATCGGAACGGTGATCGCCACCATGCTGCCCTATTCCATCGGCTTCTTCATTGCATGGACCATCCTGATCGTGATATGGGTATGGATCGGACTTCCCCTGGGACCGGATGCCGGGCTGTATTATAACGGATAGACACCGGCCGGAAGAAGGCGTGCCGGTGTCTTGTGTGAACTGGATGAGCAGCGGATTGCTTCATTTCAGGTGAACAAGAAGCAGCTTTACCTCCTGATTCCCCCTGTTCACCGCCTGATGGGTTTCTGATTCAAACCACATGGATGTTCCGGCTTTCAGATCATAATCCTGGGAAGCCCCATCCGGTGTGGTCACATTGATGGATGCATCGGTGAGCAGAATGGTGAGGTGCGGCTCGTGATCGTGCATACCGATCCCGCAAACACCTTTCCCCGGCAAACCGACGAATTCAGTCACATGCAGTTTTTCATTGTCCACCACCACACGGACACTATCCCCGGTGGGGACCGGCATCTGGCTTTTCCCCAGCGCAGCAAAACCAAGCAACAGTACTGAGATCAATAACAGCTTTTTCATGATGATTTTTTTAATGAGTAATTGATTATCAGTACAAAAATAGAGGCCGGAAATGACTCCGGTTTTTCTTAAAAGTCCAATCGTTTTACTTTCCGGAGCAGGAACAGCAATCAGGATGGATGTAATACGGCAGCCTGATTGATCGTTTTGCGGGCTTGCATGGGCGATACACCATATTTTTGCTTGAAGACCCTGCTGAAATGGGAGATGTTTTCAAAACCGCTTTCATATCCGATTTCACCGATCGATTTACGGCTTGATTCCAGGAGCAGTTTTGCATGCTCAAGTCTTCTGAGGGTAAGCCACCTGCCGGGTGTCGTGCGATAATGTGCGTAAAACTCCCGTTTAAAGGCCGACACGCTCCGCTGTGCCATCCGGGCATACTCGGGAATGGTCAGGTTGAACATATAATTGGATTCCATCACCTGCCACAGGGGGATCTTGTACTGGTCGATCAGGGTGTTCACATAGGCCAGCAGCCCTTTGTTGCCCGGATCCGCATAAATATTGAAAAGGAGCTCCCTGAATTTCATTTCGAGCAGGTCCTCCGGAGGCGCTCCGGCCTGTTTGAAATAGGGCAGCATCCCGCTGAACGAGGCGCGGATCCTTTCATTGGCCTTTAAACTGATAAACACATCTTTCTGTGTTTCTGGCAGATCATTCAGAGGGAGGTATCGCCTGTATTCGTTGAAAACCTGCTTCAGATAATCATCCTGGAAGTAAAATGCCAGCACTTCCCATCCTGTGAAATCATCCATTTCCTGGGTGTAGGCAGATCGTTTAAGAAACAGGAGACTGTCGTCGGAAAGCACCCAGGACTTGCCCCCGTGGTGATAGGTTTTCTTGCCGTTCAGTGTAAAGGTGATTACATTAAAATGCGTCCAGAGGTTCACCTGTTTATCAACCTGCGGACACGTATAATGGACAAAAAGTATATCTTTAACGGCAAGCATCCTGAAAATTTCGGGATGGGCAACTGTCAGATCATATTGATTGAGCACGGCAGGTGATTTTAATCTAAAACAATTTTAAATAAGGAATGTTTGTCCCGCACCTGACTTATTGCTGAAGGATAAGTTATCCCAGGGATGATCCGGATCTCAAATTATTGTAAACTCACAAAAAAATGAAAACGAAACGTATATCAGTGATGCTTTTATCGGTCATGATGACCGGGCTGGTTTCTGTGGCAACCGCCCAGGAGGTTTCCGCCGATCCGTTCCTGGGTTGCTGGAGCCTGGACCTGGATTATGAAAACGACAAAGCAGGGTGGATGGAGGTCCGCCAGGAGAAGGATTACCTGGACGCCGATGTGCTGTGGCGGTCGGGAAGCGTGGAACCGGCGGAATTTGTTTATACCGGATGGGACCACCTGTATGTCATTCGCAGCAACCGGGTGGTCCGGGAAAGGGGTGCGGATGGCGATCCCGTGAAGGTGCACCGGCAGGTCTTCTGGTTTGACCTGGAGAAGAGCGGGGAAAACAGGATCACAGGAACGGCATATTTCCCGAACAGGGACGGGCTCGGTGCAGAAACGGTAGCTTTCAGAGGGAAGCGGATCCCCCCGGTCGGACCGGCGCCTGACCTGAGCCGGATGGAATACGGAGAGCCGGTTGAATTGTTCAATGGCAAAGACCTGTCAGGCTGGGAGCTGATGGGTGAAAACAAAGTCAGCGGATGGAATGCTACCGGTGGCGTGCTGGTCAATGACCCGGTGCAGAAAGCGGGACAGCCGCACATCGATTACGGGAACCTGCGTACCACCGGGACCTTTGAAGATTTCAACCTGAAATTGGAAGTGAATGTTCCGGAAGGAAGCAACAGCGGCGTGTATTTACGGGGCATTTACGAGGTGCAGGTCTTCGACAGCTACGGAAAACCGCTCGATCCGCACAACATGGGGGCCCTGTACAGCAGGATCACCCCGTCGGTATCCACAGAAAAGCCGGCCGGACAGTGGCAGAAGCTGGACATTACGCTCTGCAACAGGCACCTGACCGTGGTGTTGAACGGAACAAAGATCATTGACAACCAGCCGGTGGAGGGAGTGACCGGTGGTGCGATCTCCCCGGACGAGTTTTCCCCGGGACCCGTTTTCCTGCAGGGGGACCACGGGAAGGTCAGCTACCGGAACATCGTCCTCACACCCATTCTGAAGCCGTAACCCGGCCTTTTTTAAGGATGGGTTTCTCTGCGGTAGGTTTTCAGCAGGAGGTCCATGAAGGCATCATTTTCTTTGTTGATCCGCATCCGCGAAGGATCGGATTCGAACCATTCCAGGGTGCGCCGGATCCCTTCACGGAAGGGGATGACTGCCTGGAAACCGGGAACAAACCGCTTGATCTTCGAGTTGTCAAAGATCACGCTCAGGGCCTTGTCCCCCAACAGGCTTCCACGCATACCTTCCTTTCCGTTCGCATCGGCAAAATCACTGATGAAATCCGATGCGATGTGCACCGCATTCAGTCCGGCTCCGGCCGCATCGGCCACCGCCTCGTAGATCTGGTTCCAGCTCAGGATCTCATCGGAGGTAATGTGGAAGGCGTGACCGATGACCTGCCGGTTTCCAAGCAGACCGATAAATCCCCTTGCAAAGTCGTCCGAATGGGTGACCGTCCAGAGGGAGGTCCCGTCCCCGTGGATGACCACCGGCTTTCCCTTTTTCATGCGGTCGATGATCGAATAGTCCTTCCACCCGCCGATGGCAAGGGGAATGACCGTGTCATAGGTGTGGGACGGACGGACGATGGTCACCGGGAATCCGTGATCCCGGTATGCCTTGTTAAGCATCTCCTCGCAGGCGATCTTATCCCTGGAATATTGCCAGAACGGATTGTACAGGGGGGTGGACTCGGTGATCACGGGATGCCCTCCCACCTTCTGGTAGACCGAGGCCGAGCTGATAAAAATATACTGCCCGGTACGTCCCGAGAAAAGGTCAATATCCCGTTTGATCTCTCCGGGAACAAAGGCGATAAAATTCGCCACCACATCGAACCGGTGATCATTCAGAATCTGACGGACCCGTCCGCTATCGTTGATGTCAGCAGTAAGCGTTGTGATTCCTTCCGGCACATCCGGCCGGGTCATTCCCCTGTTCAGGTGGTACACGCGGATCCCCTGTTCCAGGGCAACCCGGGAACAGGCCGTCGAAATATTTCCGGTTCCACCGATGAATAATACCTTCATTTTTCTTTGTATTCAAACCATGAAAAAGATGCAACACCACCGTCGGTATGGCCGTTGCCGGTGGCGTACATGCCGGCATAAGGACCGTTGAAACCGCCAGCCAGCTCATCGGAAATGACAGACAGGCTCTGCACATCGCCGATCTGCCGGAGCGCATTTTCAGAAGGCCCGGCCATGAAGACGATCCCAGCCCCTTTTGCCTCGGCGGACAGGACCACCCGGTCCTCTTCCCAGGGAACGCGGGCCAGCTCTTCAGGATTGCCGTCCAGGGTCCTGATCAGGACCAGCGCGTCCGTCTCCCTGACCAGCTTGAAATGATGGGTGCTTCTACGGTAGATGATCAGTCCCGCCTGCTGGTGTTCCACTGACGGAGAAAAGTCCATTTCGGTGGCAACATGCCAGGCATGGTGACAGATCCTGCGGGCGATCAAAGAAGGATTTTCAAACCTTTCCGCCGTCTCCGGCCTTACGTCGATCTCCAGTGTCCCGTCCGCCAGCCGGTACCATTTTTCAAACGGGGTACGCAGGAAATTCCAGTGAAGGGACAGCTGCTCTCCGTTAAATTCATCCCTGGAAGGGGACGGTTCAACCGGGGTCCAGGGAAGGTCGGGCCGTTCCTGCTCCAATGACAGTCTCCCCACACCCGGATTGAACACGGGGGTCGGCATTCCGTCCTGGTCCTCGAATGTGACCGGGGTCATGAAGGTTTCCCGGGCAAGCAGCGTGTATCCGTCCATCCTCCGTTTGCCCAGCATCACGGACCACCATTCGCCGCGCTGCGTTTTGACCAAATCGGCATGCCCCACAGCGTAGAGCGGATATTCCTTTCCCAGGTGCCGGTGGGTAAGCACCGGGTTCACATGATACGGGATGTAAGGCCCCCACAGGCTGTCGCTGTGGTGCATGGTCACGCTGTGATGGAAATCAGTCCCCCCCTCTGCCACCAGCAGCATGTAGGTGCCGTTGATCTTATACAGGTGCGGTCCTTCAGCCCACACCGCATTGGAAGCATGACCGTGGGTGAGCTGTGAGCGCCTGCCCACCAGTTTCTGCTGTGCAAGGTCCAGTTCCTGCATCCAGGCACCCTGCTGGTCCGGCCAGTCCTGTTCGCCGGTCAGGTTGCCATGCCCCACATAGTAACAGCGGCCGTCATCGTCCCAGAACAGCGACGGGTCGATCCCGGGGGAGTGGAGCCATACCGGGTCCGACCATGGACCGGCCGGATTCGTTGCGGTGATATAGAAATTGCCGTTGCAGTCCACGCAGGTGTTGATGATATAAAAGAGCCCGTCGTGGTAACGGATGGTGGGAGCGAACACCCCCCTTGAATCGCCCAGTCCCTCGGGAAGATCCACCTGGCCGGGGCGGGTGATCCCGTACCCGATCAGCTCCCAGTTCACCAGGTCCCTGCTGTGGTGGACGGGCAGGCCGGGAAACCATTCAAAGGAGGAATTGACCAGGTAATAGTCATCTCCGACCCGGCAGACAGATGGGTCCGGATAGAACCCGGGGAGGACCGGGTTCCGGAAGTTGCCGGGGACCTGCTGGGCGTTTGCGGAGAATGCGGTGAAAATTCCCGCACACAGGAGTACCCGCCTCAGTCTGCGGGTGACCGCGCTTAATTGGATGTGAACTGTTTTCATGGAAGGTATGATTTATCAAAGACGAACATTTTGAGACAGCCTCAGGATGTCATATATGCAAAATATGAAAAAACGGACGGAATCCATTATTTTTGATAAAAACAAACCCGTATGCGCATCCGTAAACTGATCAGTCTGCCACCGGGGATGGTCTCCCGTTTTCACGCACTTGAAAAGAAGGACAATAAAGCATGGTTCTGCAGTTCTGATCCGGAGGAGCAAAGAGCGGGGTCGGGGGGAGGGACGGCCCACCTGCTGGCATCAGCTTTCCGCGCATCGCGATCCGGGAAGGATTTCAGGAAATGGCTTATCGCTGAGAAGCGTCTGATCATCCACTCGGCCGGGGAAAGCCGCCGGTTGCCCGCCTATGCAGCATCGGGAAAATCACTTCTGCCCGTACCGGTATTCCGCTGGTCCAAGGGACAGTACCTGGACCAGAAACTGCTCGACTTCCAGGTGCCCTACTATGAAAGGATCCTGAAAAATGCACCGGATGGATACTGTACCCTCATTGCCAGCGGGGATGTGATGTTCATCTCATCCGACCGTTTCAGAAACCTTCCACAAGCCGATGTCCTGGTTTTCGGCGTCTGGGTGGATGACCAGGTGGCCTCCCGTCACGGGGTGTTTTTCAGCCCGAGGGAAAAACAGGATCAGCTCGCCTTCGTGAAACAGAAACCTTCCCTTCAGGAATTGAGGGAGCTTTCCCGCGGGTATTTCTACCTGATGGATTCGGGTATTGTCCTGCTGAATGCGGCCACCACCATGACCCTGATGAGAAGGTCCGGATGGGATGAGAAGCAGGAAACCTTCCGGGGAGGAATACCGGATTTTTATGACCTGTACGGCGAAATGCTGGCCTCCTTCGGAACAGAACCGGAGGCCGGGGACCGGGAGCTGCAGGACCTGCAGGTGAAGCTGGTCCCTCTGCACGAGGGAGAGTTCTATCATTTCGGAAGCAACAGCGATTTGATCGAATCTTCTCTGAAGCTTCAGAACAGGGTCACCGACCAGCGCCTGAAACTGACCCGGGAACCGGACCATCATCCTTCCATCTTTCAGCAGAATTCACAGATCGGGCTGAGTTTCACGGAAAATAATCACCATATCTGGATCGAGAACTGCTACATTGCCGCTTCGTGGAAGCTGAACCACCATCATATCCTGACGGGGATCCCTGACAATGACTGGAAAATAGAGCTGCCGGAAGGGATCTGTGTGGACGTGGTACCCCTGGGCAAGGAGCGGTATGTCCTTCGCACCTATGGTTTTTCGGACCGGTTCAGGGAAACACCCGACAGCGGGGGATTGTGGATGGAGAAGCCGCTACAGGAGTGGCTTGACCATCGCCGGGTCACACCGGAGGAGGCCGGCATTTCATTTGCCGCATCCATCTTTGAGGCTCCCCTGTTCCCGGTCCTCGCAGGGGAGGAAATAAGGGAGATGCTGGAGTTCATGGTGGATAGCGGATCCGGACCAGATGGGAAGCGGATGGAGCAAATCCGCGATCAGTGGGTGCAATGTGACAGGCTCTCGGCGAAGGAACTGATCGCAAAGGCTGATCTGTCAACCCTCTATCAGCAGCGTCAGACCCTGAAGATCCGGTCCCTTCCCGTGCTGGCTGAAAACCAGCAGACGAGCATTTTCTATTACCTGGACCTGGAGAAGACCGCGGCCGATTACCGGGAAGCGAAACTGGAACCACCCGCGGCGCTCCCGCCCGGTGAGCCGGTGATCAAAAGGATCAACGACAGCATGTTCCGGGCCAGGGTACTGGCCGGCCGGAAGGAGGCTGAAAAATTGGAAAAACAGGCATTCTCCATCCTGCGGGAAGCCATGACCGCTACCCTGAAACAGACGCCGGTCATCCCCCGCCGCAACCTGCTGGACGATCAGATCCTCTGGGGAAGGAGTCCGGTGAGGCTGGACCTGGCAGGGGGATGGACCGATACACCGCCTTACTGTATCATGGAAGGGGGCAGGGTGGTGAATATGGCGGTGGAGCTGAACGGACAGATGCCCCTGCAGGTTTTTGCCCGTCCCATTACAGACCACAGGATCGTGCTGCGCTCCATTGATTTGGGGATCAAGAAGGAAATCCGAACCTTTGAGGAACTGCATGCATATGACCGTCCGGGAGATGGATTTTCCATCCCCATGGCTGCGCTGGTGCTCGCCGGTTTCGGCAACCTTTTTTCCGGAAGGGAGTATCCTGACCTGGCTTCCGCGCTGAAGGAGTTCGGCTGTGGCATTGAGATGTCACTGCTGGCCGCCATACCCAAAGGATCCGGACTGGGTACCAGTTCCAACCTGGCGGCCACGGTTCTGGGGACCCTCAGTGAATTCTGCGGGCTGAACTGGGACAAGCATGCGATCTCCTACCGCACCCTCATCCTGGAGCAGTTGCTCACAACGGGGGGAGGCTGGCAGGACCAGTACGGGGGGGTGTTTGAAGGGATCAAGCTGCTGGAGACAGAACCGGGGATCCGGCAGACCCCCGGGATCAAATGGCTGCCGGAGCAGATTTTCTCCAGGAAGGAGACAAGGGAAATGGTTTTGCTTTACTATACCGGGGTGACCCGGGTGGCCAGGGATATTCTGGGTGAGATCGTCAAGGCAATGTTCCTCAATTCAGCGCGTCACCTGGAGATATTCAGTGAAATGAAGCAGCATGCCGGGGAAACATTTGAGGTGCTGCTGGGCAATGATTATGAAGGACTGGCAGAAAAAGTGGCCATCAGCTGGGAGTTGAACCAGCGGCTGGATGAGGGGACCAATCCCCCGGTGATCATGAACATGATCGGCCGGGTGGATGATTACCTGCTGGGTTACAAACTGCTTGGAGCCGGAGGGGGCGGGTACCTGCTCATGTTTGCCAAATCGCCCGATGCAGCCCTGAAGGTCCGGAATCAGCTGGAGGCCCATCCGCCCAACAGCCGCGCCCGTTTTGTGGATTTCACCATTTCCCGGACCGGCTTCCAGGTGTCCCGGTCATGACCCAACCATGCTTTCCGCTGAACAATCCGCAATTTTTGGCGCGGTCAGCGGGCGATCACGATCTTTTTCGAGGGCGAACGCACTTCACCTGATTCCAGGTGATACATGTATGTTCCCGGGGAGAGCTGGTGTGTGGGAAGCGCAATTTGCTCCATCGATGCTGTGACCGGGTAACTGATCACCCTGCGGCCGCTGAGATCGAACAGTTCAAGCGAACCGGAATGCATGCCCGGGGGCAGCTGCACGGGGATATGGATCACCGAGGCGGCCGGATTGGGGAACGGGTCGTTCATGAGATAGGACGAGGGATACCAGGTCTCTGATTTCGTGGCGGGTTCCGGAAGCGCATACACCTGGGTCTGCGTCCTGTAAGGGATCACGGAATAATCGTAGATATACACCAGGAATTTCCTGCCTTCATTCTCCGTTTCCAGCACGCTGGAATATCCTGCTCCGGGGATACTGAGCAGCACGTTCCCGTTCTCATTGATGAGCCGGGACTCGAAGGTGTAAAAGTAAGAATCGGTGGTCGGGACATACATGGAATAGGTATAGAACAGCTCCACCAGGTTGTCCCCGTTGAAAAGATTCTCGGAGACAAACTGCACATTGTACAGGTAATATCCCTCCGGGGTGGGCAGCGGAATGGTTTTGTAAAGGCTGTGGTCCATTTTGTAGATGCGGCATTCTTTGCTGACCACATCCATGGTGTAGTATACTTCTCCGGTGTTCTCCATCCGGCATATATTGGCGGAAACGGTATAGATATGCTCAAGGACCGGCTGTCCCTGGAGCAGCAGCGGGAACACCAGGGCTGTGATGATGAGAGATGTTGTCAATCGTTTCATAGGTGGTCTTTTTATTTTATTAATCTGTTGATCAGGTTTATTCCAGCAGATCCAGGCCCTCCAGGGCGGAGGTTCCGCTGGGTGTGTGCAGCAGGGCTTTCTGGAAAAGCACCCTGGCTTCCCGGAAATTGCCCAGCCTGAAATAGGACCAGCCCAGCATGGTGAGGGCATCATAATCAAAAGGGTAGAGATTGACCACCTTCTCAAAATATTTTTTGGCGGTCTCGAAATCCTCCCGGCCATAGTAGATGAGTCCGATCCGGTGCATGGCAATGGAGTTGTTGGGACTGATCTCCAGGATCTTTTCATACTGGGCCATGACCATGGTCCAGTTTCCCATGGCCGCACCCGGGTATACGATCCCGAACCTGGGTTCGATGGCATAGGGCATGATGTTGATGGCCCTGTTATAGTAGGCTACCGCTTCGGTGAAGTTCCCTGCCTGGTAGCTCAACCAGCCCAGCCGAAGGTTGATCTCATACGATTTTTCATCATAGACCGCCTTCAGGCTGTGCACGGCAGCCAGGACTTCTCCGGTAGCTTCCTGGATGTAACTCTGCTGAAAGGCATCCTTGATCTGTTTAAAATCCTGTCCCGCAGCAGCCAGGGTTACCGGGATGAGCAGGCCGGATAATATGATCCGCTTAAACTGTGTTAAAATTTCCATGATATTCCTCCGTATATTGAAAATGTCTGATATGTGATTGCATGACCGGGATCTGCCAGAACCGGGTCGAATGGCATGAACCAGCTCCGGTAGGCTGACCATAATCCGCCCAAATAGAGCATGGATCCTTTTTTTGAAACGGGCACAGACACGGACAGCCTGGCCTTTTTCCCCGGCATTTCCCCGTAACTGTTATAGATGATGGCCCCGAAATTTTCCGTATAGTTCTCCATCTCTCCCGCGGAAGCACCCAGTTCGATCCAGGCCTTTTCAGCCATGGAGAAGCCGATCAGGATCTCCGGAATGAGCCTGAGCACTCCCTCCCCGGTTCCGGTCTCATAAAGGGAATTGGCGAAACCGCCTGCATACAGGTTCAGATTCCCCAGGGGGTACCAGGTGAGCCCGATCCTGTTCTGTAACTGTTTTGTATGGTTCAGGTCCGAATAATAACCGCCCAGGTGCAGGTCCACCGGTCCGATCCGCTGCACCAGTGCCAGGCCGGTGAGAAAGAAATGATCAGGCTCCATGAAATCCAGGGTCATGCCGCTTCCTCCCTGGTATCCGGTACCTGCATCCACGAACACCTGGTAGCGAAGGCGGACCAGGTGGAATACAGGGATAAACTGCAATCCGGAGGCAGTGGTAAAGCGGGGTGAGAAATAATACTGGTGCTGCCTGACCTGCTGACCGGTCGTGTAATACCGGTTGATGCCGTCGAAATAGTAATAGAGGTTGTTTTTCGCCAGGCCGGTGTATGCATGGTCCAGGGAGATCCCCGGGGCGATGGCATTGGAAAGGGACAATGAAACGTTTGAGAATCCCGTGGTGATGTACTGGACTCCCGGTGCCGCTGGAGAAATATGATCCAGCGGATTGTTCACGATATCCCTGTTCAGGCCCTGGCAGTAAAGGTATTCCAACCCGGCCCTGTCGAAAAATGCGGGTCCGGGAGACGGAAGCTTCAGCGCCAGGTCGCCCCTGAACTGTTTCCTGAGAAGAGCTGCCTGGTCCTGCTGTCCCGTGTAAACCCTGCAATAATAAAGGTATTCCAGGGCAGCGGGATCCTGGTGGTTCAGCTGAAGCGCCCTGGTGAA